>ERZ773099.412-NODE-412-length-37101-cov-5.601495_pt1 | contig 37101 bp, 32 predicted proteins | sample MGYA00511120_ERZ773099 | MGnify/ENA primary metagenome ERZ773099 (study PRJEB29015, sample SAMEA2738012) | human oral metagenome | biome: human oral; feature: human-associated habitat; material: dental | place: China | collected 2104 ... | reverse complement strand
CTCCTTTAATATTAATTTCTTTTAGGCACTAATATTAACCAGCCCAAAAGTCTATGTCTTATATTTTAGATGATGAAGGTCTTAAAGTAAAGACTCTATGTGGGTTTTAGTATATTTTTTATTTCAAGAACTGATCAGTGATGCTCGAGAGCTGATCGGCAGCAAAGTTCTTCAAATCGAGATCTAGACCAAGTCCAGTTTTCTTTTTTAGATTCATCGAAGCGCCACGAACTGTGGTGTTATTCTGGTTTTCAATCTTCGAATTTCTTAATCTTTTACGGTGCTTAATAAATTGATCCATAGTTTTAAGGTTTGTGACATTTGTTTTGGTTTCAGTTTCATACTGGTCGCGCGCATTTTGGTTGCGGTATTTGGTGTAAATATAAAAGAAGTAAAGTGGACCAACGAGTAGAAGTAGAAAATCATAATCAAAATCTAACTTGATAAACCCAAAAACACCTAAAAGCTCTACTAGGAAGGCAAAGAGGAAGAGTTTTGGAAGATAGATAGGAACACTACCCATTGATTCTTTGGTACGAGCGTTAACGGCGACATAATGAAGTAATTTACGATCGCCTTTATCTTCCTGATAGCTATAGAGCCAAACGGGTAGGTAGGCTGCCTTCCACTGCTGTCCTTTAATATCAAGTTGCTCGGACTGCCAAGAGACTCCGCGGTCATAATTTTTAAGACTGGCATTTGCCGAAAATCTAGCAATATCTTTTGCGCGCTCGGTGATGATTGGCGTTAGTTCAGCAATATTACTGTCACGTCGCTCGGAGGTAAAACCTTTCAAATAGTTTGAGTCATATTTTACACTATTTTCAACATCAAACGGCATGATGGAATTAATGATATTGTTTGTTTTAGTCTTATTGGTCGTATCTAGGCGATCCTTATTTGATTCGATGGAGAGTCCATGAATTGTGAGATCAAAATCTCGGCCAACTTGATAAAGGTCAGCATCATAATAGGTTACACGATGTTCCCCAATGCCTTCGGAATAGGAGCGAGTTTGATGCTCACCAAGCCCCGTGAGGTGGCTATGTGTATTTAAATCAACTACCATATATGGGAAATATACACCCATAATATTATTGGTAGTAAATTCTTGTCGGAACTTTGGATGTGCATAAAATTTACGCTTTCCAACAAAATCTTCGATTGCTTTTTTCGCTTCATCTTTTTTCACCTTAAAGGCGAGTACCATGTCTGGTATTGCGCCATTAGGGATTTGCTGATTTAGCGATAAAGTGTTACGACACCAGTGACAGCGCGCCTGGTTGACTGAAGCGGTATCAATAACCACCTCAGCACCACAGCTCGAACACTTTAGAGTTATTTGATCTTTCGTGTCGGCAACAATATCTTGAGCACCTGAACCGATGGTTGTGCCAGAGAGCTTTGAAATATCGGTCTCCATTTCAAGCTTTTGTGGCTCAAATTCAAATCGACAGAAGTTACAACGGAGCTGTCCTGTTGCTGCATTAGTGGAAATATCCGTGGAACCACATTTTGGACATTTAACCTGTCCGTCTTTATTATCAACATCAGTCTGAACAACTTTTACTCCGTTGTCCACATAGGCTTGATCTTGTGTTTCAGTTTCAGCCATTATAAATCTCTAGAACCCGAGAATCTGGGCTTTTACTTTATCGTAGTCCTCTTGAGAAATAGCGCCTGCGTCAAGAAGTTGTTTCATCTTCATGAGTTTTTCAGTTGGGTCTTCTGCGGGAGCTGGGTTAGCAGTAGGTGCAGTAGGATTGGTTACGGGAGCAGGGTTGACCGGTTGCTGGAGATTACTCATCATACCACCAGCCGCATTCATACCCATACCCATGAAGGCCATGCCAGCAGCGCCGCCACCGTTTTCACCAGAAGCCTGAATACCACGAGCGATAGACTGTTGCATAAAGGAGTTGCCACGAGCGCCAGCAAGAGCATCTGCTTTCTTGACGTCCTTCATTAATTCCTTAGTATCTTCGTCGTATTCAATAGAGAGAATTGCGGTACTAACGATTTCGAGACCACGATTTGAACGCCACTGATAACCATCTTCGACAGCCTGTGAAAGAGACTTAGCAAAGCCAATTTGATCGCCTTGAATCTTTGCCATGCGATTACCTTTGCTTGGGTCGTTGGTGTAGTTTGAGAAGGCAGCAGAAAGTGAGCCAACGACTTCAGTAAAGAGCTGAGAGGCAGCGTCGTTGTCCATATCGGCAAAATCAAAGACTCCTTGATCATTGAGATATGATACTGGGACAAAGTTCTTGATGAAGGCGAGCGGATCAATAATCTTTAGACTGTAAGTACCACGGGTAATAGCACCGACCTGAGTATTAAGGAAAGCATCATCCCAGTAGATTTCAGACTGAGTACCAAAACGGTTGTTTGGAATTTCCTTTAGGTTGACATAAAAAATTGCTTGACTGGAGCCTGGCATACCACCAAACTTAAAGCGTTCCCAGCTAGTCTTAACTATTGAGGAAATTAAACCGTCACCCGCAAAGATAGACTGAGCGTTTTGGTCTTCTGAATTATAGATGAAGCCACCTGGTTCAGCGATAAAACCAGTAATGCCTCCATCCTGCATAGTAACAAGAGCAGTACCTTCAGGTACAAGGATTTTACTACCATTAGAGATGATATTAGCGGATCCTTGTGTGTTTGAGCCACGGCCATTATTTGTGCCAACTTGTTCGCCTGGGAAGAGACCTGCGGTTGCGGGAACTCCTGAAATTGGTTGGTAGAAATCTTTCCACTGGTCAGCAAAAGTACCGCCAATAGCACCGGTAAAGGCTTTAATAAAACCCATATTCCTCCTTTAGTTATTTTATTTAGTATACAATAGATAGTAGTTTTTTAGAATATAAGATAAGCGTTTCGGTAAAAAAGAAATTTTGTGAAATAAAAAAGAGGCCTAGTGGCCTCTTTTTTGTTGCCAAATTATTTAGAACTGTTACGTTTTTCAATAATTTCCTGTGCTACGTTTGGTGGTACTTCTTCATACTGAGAAAGTTCCATTGAGGATGCGGCGCGACCTTGGCTCATAGAACGAAGATCTGATGTGTAACCGAAGAGGTTACCGAGTGGAGCAAAGGCAGTGATAAGCTTGGCGCCACCTTGAAGATCTTCCATAGACTCAATGCGACCACGACGAGAGTTAATATCGCCAATGACGTCACCCATGAATTCTTCTGGAGTAGTAACTTCAAGCTTCATGACTGGCTCAAGAAGAACTGGTTTAGCACGCTTGATACCTTCACGAGTTGCAAGACTACCAGCGAGCTTGAAGGCAAGTTCGGAAGAGTCGACATCGTGGTAGGAACCATCATAGAGAGTAGCCTTAATATCAACGACTGGGTAACCAGCAATAACACCACCGTTAAGAGTTTCTTCAATACCTTGCTGGACTGGCTTGCGGTATTCCTGTGGAACTACACCACCTTTAATCATATCGATGAACTCAAAGCCCTTACCAGCTTCGTTTGGCTCAAACTTAATCCAAACATCACCATACTGACCACGACCACCAGATTGCTTGATGTGCTTACCTTGAGCCTCAGCAGTGCCTCGGATGGTTTCACGGTAGGCAACCTGAGGAGCACCAGTATTGGCTTCAACATTATGTTCACGCTTCAAACGATCAATAATAATTTCAAGGTGCAATTCACCCATACCAGAAATGATGGTTTGACCAGTTTCCTCATCGGTGTGAACGCGGAAGGTTGGATCTTCTTCAGCAAGTTTAGAAAGACCGAGGCCCATTTTTTCCTGATCAGCCTTAGTCTTTGGCTCAACAGCGATAGAGACAGGTGGCTCTGGGAATTCGATTGACTCAAGAAGGATTGGATGAGCTGGATCACAAAGAGTGGTACCAGTTGTGGTTTCCTTTAAACCGACGATGGCAGCGATATCACCAGCTGCAACTTCAGTAATTTCTTCACGCTTATCTGCGAACATACGGACGAGACGGCCAACACGTTCCTTATTGCCAGTTGTGGCATTAAGAATATAAGAACCTGATTTAAGGATACCAGAGTAGACGCGTACGAAGACAAGTTTTCCAACGAATGGGTCTGAGGCAATCTTGAAGGCAAGAGCAGTGAGTGGCTGAGCAACATCGGCTTTGCGAACAATATGATCACCAGTTTTTGGATCAGTACCAACGGTTTGACCAAGATCACGATCGAGTGGAGATGGAAGATAATCTGCACAGAGGTCAAGGACCTTCTCAACGATAACACCACGGCCGTCACCACCAGTGACTAAGAAGAAGTCACCATCTAGAACGCGTTTACGGAGTGCAGCTTTTAGCTCGGCCTCAGTAATAGCTTCTTCACCTTGGTTGAAGTATTTATTCATTAGGTCTTCATCAGCAGCAACTGCTTCTTCAACGAGAAGAGCGCGAGCTTTCTTAGCCTTATCAAGCATATCAGCTGGAATTTCACCAACGGTTAGTGAATGATCTGCATATTCCTTGTAGGTGTAGGCCTTCATATCGACAAGATCAACAACACCGCAAATATCCTTTTCGAAACCGATTGGGAGGTGAACTGCAACAGCATTCTTGGAAAGACGCTTATGAATAGATTCAAGTGATTTATAAAAATCACCACCAATTTGGTTAATTTTATTGATGAAACAAATACGAGGGACACCATATTTAGTGGCCTGGCGCCATACAGTTTCGGACTGAGCTTCAACACCCATCTTACCGTCGAAGACAGTAATAGCACCATCAAGAACACGGAGAGAACGCTCTACTTCAGCAGTGAAGTCGATGTGGCCTGGAGTGTCAATAATATTAATTTTATAGCCTTTCCAGGTTGCAGTAACAGCAGCGGAAGTAATAGTAATACCGCGTTCCTTTTCCTGTTCCATCCAGTCAGTTGTTGCACCACCGGTGTCACCTTTTACAAGGTCGATTTTATGTTTCAAACCTGTACGGTAAAGAATTGCTTCAGAGGTCGTGGTTTTACCTGCGTCAATATGGGCAATAATGCCAATATTGCGAAGCTTTGATAAATCATGATTGTCAGTAGCCATGAATTTCCTTATTTAGTTATTATTATTGTCTTTTCGGTGTTTTGCCAATTAAATTACGGCAAAAAGACGTTGGTGATATTTTACCATGCTATCTGTTAAAAATAAAGTTTGTATTTTAAAATTAAGGTCTATTTATGTTTTTTATAATCACAAGGTTTTACTTGTGCTTTAAAAATGACCAAACTTGGCGGTATCTTCGAAATGCTTATCCAAAAGCCCGAGATCTTTAATCATTTGTTTTGGCGTACATTCGGCATACAAGGATTTTTCTGGCTCAAGACTTTTACCGTCACCTAGAATATAGATAGCTAAAGGTTCAGCAATACCGATGGCATATGAGAGCTGGACCTCACAGCGAGATAACTGATGTGCTTTGAGATAGCGAATGGCAATTTCGCGAGCTTTATAAGCACCTGAACGATCTACCTTGGACGGATCTTTACCCGAGAAGGCGCCACCGCCGACTGGGGCAAATGATTGATAGCTATCAACAACAATCTTACGACCAGTGAGACCGGCATCACCTTGAAAACCACCAATTAAAAACTTACCTGTTGGATTGACCCAGAATTTCTCAATCTTCAAACCGAATTGAGCAGCTAATTCTTTTGCTTTGTCGATTAAGATTTGATCAGTTTTAGTACGATTTTCTTCGGTGTTTTGATAGCTAATGGTCCAGTCCTTGATCTTCTTAAGGCGCATTTTGCGATCATAAATACCAGTAATTTGAGTCTTGCCATCAGGTAAAAATCTCTGATCTTTTTGATGTAGCTCATCATAGAATCTAGAAAACTCCTGCAGTAAATACATAGCGACTGGCTTATATTCTGGCGTGTCATTACAGGCGAAGCCGAACATCATACCTTGATCACCCGCTCCACCAACTTCGTCATTGGTGCCGAGTGCAATATCATGACTCTGCTTGCCTAGATTATTGATAATTTCAATATCCTTTGGATCTCCTGATTCGACGACATTGATTGCACGATTATTTTGGTTAATATAGCCAACATCTTTTAATACGCGCATAACAATTTCTTCAACGTTAACCTCAGAGTTTGAGGTTACTTCTCCGGTAATAAAGATTTTACCTTTACCGCCCATAACTTCAATTCCACAACGCGAATGCTTATCTCCTTGCAAAAAGGCGTCAAGTAAGGCGTCACTAATTTGATCGCAGACCTTGTCAGGATGACCACGAAAAACAGTTTCATTAGTATATAATTTCATACAATGCTTTCTTGTGGTCCCTAATTTTTACTCCTTAATAATAGCACAAAAAGCTCAAGGTTAGAATACTTATATTAAATAGGTCACCTTGAGCTTTATTAGATTAATAATGGCTTTAACTACTCTAAAAGTCTTACTGTAGCTTCTTGCGAAGAATCTCTTGCGCCATACTTGGGTTAGCTTTACCACGAGAGGCTTTCATGACCTGTCCGACTAGAAAACCGAGCACTTTTTCAGAGCCAGCCTTAAAGTCAGCCACAGCCTGTGCGCTGTTAGGATCGGCGAGAACTTCATCAACAATTTTTTCAACGGCACCGAGATCATTTTCTTGAATAAGATTGAGTTCTTTGGCAATAACCCTAGTTTCTTTAAAACGCATCTCTGGCGTAAAGAAGCGTAGGAAGACTTCCTTAACACTGGTGCTTGAGAGTTCATTTTTAGTAATCATAGAACTTAGATCCATTAATTGCTTAACGCTTGGCATTGGGTCATTCAAGAGACTGCTATTTTCTTCAGCTAAGAGTACAGAAGTAAAAAGGTTGGAGATTTTTAGGATGGCAGCTTTGCTAGTTTCTTTATCGATACCATGGATATCATATTCGGTCTTAAGGTCAGCTAGGCGATCGACCAACTGTTTGTAATCAAGGAGAATTTCCAAGATATCTTGAGAAATAATCATACCAAGAGTATTACGATAATCGGCTGGAAGAAGCGGCATAGCTTCACGTTCCTTTTTCACCTGTTCCTCTGTCAATCTGATTGGTGGAAGATCTGGCTCTGGCATATAACGGTAATCTTGAGCCTCTTCTTTAGAGCGCTGAGAAGTAGTCTTGCCGGTGGCTTCATTCCAACCGCGAGTTTCTTGAGTAATGACTTCCCCAGCGTCAAGCATTTTGCTTTGTCGCTCATATTCATACTCAATAGCACGCTCAACCGAGCGGAAGGAGTTGAGGTTTTTGATTTCAGCACGCTTGCCAAGAGTTTTACTCCCCTTCTCGGCTAGAGAAATATTGACGTCAAAACGCATATTACCATTATAGAGGTCGCCAAAACAAACTCCTGCAAAGGTCATTAGGCGCCAAAGCTCTTTACAGTAGTCATGAGCATCATGAGCAGTATGAATATCTGGCATTGAAACAATCTCAATAAGTGGAGTATCAGCACGGTTAAGATCTACGAGAGAATAATTATCAAAATGATTTAGCTTACCAGCATCGCCTTCAAGATGAGCATGCTCGATGCGGATCTGCTTACCGTTTGGAAGTTCAACATAGCCGGCACCGATGATTGGCTGATACATCTGGGTAATCTGATAACCCTTTGGAGAATCTGGGTAGAAATAATGTTTGCGATCAAAACGTGAAAGGAGATTAATTTCGGAATTAAGCGCAAGTCCGGCACGTACTGCCATATTAATAGCTTCACGATTTAAGCGTGGCAGCATACCTGGTAAGGCATATTCTACAGGTGAAACACAAGAGTTTGGTTCTTTCCCCCTAGCATCATTATCTACCTCAGAGAAGAGTTTGGTTTTGGTAGCGAGTTGTACATGACACTCGATACCGACGGTGATTTCATATTTTTGTTCAGTCATAGTTTCTCCAATTAAATTGCTCCTAGATCTTTTAAGGCCTGACGAAAACTTGCTAAGGCATGCTTAGCTTGATTATACTCTAAATTAAAATCTTGCTCATGGGCAATTTGATTACGTTGCTTATGGGCATACCAAACAGAGTTGAGCTGAGTAAATCGTGTACTGGAAGCCTTTAGTCTTTCTCCCATAGTTTTTCCTGGCACCCCAAGCTCCATAAGTGCACGATCGAGTAGTTTGTCCGCTTCAATGACAGCTGCGTTATAAGATAATTTATTGTCACGAGTTAGCGAGTTTTCAATTTTCAAAAACCTGGTTTGATAATCCTCAACATCAAAGCGATGACTGCGGCGGCCAGTGGAAGAAATAGCAATAAAGACAAAGACGCCGACAATCAAAATCGCGACTAGGAGGATTAAAGTTGAGTATGGCATTAATTTAACTCCTTAGCGAAGTATTTAGCAAAATCTAGAATACTTTTATCGCTTCTTCTTTGGCCGATCAATTGCAGGCCAATTGGCATCTTAGTGTCCTGGCTTTCACCAGCAGGATAGGCGAGACTTGGGAGTCCGGCAAGATTAATTGGCACACTCATAACATCTTCAAAATACATTGCAACTGGATCACTGACTTTCTCGCCAAGCTTAAAAGCTGGGGATGGCGAAACGGGGGTGAGGAGATAGTCGCACTTTTCAAAAGCTTTTTGATATTCTTCAATGATCAGAGTACGTGCCTGCTCGGCTTTTTTAAAGTAAGCATCATAGAATCCGGAGCTTAAGACGAAGTTGCCAATCATGATACGACGCTTATTCTCTGGCATAAATCCTTCATTGCGTGAGAGTCCAAATACTTCACTTAGGTTCTTAGCATGTTCGGAGCGGTAACCATAACGAATACCGTCATAGCGTGAAAGATTTGAAGCGACCTCTGCTGGTACAACAATATAATAGACGGCGAGAGCATACTTGAGAGTCGGCATCTCTAGTTCAATGATCTGATGTCCAGCTGCTTTCAACTTTTCAACTTCAAGATCTAGGACACGTTGTACTTCTGGGTCAATCGAGTCATTTCTGAAGTCTTTAATGATACCAATCTTAGCGCTTTTTGGAGCAATTTCTGGAACAAAATATTTTTGCTCTTCGTGGTTATAGAAACTAGGTAGAGTAGTAAGATCTTTTTCATCTTGGCCGGCACAGATCGACATTAAAAGATCCATATCTTTCGCATTTTTAGTAAAGAAACCGATACAGTCTGTGCTAGAAGCCATGGCCACAACGCCATAACGAGAAATTGTACCATAGGTTGGCTTAAAGCCATAAACGCCGTTAAACGAGGCTGGCTGGCGAATAGAGCCACCGGTATCTGTACCCGTAGCAAATTCAACGATATCAAGAGCAACAGCTGCGGCGGAACCACCGGAAGAACCACCAGGTACACGATCAAAATCCTTGGCGTTATGAGATGGACCAAAGTAGGAATTTTCGGTCGAAGAGCCATGGGCAAAGGCGTCGAGATTGGTGCGACCAATCATGATGGCGCCAGCTTCTTCGAGCTTCTTGACGGTGGTAGAATCGATTGGAGAATGAAATGGTTCAAGGATTTTTGCGGAGGCAGTAGTGTTTCCCTCTTTACTTAAGAAATTATCCTTCAAAGCATAAGGTACACCAGCCAGCGGTCCGACTTCTTCGCCAGCGGTAATCTTCTTATCAATTTCTTCAGCCTTCTTTAGGGCTTTCTCTTCGTCTGCTAGTGAGACGAAGATATTATATTTTGCAAACTGGCGAGCTTTTTCAAAGGCTTCCTTCACCAGACTAACGGCAGAAATTTGCTTATTTGCAATCTTCATTTTGGTCTTCCTTTTTTTTAATTTCTGAGATATTAGATATTCAAATAATTTAGAGTACTTTTGGCACTTGAATCATATCTTGCCTTGATGCAGGCGCTAGATTTAAAAGCTGCTCTCTCGATGCATCTTGTGGTTTGATTTCATCCTCTCGCCAGACATTCTCCATTTCAAAAACCTGATAAGTTGGTTCAACACCATCAGTGTTTAACTCATCTAGTTGTGAAATATAGTTAACAATATTATCTAAATCTCGCTGCAAGCCTTCTACTTCTGTCTCTTCGAGGGATAAATTAGAAAGTTTTGCTAAATGCAAGATATCCTCGCGTGTATTTTTCATAGCTTAATTATATCAGAAAATCAGAGACATAGCCGAGCTTCTGCATGGCGCGATGTATTATGTCGAAATCCTCACAGTTATTCTTAGTTAGTTTTGAATATGGGACATAATGCCAGTTTTTTGGAAGCTTTTTTATCTTTGCTGATACAAAAATAGCATTTTTGTTTTTTGTTTGAAAAAAATATAGCCGAAACGAATTTTTGCTTTAAAAAGCTCTTCAAATTGCCGCCTTACACCTCCCTGGGAGTTAAAAGTAGGAAATTGATTTTCGTAGTCCAATAAAAATACGATTTTGTTTTCTGACTGAACGTCAGAATATTTTATATTTTTTGCGAGAATTATTTTGTAATTCATAATATTAGTATAACAAAAAAGCCCCTCCTATGAGGGGCTAGATGTTTTACCATCTGTTTCATCCGTGGTTTTTATTTATTCCATGTTCTCTACAGATATTTTTTATTGATAACCGTATTAGTCGCGGCGTAATTGCTTTTCAGAAATAATACGTTTACTACTGAGATAAGTTAAGAGGAAGTAGCCGCCGTAAATTGTAACCAAAAATATTACAGCCATAACTATTGATGGAACTAATCCATCAGCGCCAATAAAGCTAAGGATTTTTATAGCAAATGTCAGGCCAAAGATCGAATGGATGATAGCCAAGAAAAGTGGGGCGGCAAAGAATATGGCAATTTGGCGATAGAGAGCGCGATTAATCATCCTCTCATCTGCACCTAAGCGTCTTAATATCATATATTTTTCACGATTATCAGATGATTCAGATAATTCTTTAAGTGATAAAATTGCAGCACTAGAGATGAGGAAGATGATACCAAGATATAAGCCAAGGAAAACAGCAATAGCCTGAAGACCTATTGACATGGCGATTATCTGATTTTTGGTATATATACTATAAAAACGCGGAGAAGTAATTTTAATATAATCATTTTCGTTGCCAGTAACAATGCGACGCAAGTCTTTATCGAACTGTTCATTTTCATTTTTATCAGTTGTCTTATAGTTTGCGGCCATGAAATTCTCATATTTTACTAAAGTTTTAGTAACTTCGTCAGAGACAACGAGGATTCCCATATTGCCATTCGTATTGGATGGCTCGATAAAACCTTGTTTTGGATAGTCAAATTTTGGTGATAAGGTTTTTTTGTTTATCTTGATTTTATGTCCATCTTTCAGAGATATATTGTAAATCTCCTCTATTTTTTTGAAGTCAGACAGAATAAAATATTGATCAGGATCTAATTTATATTGATCGAAGTGATATAGTTTAGCAATCTTATTATAATCTGAGATTGAGATTATTCTTAAGAGATACATTCCATTAGCGTGGCCGTTAGTCATCTCAGCCATCTTCTGAAGAGATTTTTGGTTTAATACAGCATTAAGATCAAGCCCGCCATCTTCTATCTTTTTGGAAACTACATAAGTATTAAACGAAATCTGATCTTTGAGGTTATCCCATAGACTTGGGTTGGTTTTAATAATATCCTCCATAGTCGCCCTAGAGTCATTTTCGAACTTGACTGCCATTTCTTGCTTCCAAGCCTTGACAATAGGACTGTCTTTCTCTTCTTCGGAACCAGATTCTTCCCATTTTGAATTATCATTATTCCGGTATGAAGCAACAACGTCGACAGGCGTGGCATATTTAAGCTGTTTTCTAGAAGTTTCACGAATAGATAAACAACTAGACAAAGTGCAGATAGTAATGAAGAGAATGAGACAGATAATACTCATTGAAGCAACGGTGGTATTAATTTTGCTACTAATCTGCTTGAATGTGAAACTATTTAAGTCTTTATAGTAAAGCTTTTTTTGTGTTGCAATCAGCTTCATTATGAGGCCTGATAATGACCAGTAAAGCAAGAAAGTTGCGATGACTCCAGCACCAATTACTTGCCAAAATAGTGCGATTTCTGAGAGAACCTTGAGATAATTGACGGCAACTTGGTAGTAGGCAATGCCTAGAATCGTAGCAGCAAGAAAGAAGATAACTGTACAGATGATAGGATTTTTTAGGCGGACCTTTTCGGACTTACGACTAGCCTGGATTAGATCAATTATCTTAAGTTTATTGATCATGACAGTATTAAAGGCAATCACCAGAAGATAAATTATCCCAAAATAAGCAATAGTTTTTAGACAGGCTTCACCGGAAAAGACAAATTGAAATTTTGACATATCGGCCTCAAATAAATTGGCGACCATTACACTCATTAGTTGCGACAAAATAACGCCGAGAGAGAGGCCAGCAAGTAGAGAGAGTAACCCAATAAAGAGAGTCTCAAGAAAAAGTAGTAGAGATATTTTGCGTTTACTCATACCGAGAGTGAGATAAATAGAAAACTCTTTATTACGCCGTTTAATGAGAAATCTTGAAGCATAAATAATTAGATAGCCAAGAATACCAGCAACAACTAAACTTACGCCCGACAAAACATTTACAAGGAGTTTGACTACATCTTTAGTGGAGCTGCCTAGTTCCATCATGGACGTTTGTGTACCGATAGCATTAAAGACATAAAAAATAACAACGCCGAGGACGAGAGTAAAGAAATAGATGGCGTAGTCCTTCATACTACGAATAATATTTCGAAAAGATAATTTAAAGAGCATCATTAAGATCTCCACCTAATAACGTCATGACATTGATAATTTTGTCAAAGAATTCCTTTCGTGAATTCTTACCACGATTAATTTCATTAAAAATCTTGCCATCTTTGATAAAAATTACCCTAGAAGAATAGCTTGCCGTGAAAGCGTCGTGGGTAACCATCAGAATAGTGGCACCGAGCTCTTGATTTAAATAATCAAAACGTTCAAGTAGCATTCTAGAGGATTTTGAATCGAGAGCGCCAGTTGGCTCATCAGCTAGAACTAGTTTTGGATCAGTAATAATGGCACGGGCTGATGCCACACGCTGTTTTTGTCCACCAGAGAGCTGATATGGATATTTTTGCAAGATATTCTGAATATCCAAATCGGTGGCAACTTTTTTAACACGTGGTTCAATATCAGCGGCTTTAATATTTTGAATAGAAAGAGCAAGTGCAATATTTTCGTAAGCAGTAAGATTATCAAGTAGATTGAAATCCTGAAAAATAAATCCGAGTTCTTCCCTTCGAAAGCGATTAAGCGCGTTCCCCTTGAGTTTCGTAATATCGGTACCTGCTACGTAAATATGTCCAGAGGTGACTTTGTCAATGGTGGAGATAAGGTTCAAAAGTGTGGTCTTGCCAGAACCACTTGCACCCATAATAGCTACAAATTCACCACTATCCACCTCGAAAGAAATATTATCAACCGCCTTCGTGATACTTGAACGGTTCCCGTAATACTTCTCGATTTTCTCAATTTTTAGTAATTCTTTCATTTTTTCCTTTCCAACAAGAAGTTCTTGTTGTCTCAAGTTTATAGAATTTCAATTATTCTGTCGTGCTTTTAATATTACAGTTTCTTACATTTTTGTAATAATCATTTTTGGCAAAAACTATCATAATATCCGTATATTGATATTCAGTCGAACTGATTAAAATTCGATGTCCTAATTTGTCAATCAACTTTTTGACGATATACAACCCCATGCCAGTACTCTTACTGCCACTAATATCTGCCATGAGATTTATTTTAGTCTTATCAAAATCATAGGGACGACCATTTTGTCCAGTGAAAGCCTTTTGAAAGACGCGAGATTGATCAGACGTTGGAATACCAATACCATTATCATATACATGTAGAACAAGTGACCTTGAGGTTTCCTCGCTGTAAACTTTAATTTGAGGCGATTTCTTTTTGCGATATTTTATACTGTTGGCGATGATTTGATTTAAGATAAACTCCAACCACTTTGGGTCAGTTTCAATTATTTTATCTACATTCTCAACTTGAAAGTCAATCCTGCTGTTTATAAGGGCACTCTGATTTTTAAGAGCAACACGTTTAATAATCTCCGAAAGGCTGGACTCTGAAATTTGGTAATCTTTTTCTACGTGCTCAGATCTGACTAGATACAAAATCTGATTAACATAGTCGTCCAGTCGATCTATTTCCGAAAGAAGTAATTGGTTATTTTTATATTTTGTTTGAGTGAGGTTTAACCGAAGAGCAGAGATAGGCAATTTTACCTCGTGGACCCAAAGCTCAAGATATTCTTTAAATTCCTCCAATTTGATTTTATATTGATTAATTTGGTCAATCATATAACGATTAAGTTCGGAGATCTCCTGATGAAGGAACTTTTCTTCGTTGGTTATCGGGTCGATTAGTTCATGTACCAAAATCTTTTGATCGAGAGCATCAATTCCTCGATGAATTTTTTTATAAAAACTCGCTTTTCTAAAATAAGCATGAAGGAAGCAAAAGATGAAAGTAAAGAGATAAATGAAAATAATAAAGATATTGAATTCAAGAGAGGTTGAAAATACACAAAGAAGATACTCAGTTAGAATAATTGCAAGAAGATTAGCTAGAAGAATATTCAGATTATCCGCGATGTATTCCCTAAATTTCATAGCTATTTGGCAAGGATGTAGCCTAGACCCTTTCTAGTTTCAATGGTTGATGTTTCGCCTAACTTCTCTAGCTTGTCACGAAGTCTACTAATATTAACAGTAAGCGCATTATCGTTAATATATTCACAGTTATCCCAAAGCTCTGTCATCAGCTCATTACGTGAAACGATGCGTTCTTGATTATACAAAAGAATACGAAAGATTAGGAGCTCATTTTTCGTAAGTTCAATAGCTTTACTGTTGCTTTTTGTTGAAGAGATGGTACCTTTCTTAAAATCGATTTGTAGATTTCGATAAGTTTTAATTTCTGAAGCAAGGTTGGATCGTCTTAAAATTGCCGCAATACGGAGCAATAAAATTGTAGGGTTGTAGGGTTTAGCAATAAAATCATCCGCGCCATAACTAATAGCAAGTGCTTCATCCATTTCGGTATTACGACTAGTAACCATGATGACTGGTGTATTAAGAACTTTTCTAATTTCACGCACAAAATCACGACCATTAATACCTGGTAAATTAATATCCAGCAGAATAAGGTCTGGTAAAAGTTCTTGAATCTTTTCCACCGAGATATTGTTCATATCCAAAACCAAAGGCACGTAATTTGAGGTTAGTAAAAGCTCCGAAAGCCCTTCCCTGATACCTTTATCATCCTCAATAATTAAAATTTTAAACATTAGATCTTTTTTTCTTCTTCGTCTCGGATTTTTTCTATCATATCACGAATTTCTGTCGCTTTTTCATACTCCAGATTAGCTGCGGCAAGCTGCATTTGCTCGAACATTATTGATAACTTTCTTAGTCGCGACGTAATTGCTTTTCAGAAATAATACGTTTACTACTGAGATAAGTTAAGAGGAAGTAGCCGCCGTAAATCAGGATAAGCATGGAAGCGGTGATTGGGATTGAAGCGAGTAATCCACCGGAACCGAATATTTCGATGATACTGGAAGCAAATTTAATACCGAAGATAGAATGGAGAATACCGACGAGAAGCGGGAAGACGAAGAAGATGGCGATTTGAATAAAGAGAGCACGATTCAGCATTTTATTACTGGCACCGAGTCTTCGCAGTGCAGCGTATTTTTCAATGTTATCAGATGATTCAGAAAGCTGTTTGAGAGCAAGAATTGCGGCAGAAGAAATCAAGAAGATAATACCAAGATAAAAACCGACAAAGGTAGCGATGGCCTGCAAACCAATTGAAGAAGTATAAATAAGGATTTTAGTCATATAACTAAAGGAGACACCGCTTGGACGCTGTTCTTCTGCTTTGCTATTCTGTTTCGTTTTTGGTGCCGTCTCGTCTGCAGAACTATGGATCTCAATAGATAAATTACCAAGATCATAGATCCTACGTATGTCATTATCGATTTGTTGGGCAGTATGATCTGCACTAGTATTGTAGTTTACTAACAACACACGACTACCAATGGCCTGTTCGGAAGCGATTTTGTCCGGCACAATTAGAATACCGGTATTAGATTTCATACCAGAGGAAGTCACAAAACCTTCGACGTGTTTTTTTGCGGCTGGACTTAGAGTCTGTCCTCGATAATTAATCTGAAAACCCGATACTAACGACTTGTCAATCGCATCACTCATAGGTTTGTAGTCTGCAAGGATTTGATATTGATTGTCATCCAAAAAGATTTCTTCGCGATGATAGAGTTTTACTATTTTGTTATAATCAGAAACACGAAGTATTGGTACCGCAGTTTTTGACATAAACTCACCTACTAAGCCAGTAAGATACTCAGCTTGGAGAGCCTGCTTAAAAGTAAGAGTGTGGTCGGCATAGACGTTAACTTCAAGATATTCCTTGATACTTTTTGCAATATCCTTATCTTTCTCTACTAATCTTTGATAGATAGACTTTTGCATGTACTTTTGTGACTCTTTAACCTGTGAATTCCAATCTTGGTCACTGCTGCCAGCCGAGGGGCCGTAGCCAGGGTCATTTGGGCCAAAGATGGCCTGATAATCGGTAAGCTCAATGAAGGCATCAACTGGAGTATTATAGGCTAACTCTTTTTTCATGGATTCATTAATTGAAAAACATAGCGAAAGAATACTGATAGTTAAAAAGAGGAGAAGACTAATTAAAGACATGGAGACCACAGCGGTATTAATCTTACTGGAGACTTGACGAAAGATAAAAGAATTGAGGCCACGATAGTAGAATCTTTTACTCTTGGTAAGAATTTCCATAATTAAGCCTGAAAATGACCAGAAAAGCAGAAAAGTCGTAATCACACCAATTGTAACTGGCCAGAGGAGATTATTTATGCGGTCCATCATAGAAACCTTATCATTAGTAACCCACCAGTAGGCATAGCTTAGTCCAAAACTAGAAAGAACAAAAATAATAGCACGAAGTAGTGGGTTCTTTAGGAATGCCTTTTCAGATTTCTTACTACCATGGAGAAGGTCGATAATTTTAAGGCGACCAACGATAATTGTGTTGAATATGATGACAACGAGATAGATGAGGCCAAAATAAAGAATGGTGTCAAAGAAAGCTTTTTCGGAAAATACAAACTGAAATTTGCTCATATCTGCCTCAAATAGGCGTCCGATGAGAATACTGATCAGCTGTGAAGCACCGATACCAACTAAGAGACCAACGGCGAGTGAAATAATGCCGATCATTAGAGTCTCAAAGAAAAGAAGACGTGAGATCTTACGTTTACTCATTCCTAAGGTTAGATAGATGGCAAATTCTTTGTTGCGACGCTTGATTAAGAAACGTGAGGCATAGATAATCAGAGCACCAAGAATAGCTACCACGAGAATACTCATACCGGAAAGGATTTTACTAAGTAACTCGACAATCAACTTCTTAGCATTATTAAGTTCGAGGACCGCTGCTTGAGATCCGACTGAGTTGAAGACATAAAAGAGGGTAACGCCGAGTACTAACGTGAAAAAATAAATCGCATAATCCTTGACGCTACGCGTGATATTTCGAAACGAAAGTTTAAATAACATCAGAGTCGCCTCCACCAAGTGTGGCCATTACACGAATAATTTCGTCAAAGAACTCTTTGCGCGTTTTGCTGTCACGATGAATTTCGTTATAGATTTTACCGTCTTTGATAAAGATAATACGTGAAGCGAAGCTAGCCGAAAAGGCATCGTGGGTTACCATGATAATGGTTGCTTCAAGCTCCTGATTAAGGTAATCGAAACGTTCAAGAAGAAGTTTTGAAGACTTCGAGTCAAGAGCACCAGTTGGCTCATCGGCTAGGACTAATTTTGGATTGGTAACAATGGCACGAGCAGAAGCAACACGCTGTTTCTGGCCACCAGAAAGCTGGTATGGAAACTTGTCGAGAATCTTCTCAATATCAAGATTCTTAGTTACCGCTTTTACGCGCTCATCAATTTCTTTCGCTTTGACATTCTGGATTGAGAGTGCAAGAGCAATGTTTTCATAGGCGGTTAGATTATCTAGTAGATTAAAATCCTGGAAGATAAATCCGAGAGATTCACGCCTAAAGGCATTGAGCTTCTCGCCTTTTAGTTTTGTAATATCAGTATCATCGACCAGGATCTTTCCTTCAGTTGGACGATCAATCGTTGAGATTAGGTTTAGAGTAGTACTCTTACCAGACCCAGAGGCACCCATAATGGCAAGAAACTCACCCTTTTTGACTTTAAAAGATAGATTATCGACAGCCTTCGTGAGACTGGCTCCCTTACCAAAAGTCTTCGTGACTTTTTCAACAGCAAGAATAGTTTCTGTTTTTGTCATTTACCTCCTTAGATAGAAAATATATTTTTTCTATTTTACCACAACAAATCGCTGGTGATTGATTTTACATATTAATCAGATTCTTATTTTTGGCCTTCTTCAGCATCTTTAATCTGCTGAATCATATCACGAATTTCTGCCGCTTTTTCATACTCCAGATTGGCTGCGGCTAACTGCATTTGCTCGGACAATTCTTTAACCAGGATCTTAAATTCTGATTTTGGAACTTTTTTGAGATCTAATTTATTTTCTTTAGCCTTTTCTGGGATAATTGCACGAAGCCCCAAAGAAATTTCCTTCTTGATACTGTGTGGAATTATATTGTGTTCGTGATTATATTTCATCTGAATATCGCGACGACGATCGGTTTCGGTAATGGCCCGTTCCATACTTTCGGTAATATTATCAGCATACATAATAACGTGGCCTTCTTCATGACGAGCTGCACGACCAATGGTTTGAATTAAAGCTGATTCAGAACGTAAGAAGCCTTCTTTGTCTGCATCCAAAATAGCGACTAGTGAAACCTCTGGGAGATCAAGTCCTTCACGCAGAAGATTAATGCCGACTAGAACGTCATAAACACCCGTGCGCAAATCCCTTAAAATATCACCTCGCTCTAAGGTATCTATCTCGGAATGAATGTAGGCAGTCTTAATACCATGATCCTTAAGATGATCCGAAAGATCCTCGGCCATACGCTTGGTGAGAGTTGTGACAATGACGCGCTGATTTTTTTGAATGCGGGTTTCGATCTCAGTCATCAGATCATCAATTTGTCCATCCGTGGGACGAACTTCAATTTCAGGATCGAGCAGGCCAGTCGGACGGATGACCTGCTCGGCTGGAGCAGGAGAAACTTCTAATTCATACTTACCTGGCGTGGCAGAAACATAGACCACACGGTGAATATGTTTTTCAAATTCATCAAAAGTGAGCGGTCGGTTGTCTAGGGCACTTGGCAGACGAAAGCCATAATCAACGAGTGTGGTTTTCCTGGCATGGTCGCCGTTATACATACCCCGAACTTGGGGTAAGGTCATATGTGACTCATCGACGAGCAAAAGAAAATCATCAGGAAAGAAATCGAGAAGCGTGGCAGGCGGCTCACCAGCCTTACGTCCGTCTAGATGTCTTGAATAATTTTCAATCCCTTTAACGAAGCCGGTTTCTTTGAGCATTTCTAGGTCATACTTTGTGCGTTGCGAAAGACGTTGCGCTTCCAGGTATTTATGTTCTGCCTCAAAATATTTTAGCCTACTGTCAAATTCAGCCTCAATCGTATCAATAGCCCGAGAGAGTTGATCACGAGGGGTTGCATAATGAGTATTCGGAAAGATGTGAACCTGTTCAGGTTTTTCAAGGACTTCAGCAGTGAGCGGGTCAATAATTTTAACGGATTCTAGATTATCAAAATCGAACTCAAAACGATAGGCGACTTCGCCAGAGGCAGGAAAGAGATCAATAGTATCCCCTTTAACCCGAAAATTACCACGTTCGAAGGCGAGGTCATTTCGGTGATACTGCATGGCAATGAGATAGATAATAAAATTAGTTTGATTGAGAGAACCTGCACTTTGCGTGGCGGTATTAACAAGTGATGGCGAATGAAGACGGCCGAGAGAAGCCTTAGCTAGCTCACTAAGTTCCATGATTTGCCAAATACCCTGTTTTTTAATCAAAGGGAGTGACATTTCAACGTAGTGATCAGGAGAACCGATACCATAAATACAAGAAACCGAAGCCACAATAATAGTGTCGGGCCGAGTAAGCAGAGCGACGGTGGCAGCATGGCGCAGCCGGTCAATCTCGTCGTTAATAGCCGAATCTTTCTCAATATAAGTATCAGTACTGGCAATATAGGCCTCTGGCTGGTAGTAGTCGAAATAAGAAACAAAATAATGTACCTCGTTTTTCGGGAAGAATTCTCTAAATTCAGAGTAAAGCTGAGCCGCTAGAGTCTTGTTGTGGGCCAAGATCAAAGTTGGCTTCTGGAGATTCTGGATAATATTTGCCATAGTGAAGGTTTTACCAGAACCGGTCACGCCAAGTAAGGTCTGTTCGCGAATGCCTTTTTTAAGACCATCAGTAAGCTGCCGAATTGCAGTCGGCTGGTCACCCGTGGGGGCATATTTACTCTGTAACTCAAATGAGGGCATGGTTTTATTATACCACTAGTTACAGTTCGATTCTGATTCCGAGAACACCGTAATGGTGCTGTTTTTCTGCTGGATAAAATTCGTTAAGAACGTTTAATAATTCAGTTTTAGACATTGAAACATCTGAAAGAAGTTCGATAGGAAAATCTTGAAATAGAGATGCGAAATCCTGATAGTGTAATAAGCCAGTTATTTTAGTTGAAAGTGATTCCCCTTCGGAGTCAGTAAGAACTAGCGTATCGCCAAGTTGAAGCTGCCTACGCTTTTCATCATTAAGTCGAAGCTCGATACGCTTGGTGCCACTCTTAATATAATTAAAATAGCGAGTTTGAAGATTCATGTAGTGAGTTGTCATACTATAATTATAAGTCAAAAATTTGTTTAATCTAAAAATAAAACCCAGGGAAAGCCCTGAGTGAATGATTAGTTGAAATCTAGCGTTTGGTTTACGCACTTGACCTCGATGAGGTGTACGTCACTACCCAAGCTTTCTTCAACTTTTCTAAAGTCCGCCTCCTTTCCGAGAATGGCAATTGCCTGGCTGAGATCCGCAGCATTTTGCCTCTCAAACTTAATAACATCCTCATCCTCAGCAAGCTGCCCTGCTAAGGAAAGGTCGTAATAATCTGACTCGTCTACTGGCCTATCCTGCTCCTGAAAGGTTTCAAGATCAGCGATAAACCACGCAAGGTTTTTCGGCTTTCTAGCCTCAAAACCGGCCTGAGCAAATCCTACTGGATAGTACTCATATGAGCCGTATCTATCAGCTGAGGCGACCAAGTCTCCGTTATTAAGGACAACTTTGACTGCCTCCTCGTCACCCCCTCTGAGAGTCTCAAAGACATCCACTCCAATTGGCTGCATCTGCCAGTTGAATTTAATATCTACACCCTTGTGCCAGGCCCAGTACCCGTAGGTATATGCCTCATACCCGGAAGGACAAACGTCACCTTGTTCCCAAAGGCTGAGAACAGAGCCATCATCAAAGAAGACGTTATATCTTCTTGATGAATAGCTCTTAGCCATTTTATTGTGATCATAAATTTGATTTTCTATTAAATCTATAATCATTCCTAACATTTTCTTCTTCATAATTTTCTCCTTCTGCAGCTTTATACCGTCAAAAAATTTACAGAAGAAGCTTTTTCTTCTGCGACTGATTATTTCTACTAGGATAAGTTTATTAGTAGAGATAATCCGTTACAGAAGTAAAGAAGAACAGAGACTAGACTTTTGTAAGGTGCTTATTTGTATAGCTTTCAGATTATAACATAACTTTATATTTATGCAACTTATTTAGACCGAATAGTTAAGATATCTTTAACTTCTCCATGCGACTACTTAATCCACCTTATCAGCTCCTTGATAGCAATTTCTTGACAGACTGGTTCCTTTTGGCTATTTCTATAACTATGGTCCGCATCTACAATTTCAACTACTTCAGCTAAATCACCGACTATCTTCCTGACTTCAACCGGAGACGCAAAACGATCATTTGTGCCCTGAATAACTAGTTTTAAGTTATTCAAAATAGCTCTTTGTTTAACTTCTCCTGGGATGTATCCAAGAATTGAAAGTTCTATTTGATTATCCGGATATCGTTCAAGATAGTAACTAGCAATAATACCGCCGAGCGATTTTGCAACAATTCTAATTTTATAAAATCCTTCAAGATGAGCAAAATCGACAACTTGCTTGAGTGTATCTACCTCTTCTTTTAATTTTGGTCCACTCGAAGACTCTTCTCCTCTCTCACAGTACGGAAAATTAAAACATAGTACACTATTTTTAGTGGCTGCAATGGCATCAAATATAGACGAAATGAAGTCCGTCTCCACCCCAAATACCCCTCCACCGTGCAGAATTATATAAACTGTTTTGGTCCCATTTTTTCTATAATATTTATACGTAAGTCCTTGCATATCTATCCAAATAGTATCATATATTGAATATAAATACTTCTACTCTTGAAAAATACCTTGAGTAAGCGTACCATCTATTTTAAAGTCGGAGTAGAAAATGATAAGAGAAATGGATGTCAAGGATCGAGACAACGTAGATAAGATAAGATGCAGTTCGAACTTCAGAAATATTTTTTAGAAATTGATCGAACACACGAATCACTACCCTACAAAGATATGGACGACGCTCATCGTTATATGCAGAAAATGCTAGATGACGTCAAGAATATGAACGGTAAGGTTTTCGTTTCGGGAAAAAACGGCCAAGTTATTGGTTTTATTCAGGGCGTGATAATTGAGCATAAAAAGGGTGATGACGAGATCTATGATTTATCACATAATCCATCTAAGGACGGGTGGATTGGTCTATTATTCGTGAAGCCAAAATTCAGGGGATCTAGCATAGGACAAGAATTATTAGACAGAATGAAATATTATTTCATAACCCAGGGTTGTACCAGTATTAAGCTATTGGTTTTATCGGACAATATTAATGCTATAGACTTTTATAAAAAGAGTGGATTTATGGCCCACGACTTAGAAATGGTAATGAAAATATAAGTAAGGAGACAAAATCAATAACAAGAAAATAGGGTCCTCTCAGATAAAAGAGACCCTATAAAGCATCTATTAAATAATACTTGAATTGATAAATTCCAGTATGGTGCCCGAGACTGGACTCGAACCAGCACGCACGAGGCATATGCTCCTAAGGCATACGTGTATACCAATTTCACCACTCGGGCCTGTGTTAATTATAACACAATCTTAGGAATTTTGGAGAGCTAATTTTGCTTTGATTTCGCGATTCTTGAAGAAAAGATAACTAGCAACACCGATAAGGAAGGCTGTAGGAAGAAGATCTTCTGGACCAGTGGTAGGAAGATCGGTAGTAGAAGTATTTGAGGTATTAGTTTGCTGACTTACAGGATATTGTGCAGCAGGAGAAGTGATACTTGCACCCGGCTTATTTGAGGCAGTACCGGTACTAGTAGAATTATTCGTATTACCAGTAGTCTTACCATTGTTTGAGCTAGACTGTTCAGTGGTTTTATTGTCTGTGGTAGTTTTTTCATCTTTCTGAGCGGTTGTGTTCTGCTCTGAGCTAGCTTGCTGTTTCTTTTCTACGCTTTTAATAGCAGAAGTAATCAGCCATGCACCAAAAATAAAAATGATGATTGCAGCAATAATAGTGATGATAATAATTTTGATACGCTGTGGGCGGTTAGCGTCTTGATTTCGCATGATAATTCTCCACAATCTTCGACACCACCTCGAGATTTTTTACAATTTATTAGTTGATATTATACGATATTTAGAGATTATTGTAAAGAGGAGCTAGGCTTCGTGGGGGCGAAAAATTGTAATACGAGAACCAGCGTAGGCTTTGGTCGAAAGCAACTCAGCGTCAATGGCATGGGGATCAAAATCGGAGGGATGAGATAAGACGAAGTATTCCCCGGCGGTTTTAGCAAGGCGATCAAGGACAGATAATGGCAGGTCGTGAAAATATTCATAAGGCGGATCTGCGATAACGATATCAAATGGACTATCGAAGTCAATTTTTTCCGCTTTTGTATTATAGATGCGCACCTGTTCAAAGACGCCAAGAACAATGGCGTTCTGCTTTAAGATTTCGGCAGCTTTTTTATCAGCCTCAATAAAGGTAACGTGCGAAGCACCGCGAGAAAGAGCCTCAAGTCCAAGCGCACCAGTGCCCGCAAAAACGTCGAGAATAATCTTGTCTTTAATTTTATCGCTTAACGAGTTAAAAAGAGCTAATTTTTCGCGAGAACCCATCGGATGTGTGACGCCATTTTGCGGAGCCTTAAGTTCACGACCACGGAAGAGCCCGGAAGTGATCTTAACATTAGTAAATTTCCCCTGGTGGAAGATTTCGCGTGCACTTTTCATGTTTTTATTTTACCACAAAGCTATTTGACAGGATCGGTCAATTCAGGAATGGAGGACGCCCAACCGAGAGCAATTGCGCGTGCAATCTCAGGTAAAAGAATATTTTTGGTTTCAAAGGCTAAATCTGTATTCCAGCCTTGTTCAAGAAACCTAGTATACATGTTAAGAGAGGCAACCCGTTCAAGAGATTGATAGAAAGCCTGTTTTAGGTCGACATTTTTTAATTCTTCTTTGTTTAGCTTAGGAGTAACAGCTCTCTCAGGAAGCGCAGTCATAGTAATAGCAACGCCATATTCAAAGGCGACATGCTTGCTCATATAACCATTAGCCCCCCAATAAAGCCAGTTGTTACGTAAGGTCTCCAAAGAATTACGGCCACGCATGATTCCCTTGACTGGAATACCAAAAATTTTAATAAATTCTTTTTCGGTCATCAATTCATCCTGCGCTTCAGTGAGCGGAAAGTGATGAGCCGGAGTTAAGCCGTCAGTAATGGCGTGCGCCATCCAACCGGCTTCAAAGGCAGCACGAACCTTATTATCTGTAGCGAGTGCTTTTCTTAAATTATACTGGTGGTCTAAGATCATTTGAATGAGTTTACCGTCGTCTTGGCCAGGAATTATAAAGTGCATCGGCTCATCAACGCCAGGGCTTTTTCTTTTTAAACCGTCTGGGCCACGCACGCCTTCAAAAAGCAGGATTTCCTTGATATCGGGAAAATAGACACGTGCCGGTAGGCTTTTTTGTAACATTTTACGAGCAATCTTATCGAGTTTTTGATGCGTACCGACAATATTGCCTGATCTTTTACTATTATTAAGAGCAAGAGTTGAATACATAATGACTTTCTTGATGTAAAACTAATTTAGAGTAGTCAGCTGCTGATATTTCTGAATAGACTGACTAAGCTCTTTATATTTTAGCATATTTTGGGGATCAGAAGCAAAATTAAGTACTTGAGCTCTTGCAGCTTTAATCATTTCGGTATCAGCAAGGCTAGCAATACGTAAATCCAGTTCGCCGTGCTGCATTGCCCCGTAAACCTCACCTGGGCCACGCAGTTTAAGATCAACCTCGGCTAAATAAAAACCATTATTAGACTTTTCTAGTTCCCTTAGGCGAGTAGTGGGAGGGTTATCACCGGTGGTAATCAAGAAGCACTGGCTAGCCTTCTGTCCACGGCCAACACGCCCCCTTAACTGATGAGCCTGAGCCAAACCAAAGCGATCGGCATTCATAATTACGATTTGCGTAGCATTAGGGACGTCAACACCAACCTCAATAACGGTGGTGGAGACTAAAATATCAATCCGATGTTCTTTAAAGTCATTCATAACCTGGTCTTTTTCCTGTGGCTTCATCTTGCCATGCAAAATGGCGAGTTTATATCCAGGAAAAATTTTAGTTAAACGTTTTATCTCTTCCTTAACCGTGTGTTGACTCTTCTCCAGTGGCTCATCTTCGTCCTGCTCGATAAGTCGACAAATCCAGTAAACTTGTTCACCGGCTTCTAGGTGCTGCTTGATTTCTGGATATAGAAGCTCGCGAGTATTAGTTTCGCTAATAATTTTTGTAATAATCGGCTGCCTACCTTTCGGCATTTGCTGAATCAGAGAAACGTCTAAGTCACCAAAAATAGTGAGCTGCAATGAGCGAGGGATTGGAGTTGCAGTCATTGCAAGAAAGTGCGGCGCAGTGATTTTTTGCCCATCAACAGTGTTTGGGTGAGAGTTTAGGGCAACTTTTTCTAAGAGCTTTTGACGTTGAGCCACGCCAAAGCGATGTTGTTCATCAATAATACAGAGCGCTAGACGAGCAAATTGAGTGTCGTCAGTTAAAATAGCGTGCGTGCCTACAATTAAGTCGATCTCGCCATCTTTGATTTGTTGTTTGAGTGGGTCTTTCTGTTTAGTGGCACCGATAAGCAGAGCTGTACGGATACCGAAGGGGGCAAGTAGACGCTCAAGATTCTCGGCATGTTGGGAGGCCAAAATGGCAGTTGGAGCCAGTATCGCCACCTGCGCACCTTGTTTAATAGCCTGGAAGGCTGCAAGAGCGGCGACAATCGTTTTACCTGAACCAACATCTCCTTGCAGAAGGCGATTCATCGGTGTTGTTTTGGTGAGATCTTGAAGAATTTCCCACGCAGCACTTTTCTGAGCATCGGTAAGAGTAAAGGGGAGCGAAGAAAGGAATTGCTTAGTGAGGCTTAAATCAAAGGTTAGAGGCTCCGCTCTTAACTTCTGATTCTCCTGTCGATTAAGCTGACTGGCAAGAATTAGCTCAAATAGCTCTTCGTAGCCCAAATATTGCTTAGCCTGTTCTACATCTTCAGGTTGTTTGGGGAAATGTATTTTTGTCAGTGCTTGACGGCGAGCACCCTGAAAAATATAACTCGGCGTATATTCAAGAGGAAGTAAGTCCGGAATTTGAGGCAAAAGAGGTTGAAGTTTTTCAAATAGTTTTTTAAACCATACTGAGTTAAAGCTACCTTTAGCTGGATAAATCGGTTGAAATCCCTCGATTTTCTGCTCTATTTCGTCGGCAGTCACGACAGACGGAGCGGTGATTTGATAGCGATTATATTTAAAATCATATTGGCCAGTGAAATAATAGGTGGTTTCTTCGTCAAAGTTTTTAATGCGGTAGGGCTGATTATACCAAACAACGCGTACTGCCCCAGTTTGATCATAAATCTCACCCTGAGTAATGACAAAATTGCGACGTCTGGTATGAAGATTACGGAGATTACGAATTTTTCCACGCAAAATTACGCGACCAGGTTTAATATCAGCAATATTAGCCTGAGATTGATAATCTTCATAACTGCGTGGAAAATAATAGAGTAGGTCCTTAATGGTGCGAAAACCTCGTTTTTGGAGCGCTTCGGCGGTTTTAGGACCAACTCCTTTTATCTCTTCCAAACCTGCTGATAAAATCATTAGGATAATTATAGCATGTGAAGATATGAGAATTACGACTGAGAGGGGCGTTGGTGTGACTCGCGCCACTCTTTAATTTTGCCGTGATGACCAGATAATAGGACTTCTGGGACTTTCATACCACGAAAATCGGCAGGTTTAGTATATTGCGGATACTCAATAGTGTTTCCTTCGGAAAAGCTTTCAATAATAGCGGAACTTTCTCCACCTAAAACACCCGGGAGGAGCCGAACAATACTATCAATGATAATAAGAGCTGGCAATTCCCCGCCTGTTAAAACAAAGTAACCAAGGCTCACCTGATAGTCTACCAATGTCAGGATACGCTCATCATAACCTTCATAATGCGGGCAAAGAATAATGAAGTGGTTTTCTTCCTGCGATTCTATTTTTTCAGCAAATTGACGGATGAGTGATTGACGCCAAATTTGACCAGCTGGAGTGGGAAGAATAACTTTTGCATTGGGGTCATCTTGTTTGATTTTTTCAATAGCAGCGAATACTGGCTCACAGCGGAGCAACATACCATCACCTCCACCATAAGGGGTGTCGTCAACGGATTTATGTGGGCCAAGACCAAAATCTCGGAGATCAACAAAAGAAAATTCGGCAATATTGTTCTTAGCAGCCTTCCACATCATTGAGGTCGACAAATAGGGCGCTAAGGCGTCCTGGAAGAGCGTAATGATTGTGAATTTAACTTTTGCCATTTAATTAATTATATCACAGTACGAATTATTCATTTTTTGACTGATTTTTCTCACATTTTATCCCTAAAATCTTGACAGTTTATGGGATTTTGGATATAGTAAGCATAAGCTGATACGCTTCACGGGGTTCCGCTTCAAAAAATAGTGGAGTGTGGAGATTTCATTAAAAACAAAAAGCGAATTAAAACAAAACAATGTGCCCCAGGGTGGGCGCGCATCAGTGAAAAATACTCCGGGTGGAGTATTTTTATTTGACTAGTATGGTTATATCTGAAATAGATATATTACCTTACAATATTTAAGAAATAGTAGGCTAGTCAATTTTTTATTGGCTTGGTCATACTAATATGTTCAACAAGAGTAAAAATTTTACCAGAAATCTCAATAAGAGAGTCTGGACCAGCACCCTGGTTAGTTAGTTCTGCACGAATACCGAGTTTTTTCAGAATATCGCGCAAGCGATTAACAGAAGCGTAATTAGCAAGGTCTGTGCGACGAGCGAATTTTTCGATTTTTTCGCCAGTAACATGGTATACTCCGTCATTATCAATCGAGACAGTCCAAGTATTCTGAAGCTGCTGAGTACTTAAGGAAATCACGGGGAGCTCAACCCCGTCTTGCTGCGATTCTGAATGTTCATCATGATTTAAGCCCCGATTAGAAGCTAAGCTAATGCCCGATGTTTTTTCGACATTAGTTTTATCTTCTTTGGCTTTTTGAATCTTCTGCCAAAGAGTACGTAGTAGATCATCAATTCCCTGATGCGAAGTTGCTGAGATCGGAAGAATATATGCATTTGGATTATGCTGATGAATTGATTGTATCTGCATACCGATAATATCTTGGTCTACCCCTTCGCATTTAGTAAGGGCAACTACCTCTGGGCGATCTTTTAAATCAGAATACTTATCAAGTTCATTACGAATAATTTGATAAGCTTCTCCAGCATCATTATTATAGACATCAACAAGGTGTAAGAGTACAGCGGTGCGATCGACGTGACGCAAGAAATCGTGACCTAGCCCTTTTCCCTCTGCCGCGCCCTCAATGAGACCCGGGATATCAGCAATTAAGATATCATGTCGATCAATTGTAGCAACACCAAGATTTGGCGTTAAAGTAGTGAATGGATAGTCGGCAATTTCTGGTTTAGCATTACTAACAACAGAGAGAAAAGTTGACTTACCAGCATTTGGTAAACCAACTAAACCGACATCAGCTAATAAACGAAGCTCAAGTTCCGCCTCAAATTCATCGCCAGGCTCGCCTACCTCAGCAATAACTGGAGTTTGACGAACACTGGATTTAAAATGAGCATTGCCGAAGCCACCATCTCCACCCTTTGCAATTATAGCCTTTTCACCATCATGTGTTAGGTCGGCAATAATCTTACCGTCGCGTTTTACAACGGTGCCAATAGGCACCTCAACAAGGAGATCTTTACCAGCACGGCCAGCGCTACGAGTACCTGAACCGTTGCCACCATTTTCAGCTGTGAGAATAGGATTAAAACGAAAATCAATCAGAGTATTAGTATCTTTGTCGGCAATAAAAATAATTGAACCACCCCTACCGCCGTTACCGCCATCTGGGCCGCCTTTATTGATATAAATTTCGTGACGAAAAGAAACAGCACCATCACCGCCTTTGCCGGCTTTTAGACTAACTTTCGCAGTATCACAAAACATATTACTCTTATTTTACCATTTTAGCGGCTGTGAATAAAGAGGTAGCTTGACCAGACGCTCTGTGGAACAGTTTTACGACCAACATGGCCCCAACCGGCAATACCGTTCATGTCGGAAATAGTGATAGTGCCATCGTCATTAACTGAGTCAACAATACCGACGTGACCATACCACCCAGAATCAGTTTGGAAGACATCACCGGCCTGTGGATTGGTTCCACGACTACTTGGGAAGCTATTGACAAGCGCATTATCCCAGGTATTAGCATTACCAAGTCCACCAGGGAGCACATAACCACCACCAAGCTCATAACGACGCTGCCAGGCATACCAGGTACACCAACCCCAGGGCATCTGATTTGCAGAGGTCCAATAAGTACGATAATAGACAGACTGAGTATAGCTTTGAGACTGTGAATTAGTAAGACGTGGAGCAACGTAATCAGGACGTTCAGCTTCTGGAAGATTACCATCTGGAAGTAAAATGGAAGTACCAACGGCTAAGCTCTGGTTTAGCTCAAGATTGTTAGCAGCGATAATTTCATCACTTTTTGCGCCATATTTGTTAGCAATAGATTCAACGGTGTCACCATTTTTAATTTTATATACAAAACCAGCACGGGATGGGAGATAAATTACATCACCAACTTTTGGTTCATAGGTATTCTTGAAATTATTTGACCAACGAACCATAGTTTCAGTTACGCCACAGGTAGCATATTTTTCAGCGATAGACGCAATAGTATCACCTTGGAGAACTGTATATGTAATGGCGCCAACTTTGAGACAGTTGGTAGCAAGAGGTGCAATAGGTTTCTCCATTTTTTCAGTAGAGACTTGTCCAGAATCGCGAAGAGTAGTGAGAGAGTTATAATTGACATTAACTACTTCGGAAGAAGCAAGGCTAAGATTACTAGCAAGCTCAGAAACAACGTAGAATTCAGATAACTGATCGGTAGAAACGGCATAATCTTTTTTTGAGATTGACTGCAAATTAAGATTATTGGTTGCCTCATCGACATGTTTATTCCTTGAACCATAGTTTATCAAACCCATAGTGGCGAGGAATACAAAGATATACGGAAGGACCTTCAGCTTATTTTTTAATCTAATTCGTTTATTATGTCTTTTTGTTGTCATAACTTGCCGATATTCCACCTAAAGACCTACGTTACAGAGTTTTTGACAAAAGTCGCGCTTTTTCTGCTCGTGCTCAGTATCGGTTACACTATAATACATCTTTCCATCATCTCCTGTCAAGAAATAATACATAGACTTCATATTCTCATCAGGTTCAGCTACGGCAAGAAGAGCAGAAATTGAAGGGCTACAAATCGGACCGGGAGGAAGGCCAGTGTGTTTTCTTGTATTATACAGACTATCCGTTTCAAGCACGGTAAAATTGTTATTCGAGTCATTTTTATCGCGATTCGGATTGACAAGATCAGCAGCATAAGTTGCTGTAACATCAGAACCTAAATTCCAGCCTCTTCGTAAACGGTTTTGAAAAACCATAGATACGCCTGGCATATCTTCAGTGTGAGCCTCTTTTTGAATAATTGAAGCAAGGATTAATCCCCCCCTTAAACTAAGACCACGTTTTGCAAATTTTTCCTCAATCTTATTAAGGGAAACTATATTATTAAGCTGATCAATCATAGTTTGAAAAATCTTCTCTACAGTTTCACCCTGATAAAACTGGTAGGTTTCACCATAAAGATACCCCTCAAGAGCGACACCAGCTGGCTGTGATTGATTTTCTAGTCGCCCCTCACTATTATATAAACCTTTTAGAACAGGACTACTATATTTTTTAGCCAGAGCAGTATTAATTTGTTCCTCAGTATAACCAATCTTAATTAATTTCTGACGTATGTTCTTAATAGTTTCTCCCGGTAAGACGGTCAAATTAAAAACATTAGCTGAAACTACACCTTCCTCTAACAGATCAGCAATCTGTTGTGTAGATTGATTAGGACGAAGAAGATAGGTTCCAGACTTAATTTTCGATGCTTTCTGATGTATTTTTAAATAAATTTTAAAAGCAAAATCAGAGCGAATTAACCCCCGCGACTGTAATCGTTTGGCGATATCACTAATAGTTTCATTGGTTTTAATTTCAAACTCAACATAGTGACAACCTTCCTCCTGCTCTCTTTCGTTATTTGCAGCAGCCTCAGATGGGCTTTTGAAACGACAACTATGATTATTTAAAGCAGCTAATTGTTTCTGATACCAAAAATACGACCCGCCACCGCCAAGACCAATTAATAATAACAGGACGATAAATAAAATAATGACTTTCTTCATAAGTGGTTTCTTTTTAGCCGGTAATTGTTCTTTTCTTTCTATTTTATTGGTTTTTTGATCGCCAATTTGAATACCACCAGATTTAGTAAGATCCACCGGCGTAAGCACCTGCTGGTTACTGAGAGCAGATTGTAATCGTTCAACAAAATCTTGTAGAATGATCGCAGCTGATTCAGAATCAATTTCACCTTTCTGGTAATTTCTTTTTCGGTGCTTAAGGCGATTTTCTGCCTCTACCGAGGTTAACGACTCATCTTGAAAATAGATCTTTAGACCTGGAATTATAGCTGCAATACGTTCAGCAAAAGCCTTAACAAAATCTGATTGCGCAGTTTGGTTACCATTATTACTACGTGGCATCCCAATAACTAATACCTTTGTACTATAAAAGTCGAGCTTCCTCTGGATTTCGGAAATTTCCTGACCGTTAACATTGATATAACCGTCTGGAATAGCAATTTTAGTTGTTGTATCTACATGAGCCACACCAATACGTACGGTTCCAACATCTAGACCGATTATCTTCATACTCGTACCTTAATTTTCTTCAATTGTAATTGTAACACTGACTTTATTAACATCATCAGGGATACTGCGAACCCATGGAAATGATGTGTCTACCTTAACTTCGCTTACGCCGTTAATCGACTTAATAAGGGTAGTTACCTCGCCAATCTTTTTACCTAACGACTTGTCGAGTACAGTTTTTTCTGTAACTTCAGGACCCGTTTTTACAATGGCTTTTAGTTTGGCGCTATTATTATTTTCCTGAAAACGTTCAATAAAAAGTGAACCAATTTCATAAATTTTCTGATCTTCACCTAATCGACTACTAACCAGGTTACGGATATATTCCTCAATAGCAGTCTTATCTAAAACATTCACCTTATATGTAATCTTAGCTAAGAGCTTAGCCTTGCCTTCCGCGGCAACTTCACCAATCGCTGGGCTTGGAGTGGCACTACCAAGGTTTTTCTTGTAACTTGCATCAATTCTTAGCTCAGTTTCTTTAACTTTAGCAAACAGTTCATCTTTGCCTTCGTCTACTTGATTTGCCTGAGCTTTAACCTTCTCGACGTCACTTGCGGTGACAATTTTGACTATTTTGTCAGTTCCACCAGTAAAGGCATTGGGATTAAAAGCATCGACTTTTTCAACAGATGACTGCCAGCCTGAAGCAGCAGGATCAATATTAAACCTAGTACCCCCCTCGAAAGCTATCACATCAACAGTTTTTCTGATTTGGCAGGTATTTGTAGTACGAACAGTACAGCTAGTCGTAGAACCATCCCAGCTAAAATCAGTATTTGCGATCGTAAGATAGTTAAGATTGCCTTTAGCGAACGCACTACCAATTGGGACTGAAATACGATCCGGATTGCTTGGAGAGGCACTGGAAGTTGAAAAACTAAAGTTGGCAGTAAGGGTTAATTTACCACTTGCTTTCTCACCATCGTTACGTTCCCCCGTAGCTTCAAAATCAATAGTACTCTCTTTTTCAAGAGTTTCAGATTCTAACAAAATCTTACCATCCTTATTGCTAGCCTGATCGGCGACATTAACTAGAGAGATATTTTCTGAAAAGTTATCTGGTGTGGTTTTTATTTTAACCATAATTTTGGCGGCTGGCGCAAAAACAAAAGCCCATACACCACCAGTCACTAGAACAATAAATAGTGCAATACCTAAAATAATCCACTTGCGCATAGAATCAAAACTTGGGATTTTTTTGGTTTTCTTTTTTTTGTCTTCTTCAAGGTTTTCGGAGTCTTGATCTAGCTCAGTAGAATCTAAGTTCTCGATCACTTCTTTTTGTGACTTTTGAGAATTTTTTGAATCTGTAGGATTATTTATAAATGCTGTTTTTTCTGTCCTTTTTGAATTAGTAAGATTAGTCTGCTTTGATCCTAGTTCTTCCGTTTGATCCGAGCTCTCAGAGTCATCAATCTCACTAATTGGAGATGCCTTAACTGGAGTTTTAGTGATGACGGGAGCATCTTTATATTCACTAGGCAAGATCGGCCGAGTCTGAAGATTTTTCGAAAAAGGCAGCCCGGAAGTAGCAGCCAACTTCATCAAGACCGGATCAATAGTGACAATAACCACTGCTTTATCAAGATTTTTAGCAGTTCTTGCAATTAGCTTTAGATTAATTGCACTGCGCATAACGCTAAGTTTTTTAGGTGGAACGAGAGCAACAACTTTTTGTTTTGACGATTTAAGATGGTTAATAATATCAGTTATGTCATCCTCTGGCTCTATATAGTAGATGTCCTTATTCATATTCCGATTTTATCACATTACATACTTTTTATGTTAAAATTTAGGCAATGAGTATTTTTAGCTTTATCAAGAAAAAAGAGACAAACAATAGCCCCATGCAGCATCCTTTAAACCAGACTGCCCCAACAACTCGTTCAGCCAACCTTGCTAATTTAGTCCTGAATTCGATTGACGAAGGCGTAATGATTGTACACTCTTCTGGGATCGTAGTTTTAATAAATCCAGCAGCAATGCGACTACTTGGTACGAGTGATCCTAATACAGTCGAGAACCTTCATCTCGCGTCTATTCTTAAGCTTGAGAATGGCGAAGGATTGAAGATTGATGACAATATTAATCCAGTACTCCGCGCAGTAATGAATGGAGAGAATTACAACACTCGTGATTTAGTGCTTGTAAGTATTCAAGAGCAGAGAAAGCCAGTTGCGATTTCTGTAGTTTGTACGACAACTGGACAAAATGAGCGAATTATTACGTTACGCGACATTGCAAGGGAGCTGGAAGAAGAAGGTGAGCAAGCGGAATTTATTTCTACAGCGTCACACGAGATGCGTACACCAGTAGCCTCAATTGAAGGATATTTAGGTCTTGCTTTAAATCCAAAAACAGCCACGATTGACGATCGCGCCCGTAAATATTTAGAGGAGGCACACGCTTCTTCAAAACACTTAGGACGCTTATTTAAAGACCTTCTTGATGTTACAAAATTGGATGACAAAAAGATTCGGGTTCAACTTTCTCCTGTAGAGATGTCATCAACAGTGCGTTCGATCGCGAACGGCCAAGTACCGATGATGAACGAAAAAGGCATACATTATACCTTTGGCGCAAGCTCTGCGAGGTCCGATAATACAGCTCGGACAATCAATCAGGAAGTCTATGCCAGCGTAGATATCGATTTCTTGCGTGAAGTAGTGAACAATTTGGTTGAAAATGCAATTAAATATACTGCTTCAGGCGGCGGGATTTGGGTAAATGTGCGTGGAGATGGTGATCGTGTATTGATTAATGTGACTGATACTGGCATCGGTATTTCACCTGATGACTTAAAACATATCTTCCAGAAATTTTATCGTGCCGATAATTCACAGACGCGGACAGTCGGTGGAACAGGATTAGGTCTTTATTTAGTCAAACAACGTGTTGAAGCTATGGGTGGTAAAGTTTGGGCGGAAAGTTCTTTTGGTGAGGGATCAACCTTTTATCTTTCTTTCCCTCGTATCACTGTCGAAGAATACCAGCGTCGTAAGCAAATTGCCTCAAATATTGAAGCGATGAATATCAATAGTGTAAACAATAATACTTTAAATCAGCCAAATGATGTAACACCTACTAGTTCTGAAACTCCAACCACCCAAGATACTCAAGCAAATCAGGCAGTTCCAGGAGTTCAGACAGCTCAATTAGCTCCAACGGCTCCGGAAATTAAGACAACTCAGGTAGCCCCAGAAAGCTCGATATCGTCGACCGCCCCAATAAATCCAATAACTTCGCAACCTGTAATACAACAGCAATATCAGCCAATGGCGCAACCAATATATGCGACGCAGGCAGTACAGACGGGACAACCACAAGCGGTCCAAGCACCTATGATGCAGCCACATGATGCACAACCACAGCCGGGACAAATGCCGATAATACAGCCTCAGACAATACAACCACAGACCATGCAATCTCAATCAACTCAGCCAACCGTCTTACAACAATCTGTAAACAATAATCAAAAATTACCAATTAATAACTAAAGGAAATATATGGCAAAAATATTACTTGTCGAAGACGACCAAAGCTTAAGGGAGATTTATGGTATACGCTTAACGGCTGAGGGATATGAGATTGTACCAGCTGGTGACGGTGAAGAAGCCTTAGCGGCTGCAGTACGTGAAAAACCTGATTTAATTATTTCCGACGTAATGATGCCAAAAATTTCTGGTTTTGACATGCTTGATATCTTAAGATCAACGCCAGAGACTAAAAATATTAAGGTAATTATGATGACTGCTCTTTCATCCGAAGATCAAAGAGAACGTGGCGAGGCACTTGGTGCCGATCGTTTCTTGGTAAAGTCACAGGTTGGGATTGAAGACGTAGTGAATGCAGTCCATGAAGTACTAGATCAAAACAATACCAAACAGAATACCACTTTGCCAGAAAATGATGCTACGGCTTTTAATACACCCAATATTCAAAGCAATGTTTTTCAAATTCAACAACCAGCTAGCGAGACAACATCACAAACAGCTACACAGTTTACAATTGAGACACCAATACAGACAGGCGCACAGCAAACGATACAACAGTCTGTGACGCCACAAATAACTCAGCCTGTTGTACAATCGACACTCCAATCCACAACGCAACCAGTAACTCAGAATACAGATGGCACTTTTTTACAACCAGCTGGTGCTGAGCAAACACCTCAACAAACTTTTGGGGACTTGGCATTCTCAAATCAAAGTCATGGAATATCACCTCAGAACGATTCGTATTCGATTAATTCAGTGACGGATGACTCCGGAATGAATATTAAGGATCAAATGGATCAGATTTTAGGTGGAATGGGTTCCGTTTAAATATCACATATATGATATATTTATAATATGCGTTTAAATAAGTTTTTGGCGGAAAGATTAGGAATATCCAGAAGAGAAGCAGATGTTTTGATCCTTAACAGCAGAGTTAGAGTTAATAATAAACTTGCGGAACTTGGGATGCAGGTTACAGATGGACAACTGATTTTTGTAGATGGTCGTCAAATTAGCTACAAACACCAATATACATATTTGATATTAAATA
>ERZ773099.410-NODE-410-length-37250-cov-16.747251_pt1 | contig 37250 bp, 25 predicted proteins | sample MGYA00511120_ERZ773099 | MGnify/ENA primary metagenome ERZ773099 (study PRJEB29015, sample SAMEA2738012) | human oral metagenome | biome: human oral; feature: human-associated habitat; material: dental | place: China | collected 2104 ... | reverse complement strand
TCCGGGCGCAACAAGGTCTACGGCGTGCGCATCGGCCGCGGCGAGGGCGCCAAGGCGGCCTTGGCGACGATGGCCGGCCTCGAGCAGACCGTCGAAGGGGTTCCCGCACTTCCGCTGGCTATTCAGCTGGTGGAGCAGTCTGCGCCTCAGATCAAAGAGAAGCTGCCACTTCTGTACGCTGCACGCCGGGTCGTCGAGGCCGACGACCCGGATTATGCGGACATCGTGGCGCAGGCTGTGCTTCCCCCTCGCCCCTGAGCGAGAGCCGAGGGGCGGCGCCTTGCTTTGGGCATTGGCGATGTCGGGCTTCAAGGCTTCCGATGCCAGGCGTCGGCGGCGCTGGGTTTCCGCGATGCCGGCTTTCAATGCTGGGCTTTGGCAGCGCGGCGTCCCAGCGCCGGCCCGCCCTCGCGCGGTGAGGGATGGGCGTTAAGGGCCTCGGGCGGGCTTCCGCCTGAGACCGGCGGACGACGCAGTCGACTTCGTCGATCTCGGGGACGCTTTCCGCTTGAAATGGCTGGAAGCGGCTTCGTGAAGAAGGCCTTGGGATATCGCGACGGGATTTCGCCCGGATGTTGGGAAGCCTATTTCGACCTGACTCAATCGAATACGGGTCCCTTCAGGGGAAGCAAGACGGGGTGTCCGGCCTGACGGCCGGGCATCCCGTCGTATGCGTGGCGTTTCCAGCCCCTTTGGTTCTGTCTCGTATCTCGCCTGGCGTCTCGTCGTCGTGTAGGCGGGCATTTCGGCAGCATGACTTGCTGCAGCCGGGCGTCGGCCAGGCGCTCCGTCGTGTAGTTGTACATTCTTTCGCCTGCTTAAAGTCGTAAATTATTGTAAAGCTATTACATATAAGCATTAAAGTGAATATAATTCACTCTATTGTCGTAGTGTATCTCTGTGTTTAGATTTCGCACCCGGTGAAACCTAGATTGGTGCCGAAGGGTGAATCTTGTGCCCGGTGACACTCAGGTAACGCCGATATTTCACCGGTTTTCGACCCGGTGAGATGTCAGTTCACCGGAGTTTTGAGTATCACTAGGCCGGTTGTGAGTGTCACCAGGCTGGCTTTGGGTATCGCCGGGCTAACCGTCCACCGCCCGCTCGCTGTCTGGCCCGCCGACGCACCGCTTGCGCCCATGCCATGCGTCTGCCGGTATCGTATATGTGCGCGCGGTTGACGGACGCCGCGCCGGCTGGCATAACATTGGCCGACGGCTGCCATTCGTCTTCCCCGCGGCGAACGTCGCTAGACCACAGGCCAATCGCCCGGGTTGCAGACCAATCGTCGCTAGATCGAAAGAGCTGGGCAGTCTGTGGCGCAGGGCGACCGCCTTCCGGTGCACCGGAAGGGGCGGCGTCGTGAGGCGCTGAAAGAAACGCCGCGATGCGCTGAAAGAAACGAGGAGTCGTTGTGAACACCAGCCAACTCGGGCCATTCGCCGGGATCGAACCGACGCCCGCCGCAGTCCGATCCCCAGCCGGCCCGTCTGCCGAGATCGGACCGATGCCAGCTGCAACCGAACCGGATGCCCCGGCCGGAACCACCACCCCGGCTGAATCCACTATCGCCGTCAGGCCGATGCGGGACGTTGCCGCCGCCCTGGGAGTCCCGGACGAGCACGTCCTCGTCTACGGCCACGGCAAGGCGAAAATCGATCTCGACTATCTGCGAGGCCTGCCCGAGCGGGATTCCCGGATCGTCTTGGTCACCGCTGTCTCCCCGACGCCCGCAGGCGAGGGGAAGACGACCACGTCGATCGGCCTGGCCGACGGCCTCTCGCGGATAGGAAGGCGCCCAGTGCTTGCCCTCCGCGAGCCGTCCATGGGGCCGGTCTTCGGCATCAAGGGCGGAGCCGTCGGCGGGGGAAAGGCCCAGGTGACTCCCGGCGACGAGATCAACCTCCACTTCACCGGCGATTTCGCCGCCATCGCCGAGGCGAACAACCTGCTGGCCGCGATGGTCGACAACGCGCTGCACTTCGGCACGCACGACATCGATCCGCGCAGCGTGGCGATCCGCCGGTCCATCGACATCAACGATCGCGCACTGCGCAGCATCGTCGCCGGCCTGGGGGGCCGGACCGGAGGAGTCACGCGGGAGACGGGTTTCGACATCACGGCGGCGTCCCAGGTGATGGCCACCTTCTGCATGGCTGACTCCCTCGCGGACCTGGGCGAGCGGCTCGGGCGGATCGTCGTCGGCACGTCGTCTGCCGGAGAGCCCGTCACCGCGGCGGATCTCGGCGCCGTCGGAGCCATGACGGCCGTGCTCCGCGACGCCCTCGCCCCGAACCTCGTCCAGACCCTGGAGGGCACCCCCGCGTTCGTCCACGGAGGGCCCTTCGCCAACATCGCCCACGGCACGAACTCCGTCATCGCCACGCGTGCGGCGGCGAAGCTCGGCGACATCGTCGTGACGGAAGCGGGTTTCGGCGCGGATCTCGGAGCGGAGAAGTACATCGACATCGTGGCCCGCCAGAGCGGCCTCGCCCCCGACCTGACGGTGGTCGTCGCGACGGTGCGGGCATTGAAATACCACGGCGGCGTCGCCCTGGCGGACCTGGAGGCGGAGGACGCCGGTGCCGTGCGCGCCGGGAGCGCCAACCTCGTCCGGCACTGCGAGAACCTCGCCGGAGTCTTCGGGCAGAACGTCGTCGTGGCCGTCAACCGGTTCGCCGCCGACACCTCCGCCGAGATCGCCGCCATCGAGGAGGCGGTGGCGCCACTGGGCGTTCCGGCCGTCCTGACGGACCATTTCGCGCGCGGCGGCGAGGGCGCCTTGGAATTGGCTCGGACGGTCGCCGAAGCGCTGGCGACGCCGCCGAGCCCGGAGACTTCTCGACTGGAATCGCCTCAGCGGGGCACGCCGTCGGCCTCGGAGTCGCCTCAGCGGGACATGGCGCCGCAGGCCTTTGCATCGTCTCGGATGCGCTACTGCTACCCGAGCGCCCTTCCCCTGGCAGAGAAGGCCCGGGCCATCGTCACCCGCGTCTACCGCGGCGCCGACGTGAGCTTCGAACCGGCGGCGGCCCGCGAACTCGCCCGGCTGGAGGCGGCGGGATGGGGGAGCCTGCCCGTGTGCATGGCCAAGACCCAGTACTCCTTCTCCACCGACGCGAAGGCGCTCGGCGCGCCCGAGGGCTTCACCGTGCCGATTCGCGAGGTGAGGCTGTCGGCCGGGGCGGGTTTCGTCGTGCTCATCTCAGGGTCGATCATGACGATGCCCGGCCTGCCCAAACGCCCTTCGGCCTGTGACATCGAGGTCGTCGACGGCGCCATCAGGGGCATGCATTGATCGCGATGCCGCCCACGCGCACAGGTGCGGAATCGCGAGCCTTCCCGCCGGGCCGCGCCGCCATTAGTTCGAAACCTTAATTCATAAGAATTTAGCTTTGGAGCTGAACGCCTGGGCTTGTAGTCGGACGCTTAGAAGACGGTGGTGCTAGAGCGCCGCATGAAGGCGCCGTGCCCATTCGCCGTGTTCCAGCACGTCAGGCCCGGACTCTCGGACGCGCAGACGTATGAACCGTAGTGCACGACGCTGCCGTAGGGGACGGTCTGGACGGTGTGGCTTCCGACTTCCCAGCTGCCGGGTTGACTGTGCGAGACGATCCGCGGAATGGCGTTGGCAGCGCTGAGATCGATCCACCAGGCCGGGCCCGCCTCGTCTTTTCCGTAGGGGACGTCGCTCATGTACGAACTGACGCCGCATCCCGCATAGGCGGTCGCGGAGAATTCGCAGCCGATGTTCCCGGTGGGCGTTCTGATGAGGGCGGTGCCGTCCGATCCCACCGCTGTGATCTTGGTGGCGCCGTCCGGGATCGGTCCGCCGGCGTTCGAGTAGGCGCCTTCGGCGATCGCCTTCCGCAGAGCGGCGGGTTTCGTGGGATCGGGCGTGGCCGGTGAGGAGGATGTCGAAGTGCGCGACGCTCCGGGGCCGCCAGGCGCCGCCGATCCGGTGCTGATAGAGCCGGATGCTGTCCTCTGAAACGGCGCGCTTGCGCCTAGGCTCAGACTGCATGCGCCTAGTGCGAATATGAGAACCGCGCAGCCGAGTGAGAGCATTCCCGGCCTGCGTCCCGAAAACGGGCGAGTGGGCATTGCGTCCTTTCGTGGACTGGTGTGTTTTCGGCCTCTTCCGGCAGAATACACCATTGCTGTCCATAGGGCGACGCCGGCGCCGGTGGGTTCGCGCAAAGGGGAGGAGCATCGGTTTCCTCGCCGCGTCTCCTCCCATCTCGCCGTGGGGACCCGGGGCGACATTTTGAGGACATGAAATGGCATTTCCTGCGGATGGCACGAGGCGAGGCGCTGCGACGCGGGGAGACGGGGATGCCGCCTCCCCGTTCGCCGCGTGTTTCCGCCGTTGAAGGGCGGGCGAGGGGATAGGCTCGCCGGTGAGCCGGCTGGAAAATGAGGCGGCAGTTCATGAGAGGGGCGTTTCGTGTTCGTGCTGACGATCGACCAGCGCCATTCGCGGACGGAGACGGACAGGGTTCCCGTGCTTCTTGACATTCTCCGCGAAGTGTGCGCAACCTCTCCTCCGCTTGCGGGATTCGAGCGCACGGTCGGCGACGAGATCCAGGGTCTCTTCGGCGACGCGGCGGGAGCCGTCGCGGCCGTGCGGGCCGTCGTCCGGGAGGGAGGGTGGCATCTGGGCATCGGCATCGGCCCGATCGAAGGCGTTCCCGCAACGGTCCGGGAGGGGAGGGGCTCGGCCTTCGTCTCCGCCCGCGAGGCGGTGGACGCGGCTAAATCCTCGGGGGACGTCGCCGTCCGGGCAGGAGGCGACGCCGCCGTTTCGCCGTTGATGGTCTCCACGATCGAAGTGATGTGCCGATTCCTGGCCGCGACGATCGCCGGCCGCACGGAGGCTCAGATCCAGGCGGTCCGGGCCCTCGACTCCGGCCTGACGGGTCGGCAGGCCGCTCGCGAGCTGGGTGTCAGCGCTTCGGCCGTCTCCCAGCGGCGGACGGCTGCTGGATACGACCTCGAAATGCGCGGGTGGGAAGTGCTCGAAGAGCTCATGTCCGCAGTCCAAGGCGGCAGCGGCGCGACCCGGCTGAGTGGGACCGGCGCGACCCGGCTGAGTGGGACTGATGCGGCTCTCGGGGCCGACGCGACTCCCGGCGGACGCGCCTATGCTCACGGCTCGGATGCCGTGGTCCGGGATGGGCGCGCACCGGCCCGAGGCAGGCGCGGCGTCAACGCCGACGGCGAGGAGAGGTAGGCCGTGGCCGTCGTCCTGCTCGCCCTATTAGCCTCGGCCGCCGTCGGCTGGGCAGTCGTCGACGTCGTCCTCCGCTTGGCGCGCGTGGAGGGAGGCCCGAAAGCATCCCGTCCCAACGTGGGCGGGCACCAGGCCACTGTGCTGGAGGAGGAGTCGGGCCCCTATGTGCTTCGCGGGGGCACATGGATCGGCGTGTTGGAGCGGATCGCCATCACCGGGGCCGTGCTCGCCGGGCAGCCCGAGCTGGTGGCGGCCGTCGTCGCCGTCAAAGGCCTGGGGCGCTGGGCCGAGCTCCAGACCGACCCGGCCCTCACCGAGCGCTTCATCATCGGGACCCTCGCCTCCTATATCGTCGCAGCCGGGTGCGGATACGCGGGGCTCTGGGCGCTCGGCGATTTCTAGGACTAAGAACCGGCGATTTCGAGGTTTCGCCAGTATGCCGCAAGGGTCTTTCGTCATAGGGCGCCGGGTGAGATGTTAGCCTGGTGCGTGGCCCGCAACCGCGGTTTTCACAACGCTCCGATGGAGGACATTCAATGACGAAATACGTCTACTCATTCACTGAAGGCAATCGCGACATGAAGGATCTGCTCGGTGGAAAGGGCGCGAATCTCGCCGAGATGACCACGCTCGGCCTGCCGGTTCCCCCAGGCTTCACCATCACCACCGAGGCCTGCCGCGCCTATCTCGCCGCCGGCGAAGCGCCCGAAACCCTCGACGTCGAGGTCACTGCGCATCTGCGCGAGGTCGAGCAGGCGATGGGCAGGCGACTCGGCGACCCCTCCGACCCCCTGCTCGTCTCCGTGCGCTCCGGCGCGAAGTTCTCCATGCCCGGCATGATGGAGACCGTCTTGAACATCGGGCTCAACGACGAGTCCGTCGAAGGCCTGGCGGCCCAATCCGGCAACGATCGCTTCGCCTGGGATTCCTACCGCCGCCTCATCCAGATGTTCGGCAAGACGGTCCAGGACATCGACGGCGACAGGTTCGCCGACATCCTCCACAAGCTCCAGGCGGATAAAGGCTACAAGGGCGACCTCGACATGACCACCGCGGACCTCAAGCACCTGGTCGAGGAGTTCAAGAAGGTCGTCGAGGAGGAGACGGGCGAGGCCTTCCCGCAGGACCCGCGCAGGCAGATGGACCTCGCCATCGAGGCCGTCTTCCGCTCGTGGAACACCGAGCGCGCCAGGCTCTACCGCCGTCGCGAGCGCATCCCCAACGACCTCGGCACGGCCGTCAACGTGTGCACCATGGTGTTCGGCAACATGGGCGAGACCTCGGGCACGGGCGTGTGCTTCACCCGCGACCCCTCCACCGGGCATTCGGGCGTCTACGGCGACTACCTCGTCAACGCTCAGGGCGAGGACGTGGTCGCCGGAATCCGCAACACCCTCTCCCTGGCCGACCTGGAGCGCCTCGACAAGAAGTCCTATGACGAGCTGCGCTCCATCATGGTCAAGTTGGAGACCCACTACCGCGACCTGTGCGACATCGAGTTCACCATCCAGCAGGGCAAGCTGTGGATGCTCCAGACCCGCGTCGGCAAGCGCACGGCCGCCGCCGCGTTCAGGGTCGCCACCCAGCTCGTCGACGAACGCCTGATCACCACGGACGAAGCCGTCACCCGCGTGACCGGCGACCAGCTCACAGCCCTCCTCTTCCCCCAGTTCGACAAGGCCGCGGAGAAAACGGTCGTCACCAAGGGCATGCCCGCCTCGCCGGGCGCGGCAGTCGGCGAGATCGTCCTGGACAACGATCAGGCCGCTTCGCGCGTGGCCGCCGGCGCCTCGGTGATCCTCGTCCGCCGCGAGACCAACCCCGACGACCTCGCGGGGATGATGGCCGCCTCCGGCGTCCTGACCGCTCGCGGCGGCAAGACGTCGCACGCCGCCGTCGTCGCCCGCGGAATGGGCCGCTGCTGCGTGGTCGGAGCCGAGGACCTGGTGGTCGACGAGGCCGCGGGGACCATCCACGTCAGGTCTGAGGACCTCGTACTCAAGGCCGGCGACGTCATCGCCATCGACGGCACGACCGGCGAGGTCTTCAAGGGCGACGTGCCCGTGGTCGACTCCCCGGTTATGACCTACATCTCCAAGGGCCTGGAGGCCGCTCTGGACGCCTCCCCGGACGCCGACACGCAGGACCTCGTCCGCTCCGTCGATCGGATCCTCACCCGCGCGGATAGGAGGCGCTGCCTGGAGGTGCGGGCGAACGCGGACAACCCCGAGGACGCCGAGCGCGCCCGTTCCTTCGGCGCGCAGGGCATCGGCCTGTGCCGCACCGAGCACATGTTCCTCGGCGACCGCCGCAAGCTCATCGAGGCAGTGATCCTGGCCGAGACCGCCGAGGAGCGCCAGGAGGCCTTCGACGCCCTCATGCCGCTGCAGAAGTCCGACTTCATCGGCATCTTCACGGCCATGGACGGCCTGCCGGTGACGGTGCGCCTCATCGACCCGCCGCTGCACGAATTCCTCCCCGACTTCACCGAGCTGTCCGTGCGGCTGGCCCTCAAAGCGGAGCGCGGCGAGGAGGTCACCGACCACGAGAGGCTTCTCTTGGAGGCCGTGAAGGCCAACCACGAGCAGAATCCGATGCTCGGCTTGCGCGGCGTGCGCCTGGGCTTGAAGATCAAGGGCCTGTTCGCCCTGCAGATCCGCGCGATCGCCGAGGCCGCGGTGGAGTGCAGGAAGCGGGGCTTGGACCCCCGCCCGGAGATCATGGTCCCGCTCATCGGGTCGGATCGCGAGCTTCAGATCGTCCGCGACGAGGCCCTGGCGATCATCGCCGACGTCTCGCGGGAGTCGGGCATGGAGCTCGACCTGCCCATCGGCAACATGATCGAGTTGCCGCGCGCGGCGATCAGGGCCGAGCAGATCGCGGAGGAATCCGATTTCTTCTCCTTCGGCACCAACGACCTCACCCAGACCGCCTGGGGCTTCTCGCGCGACGACGTCGAGGTCTCGTTCTTCAACGAGTACTTCACCTACGGGATCTTCGGCATCTCGCCCTTCGAGACGCTCGACATCCAGGGCGTCGGCGAACTGGTGGCGACGGGCGTGCGACGCGGGCGCCGCGGCAATCCGAACCTTCACTGCGGCATTTGCGGCGAGCACGGCGGCGATCCTGCGTCGATCCACTTCTTCGACGGGATCGGCCTGGACTACGTCTCCTGCTCGCCGTTCCGCGTGCCGGTCGCCCGGCTGGAGGCCGGCCGTGCGGCCATCGCGGATAGGGCTGAGGCGACTGCCTGAGCGGCCGCCGCTGTTCGACTGGCTTCGGCTGGGCGGTTGGTGCGGCTGATCTGCCGTTTGGGACGGATGGTCGGCCGGGACCGTTCGGACGGACCGATCGCTCGACCTGTCGCCTGGAAGGGGCGGCGCTCCACGCCGAGCGCCGCCCCTTTGCCGTATGCGGCCTGAAAGTCAACCGGCGCCACATATTGAGACCTTTCATTTCGAAAGCTCGAAAGTCTAGTGCGAGCTCGGGATGTGTGATAGGTTCGCGGCACATAGGCAACGATCGCGTCCGTGAAAGGGGTTGCTATGGCTGATCAGGTGATATTCAATCGAGATGCCGTTGGCGTGGTCTCTTCGTCGAATTGGACGGATGCGGAGACGGTTAACAGAATCGCCTACGGATACAACGATCCCATATACACTGCGGCCAGCGTCTTCCCGCAGATCCCCAACGGTGACGGCGGCGGCGTGAGCAAATTGAGCTCCGCGCTGGCGGAGTATCTGCCACTCGCCCAAAACTGCTCGAAGGAGCTGTCGGACGCCTGTTCCGTGCTCGGGTCGGGTGCGCAGAGCGCCATGGCGAATTTCGACGCCGCGGAGACGATGTCGGCGTCGGCCTACAAGAAGCTGCGAGATCGCATGGGCCAGGCCGCGATGGGGGACGACTGATGGCCTCGGGGGAGAAGAATCTGCCGCAGATTCCGAATGTTATGGCCGAATTCCAGGACATCATCGAGGATCTCAACAAGATAGCCGGAGGGTACACGCAAACCCAGCTCATGACCGTGAGCGTGCCCCGGGAGGTGTGGGACGGGGCCGCCAAAGCCGCTTACACCAGGGACCTGGAGGTGCTCAAAGGCAAGATGGAGCAGATGAGGGCGTCCGTGGACCAGTGCAAGGACTGCTTGAAAAATGTGAAGGATAAAGTCTCCAAGGCCCGTACGGCGATTCCCGGGCTGCAGACGAGATGGGATGAGGCTGAGAACACTTACAATGCCAATGTGGCTGGCGTCAAGAGATCGCGGGTCACGGAGCCGATGGACATAGCGCGCAATGAGTACCTTATGCAGAAATTCGAGAATGACAGGGATGCGGTTCAGCAGGAATGCTTGAAGGAGTATAAAAAATACATAAATGATATAGACGAGGAATCGAAGTCCGCTGCGAATAAGATCAGTGCGCTGATGAGCGCGCTCGTTCCCCCGCACGTCCGCAAAAGCCGGAGTGCGATCGGCGCGGCCTATCTTGCGGACATGCCCCTTGTGGGCGGCCAGGCGCGGTGGGATTACGCGCACGAGGCCGCGCCTCATATCGCCAAGGTGATCGAGGATAAGAACCTCACGGTTGACAAAGTGAAGAAGCTGATGGACGCCTACGGCTACGACCTCGGCGATCCGTTCGTTGCGGCGGCGGTCTCGGAACGGGTCGGAACCGAGAAAATCCTGGAATGCTCGCTCCGGCTTAGCGCCCTTCGAGGCGAGAACAGGGATCTTTCGGAGAAGGCGATGTGCAGCATGGGGACCATGCTGGCGCTGTACAGCGGTGGTTCCAACTTGGACGGCATACACTGCGCGGAGCAGAACTCGTTCGAAACCGTGCGGAAGGGCTTGAAGACCGCGGACGGGCGGTCCCTCGCGGAAGTGACTCAAGCTCGAATGGAAGAGCTTAAGGCCGTGGGGCGGAAGAAGTATTCGATCTATGATTACACCAAAAAATCAAGAAATCACGATTATATCATAGGATATGATATTTTTTCGCAAATGACAGGATTTACTGCGAAAAGAAATCTTAATTTAACGTTAGGTGGTGAATTTTTTAGTAAATTACCTTCGGGGCCTTCGGTGGCACATGATATCGTCGCATGGGACAATGAAGTAAAATCATGGTCTTATCATATGGGCTATGGAAGGCGTCCAATTCTTTTTACAGACAAACTTAGAGTAGAGAAAAATTACGAATTCCGAGATGCAATTCATTCAATGTTATTGCTTATGGATCGTCCAGAGTATATTGAAAAAAATCTTTCAAAATTCCCTCGTATATCCAATTATACCGCTCTCATCGAAGCCGAAAATAGGCGATTCGATTCTCTTCAACGATTCATGACGAGCCATACGACATTCGATGTCGATGTCACGGGTGATGGAAAGCCAGATCATGCCAGAATTGATATGACGCGATATCTGACGGGTCACCGTCAGAGCGTGCCAGTGTCATATTATTCTGGTTTTCAAGATGGCGGTGAAATCTACGGCAAGGTGATCAAGCAATTGTCGGCTCCGGGGGACGCGGCTCCGGAGAAGCCGGCGCGTTGGCAGTACAGTGACCCGGCGAAATACGAACAGGATTACAAAGCTTGGGAGGAACGAGCCAAGGTTTGGAAGGGTCGTAACAGCCGTGCCACTGAAATCGCGGGCGGATTCCTGTACGGCTACCAGGAAGGCCTCGAATCGCCTGCTGGTGGCAAAGTAAATGGCCAGGATGCCTTCGGGTACTACAACAAGAATCTCCGATCCTGGGCGGGCATGATTCTCGCGCCCCATATCGATGGAATTACAGCGTCAATGCAGGGACATTACAGCAACTATTTCGGCACGGTCGACGGGGCTTTCGACCGCCGTTCCTCCATACAGTTCGGCAGGGATTTCGCCAGGAGAATCACCAGCAGTGACGGGGTGTTCGTGGATATGGGTTTCGACAGTCTGAGCGGAAATGCTGGCTCGAAGGTCTCATTCCCGTCGGATACGGACAAGAGGCCGCCGGCGATGGATGCCATGCTGGCCGTCACTCAGGAAGGCTATTCCCGAGATATGGAATATGCGATAATATCGGGTAAAAAAGAGAATGTGACAGGAGTTATAAATAAATGGGCTCCTATGGTACGGACATGTTTTACCGCGCCAAAACATGCAAATATCGAAGTGTTCGAGGAGCTCGAGAAGCGCAACCAAAGGTGGCAAAAGGACATAAAAAATGGCTTTGGGGCGATTCCCTATTCTAATTGGGCGGGTAAAGGAGTGAGCTATATTCTCGATCAAGGTCAAAAAGTAATGCTCCCAAATGTTTTAGAAAACTACTTGCCAACGAATGCAGGTTATCAGGCACGTCTTGATGGTATGAAAGCGGAAAATACTGCAAATACATACATGAAGCAAGTTCTATATAGCACAATAGCTGAACATGGCGACTTTAATCATAGTGAAGACGGAAAACCAAGTGAAGCAAAATTATTTACAAAAAATAACGATAGTTTAGATATGTTTATAAATAATGATGGAAAAGTAGTTTCTTACGACAAAATGACGATAAAACAGAAAAAGTTCTATGAAGATTCAATAAATCCTCAAGGTACCGGATTAAATAAACCAAAATTAGGCGAATATAGAAATTATTTTATTGAAATCGATAATGCTTTAAATAATCGTGCTGTTCAATATCTGCAGGAACGAGATGTGAAAAAGTCTTAGGAGATTATCTATGTCAAAAATCAATACACTTTATTCTAAATTATTATTTATAATTCCGATATTTTGTTTATCTAATGTATCTGGATGTTCAGAATCTGAATTTATAACAAAACCCTCTTATATGACTCCAGTGGCTTATCCTAGTGTTATAGATAATTTTCACATGAAAGTTCCTGCAGGTTGGAGATATTTAGAATATAAAGAATACGTAGGCATGGCAAAATATTGGCTTGTTCGTCAAGGTCAAGATTCTTCTTCTTTTACAGGTATACGCGTTTTTCGTTTACCGCCTGACCGTGTACCTGGAAGCGTTATTTCGGATGACGATGGTGACAATATAAAAGTAGATATTGCAAAATATCGTTCTGAAGACATGGTAGACGCTGGTAAAGCTGGAACTTTCAAAATGAAAAGTTTTCCGTGTAAAATGATAGATAAAACAAAGGCATGCGGATATTCCGGTTATTCTATTCGTCAGAATAGAAGATATTTTATGCATTTTTGGTTTATATGGCGACATGATGGGCTTTGGAAAATATCTATATATAGTGATCCTGATGCGGATGAAATCCCTCAAGAATTGATTAAAGCTTTGGATACGATTAGGTGGGAGAGACGTTGAAATTAATAAGTGGATACTCGTGGCATTTTCTTTGTTTTCTAAGCTTGTTTGCTATGTTAGGGTGCTCGATTTCCAAACCTAAGCCAGATTCTTCATATATGACACCTGTGGCGAATACAAATCTTTCCGATTATTTTCATATGAAGATTCCGGACGGATGGAGATCATTGAATCGTAATGAGTATGTCGGTATGGCTAGTTATCGACTTGTTCGCCAGGCGGAGAATTCTTCTTCGTTTACAGGTATTCAAGTTTTTCGAATCGACCCTGAACATTTTAGAAGAGCGACTTCAGATGCTGATGGTGACAATAGGAAAGTTGACATGTCGAAATACTGCATAAAAAGCATGTCCGATGCAAGAAAAGTAGGTGTGGTTGGTGTTAAAAAAATACCTCCTCAAATTATAGACAAACTACAAACTTGTGGGTATTCTGGTTATGAAATGCATGAAAATAGGAAATATTTTGTACATTACTGGTTTGTGTGGCGTCACGATGGAATGTGGAAAATCTTTATCAATAGCGATCCTGATGCGGACGAGATTCCTCGGGAATTGGTTAAAGCTTTGGATACGATTAGATGGGAAAGACGTTAAATAAAACGTTGAATGTGTTGTACGATTATTAATATTATTGATAATTAGATGGTTATTTAATTGCTAAAATACGTGATCAGTAATATATAAAGCACGTATCATATTCGAAAACCTGTTCGTTTTGAGAATATCTATCGATGATAGTTTGCATTCTGGCGGTGCCTATGGGATTCCGGTGAGAGCGCTTTGTCTGAGCAAAAATACGACTTTCACCCACGGCGAGCGGCACTCTGGACTTTACGGGCGGCGCTCTGGATTTTCCTGATCAGATGAAAGTCCACTGGAGCACTGACACGTCAAGGTTTTACTGCTGAACTCTCTCAAGTTCCAGGCTCTCAGAGCAGGGCTAATGTTTTAGATTTCGGAATCGGCTGACATGTCGACACGGGTTTGGATAGGATGGTCAGGTCGGGTCGGTTGCTTGTGGCCGGCTCGCTCGCCGATATTGAAAGTCTTTAATATCTCAAGTTTCATCGAAGGGAGTGGCTATGAAGGCACGGTTGCTGGCTGTTGTATGCCTAGTGGCGTGTGCCCTGGCGGGATGTTCGGGGGACTCGGGCAAGAGTCCGTCGGGGTCGGCTGGTTCTTCGGGGAAGAGCAAAGCGGTGTTTCCGGATCGGTCGAAGTCGAAGGCGGCTTCGATGCAGTCGTCTCTCCGGAAGGGAAAGCCGGTTGTCCGGGCAGAAGTCGGCAAACAGATTCAGCCGGGCCGTTATGAAATCCGGGCTTACGGTTTGACGGGCGATGTAGCCTGTGTCATTCAGCAGGTGTCGGGTAAGGTCACGGCTCGCTCCGTTCTGCATCAAACCATAGATTTACCGCAAATCCAGGCTTTACAGGGGCATTTGTTTACGGCAGACCTTGCTCCGGGGGAGGTGGTGGAGATTTCGGCATTCGGTAAGTCCGGATTCTCCGTCTCGTTCACCCCGGCAGCGACGAAGTTTGCCTACTCGCCGAGAGGGGCAGGCACATGGGTGGCCGGGTTGGATATCCCCACCGGTAAATTCCGCTTGACTGGTATCCGCAATTCGATTCGTGTGTGGGTTTTCGATGCTGACGGGCGGATGAAATCGTGTCAATACACGGATCCCTTGTTCGACAAGGAGGCCTTGGGCAAAATCACGCCCTTGATTCGACTCAACAAGGGCGATGTCCTCGTCTACTTCGCTTCCTCCTTCTCGGGATCCGCCGCCGGAGATGGAAGCATTATCTTGCAGTCTTCCGTTGACGCTCAAATGGAACGGGAATGGAAAGATACTGCCCCTGACAAAGCTACAGGTCAACCGATAACAATTGAAACTCGCGCTAAAAACTATGTTGTCGGCAAAGACATACCTGCTGGATATTATAGAATAGAATCAGTAACAAATGAACCAATAATCGAGTTTAATGTACACGTCAATGGTAAAGATATTGATGGGCTGGGAGTTGCCTCTTCTGCGGTACTTCAAAAAACTAACGAGCTGGACAAAATGAATATGATGACTATCCATGTGGTTGAAGGACAAAAATTTCATATTTCGGTAAAGGGAAAAGACGGTAAAAGACATAATGGCATAGATTTGATGAGCCCTTTTCGGTTTCGATTTATTCCAATTGATAAAATCAATGTGAATGCTAAAGCTATGCCACCTGGCATATATGCGGTAGGGCGTGATATTCCGCCCGGCGTATACGAGTATGCGGGTGGAGATAAGCATCTGAAAATTTTGGAGGTGGCTTCTCCAGAGGGGCAATATATAAGCTATTCGTCGGGAATTCGGTCTAAAGAGACAAAACCTCACCGTGTGACTCTATCGAGAGGGCAAATGATTTTCATCAGCTCGGACGGCTTGGTGAATCTACGGAAGAAGGGATAGCTGACGCCTGCCTAAGCGTGAAGAGATCGTTTCTTCACCTCAGAGAAATCGGAGGCACTTTATTCGCTGAGCCTTTGAGCGGGAACTAAAGGGTTTTGCTGTTCGGATTCCATATTTTGAGAAGCCACCCGATAGGCAGTCACCGAATGAATGGCGGTTTTTAGGCGGGATACCGCGAATAGAGACTGTAAAAGGAAAATCCTGCCTGGGGAAGGCTTCCCATCGGGATCCCGCTCGTGTAGGCTGATTGCGTATCAGTCACATACACGAATAACCGATCCTGAAGAAAGGCGGGGTTTAGTATGGCTGTATTGAATATCGATTTCGCCGACTTCGAGAAATTGATCAACGAAGTCGAGGATGCGGCTGGCAGATTCAACAGCGCCTATTCCAAATTCCAAGGCCGGTCCAACGGAACATGGAACGAAGAGGTCAACGAACTGGCCAAATTCGCCTCCCCCGAAAACCAGGCCTTTACCTACCTGGACAGGGTCTTCCAGGATGTCGAGAGCCGTTTCGAATCCTTGGTGAAGTGGCTGCGATCGGCCCTGCAACTCTTCCAGAAGACCGACGGCATCCAGGCTGAGACCTACACCCGCCTGAACGCCAAAATCGATGCGATATCCACCTACGCTCACCGCGTCAAACCCGACCACATGGCCATGAGAGTCCGCTCCCACAAGCTCATGCCCGTGCAGGCAACGACTAAGGCAATGTGAGGAGACGATCATGCCCTACCCCCACATTGACCGCTTATCCTATATGCTGGACTATTCAGTCAGTTTAGCCGACGAAATCACCCGATGGATGGACAGCGTCGCAAGCAATCTGACCGATGTCGCCAATTGCATCACCCATGCTCGCAATTCCTTGAACATGACGGGAAAAACCGGTGATGCGATCGAAACCAGCCTCAATGGGCTCAGTAAAGCCATCCTCCAGCATACCGACAATATCGGTATTTTAACATCTGCACGGCGAACTGTCGCAGAAGGCGCACGTACAGCAGTCTCCCATGCTAATGAAGTGAAAAACGAATCAAGTAGCATAGGGTTTAGCCACGGTGGTTTAACAATAAAAAATGACACTGGCAGCGGTCAGTCGTCTCCTGCTTCTGGCTCCACCTCGGATTCCTCGACGGGGCCGGACCCCGCTCAGGCTGCGAAGATGCAGGCGTTGGACGCGAAGGCGGCCAAGTACCTCGCGCAGCTGTCGGCGACCACGGACGCCGGGATCGTCAAACTTGCGGAGATCTACCCGCCTGACCACAGCAACAGTCGCGGCAGGGGCGGCGGGGGACACCATGCCCACTCCGGCACCCCGGAATCGTCGGGTGCGCCTTCAGGGACGGTGGTTCCCGCCTCGGTCTCCCCGCAGCATTCCGCCGCTGTCTGGCAGCGCGGCCCCGACGTCATGGGCCCGGTCGGCACCCCCGGCGCCAGCCACCCGATCGGCGACCATTCGCCCGGCGGAGCGGGTGTGAGCGGTCCCGGCGTGCGGCTGGAATCTGCCCAGCCTCCCGCCACGGGCCACGGCCTCACCGGCCATGGAGGGCACGGTTCGCCGCTGTTGTCCCCGGACGTCACCGACGCCCAGCTCGGCGAGCGGGCCTCCCTGGGATTCCGCAATCAGACCGCCAAACCCTCCGGGTGGACATCGCCTGTGGTTTCGGCCAGCACCCTGGCCGTCGCCGGTGCCCTGGCCCGAGGCGCCAACCTCGCCCAGGCCCGAGCCAGCCTCCGGCAAGCCGCCCAGGCAGCCCAGACCACCGCCGCCCGCGCCGGGACGAACCCCGTCCCCCGAGCGGGCGCCCCCGCCGGACGGCCGGTGACCCCGCGAGCCGGCCTGCCGGGCGGGCGGGCCACATCCGCCACCGGAGCCCGAGCGGCGTCCCCCGCCCAACGGCCCGCCCCCACCAGTAGCCGCGCCAACAAAGCCGTGGGCACCCCCGGCCGGCAGACGCCCCGCACAGGCGTCCCGCGGGCCGGCGCGCCCGCCACCGGAACGCGGACCTCGGGAGCGAAAAACGAGACGGCCCGGAAGACGGCGGCGACGAAGGCCAGAACACCGGGCGTATCCAGGCCCGGCACGGCCGAATCGAAGACTCCGACGGCCAGAACCGGCATGCCTAGACCCGGCGCCCCGGCGACCTCCCGGGCCGCAACGGCAGGCGGAACGAAAACCGGGGTACCCCGCGCGGGAACGCCCAACGGGGCCCGCACCGGCGCCGCGTCGGGCAGAAACCCCGGCAAGGCCACGGAGAGGACTCCAGGGGCAGCCGCTGGCAAGACCGCGAAAACACCCGCGAACCGGATCCCGGGCGGAGCCCCCAGGACGGCCGAAGGCACAGCGGCGAAACCAGGCACGCCCACGGGCAAGGAGACTGCCGCAACCGTGAACGGCCGCGTCGCGGAGACCGCCGGGAAGGGGACGGGTGGCGGGACGGCCCGCCAAGCCGGCCGCCAGGCCGAACGGGGCGGAGCCTCGGGCATCGCCCGCCGTCAAGTGGAAACCGGTTCGGCCATCCCGACGACGAAAGGCGCCGCCGCCCGAACCGCGGCCACACGGCCCGTCACCGCAGATCCCGCACCGGAGCCCGCCGTGGCTCCCCGCAGCGGCGGGGCGGCCACCGGCGCGGCCCAAACCCGGCTCCCAAGCCAATCCGCTCCCAGCGTCGTCCGCACCGGCGGCGGGGCCAGTGGCATCGCCCACGCCGCGCCCGTCCAACAGCCCCGGACGGAACCCGGCATCCGCATCGTCGCCGGAGTCTCCGCCCCGCGCGACCGGATACCCGCCGCCGGCCGCCCCGCCACCACCGCGGGAGTCACCGCCCCCAGGCAACGCGTGGACGCCACCGTAGCCGGAGCCCCCGGGAACAACCGAGAAGGAACGAAGGAGATCCCCGAGTAGAACGCCGTAGACAACCGAATACCTCGCCGGCTGGCGGTTTCCCGCGATCACGACGCGACCGAGGGAAACCGCCAGCCGTCTTGTCATTCCACGGCCCGTTCGAAGGATAGGAGAACTGCCTGGACCCCGCCCCGAGCCCCGGAGAGGAGGGAAGAGCTGGGTGGGCGAGGCTCGTCTAGGGAGAAAAAGCTGCGGTTCGCCGGGGGTGGGAGAGAGAAACCATGGTTCGCTGGGGACGCGATTCGCCAAGGGGAGGAGAAAGCGCTGAAATGCCGCTTATAGGGAAGCGCTCAAATGCCGCCTGCGTCGGCGCCGGCACGCAAGTGAGATCGATCCATTCGGTAGCGTTTCAAAGTATTTAATGTATGTGAATGAACAAGTCGCACGATATGCGGATTACCGTTGATGAAGGTGATATAAGCCACTAAGTAAAGGGACTAAGGTCCTAATAGGGGCGAGGTTCGGCGGGGCCGTTCAAGCGGAGTAATTTACGCAATAGTTCTTGTGCGAAAACCTGCTCGAAATTCGAGGAAAGAGTAGCCTAACCTGACTTTGGTGGCCCGACATCCAGGGCCGGAAGTTGGATAGAGGCTGTGATGATACTTCATGAATGTCCGCTCCGTACGCCGCTGAGGCTTACGCGAGTCGACTTACCCGAAAAGAACATGCTACGCATGCAGGAGCTCGGAGTGCGCCCCGGGACCGAGGCAGTCGTGACACAGCATGCAGGATTCGGAGGCGTCGTCATCAACATCGCAGGATCGCGAGTGGCGGTGGACCACCGTTCCGCACGCAACATCGAAGCGGAGGTCCTCTCATGAGCTGCCCCAAGTGCCAACCGTCCGAGGCTCCGGCAGGCGGCGTCGCCACGATGACCGGCCGCGAGCCGACCATCGCCCTTGTCGGCAACCCCAACGTCGGCAAGTCCACGCTCTTCAACAGGATCACCGGTGCGCGCCAGCGCGCCATCAACGCCCCGGGCACGACGGTGCAGGTGGCCACCGGCCACTGGCGCGCGGTCGGGGCGCGAGTCCTCGACCTGCCCGGAACGTACTCGCTGATCGCCACGAGCCCCGACGAGCAGGTCGTCACCGACACCGTCAGCGGGGCGCCGGGGTCCGTCACCGATCCGGACGCCGGCCTGGGCATCGACCTCATACTCGTCATCCTCGACGGAAGCTCGATGACGCGGTCCCTCTACCTCCTCGCCCAGGTCGCGCAGACCGGGCGGCCCGCCGTGGCGGTCGTCACCATGGCGGACGTCGCCGAGCAGAACGGCGAGCCCGTCAACGTCAGCGCCCTCGCCAAGAGGCTCGGCATACCGGTGATGGCCTTCGACCCGCGTTCGGGCCGAGACTCCGCCGTCCTGGAGCAGATGATCGCAACCGCCCTCGTGACCCGCCCCCGCGTCAACGGGATCGCCCCCGACCCGAACGCTCCCGGATACTCCGCCGACGCCGCCGCCGAGGCCCTCGCTAACGCGGGCCTTCCAGAGCGCGGCGAGCGCGAAGACCTCATCGGCGACGCCGGCTGCGGCTGCGGATGCGGCTGCTCCGACGGCAGCGGGAAGAAATCCGACGGCCAGACGCCCGGCCGCGAAGAGAGCGGCGGGGCAGCCGAGGCCGCGGCAGACGGACGCGCTGCTGCGGTGGATGAGCGCGGCAGCGCGACCGGCGCCGGACGGGCCGGTGGCGCCGACGGCGTCGCATCCGGGGCGTCGGCAAGCGCATCGGACGGCCCGGACGCGGCGAGCCCGGTCGCCTCCGACGCAGGCGCGGCCGTCACGACCGTCACGGCCGCCGAATCCGAGATGGACCGCGCGGCCCTCCTCTTCAGCTGGGTGGACGGCGTCGAGGCCTCCTGCCGCGAACACCCGGCCGACCCGGCGCGGCTGTCGCGCTCGGACAAGATCGACCGCGTGCTCCTCAACCCCGTCGCGGGGGTCCTGATCTTCCTCGGTCTGCTGTGGGCGCTGTTCCACGCCGCCGGGGAGTGGGCGAAGCCTCTCCAGGACCACTTCGAGGACTTCTTCGCCAGCGAGGAGGACGGGGCGACCTCCGTCGCCAACGGCATAACCTCGCTGCTCGACAAGGCGGGCATCGGCGACGGATGGCTCCAAGCCCTCCTGGTCAAAGGCCTGGCCGCGGGCATCGGGGTCGTCGCCAGCTTCTTCCCGCTCATGTTCGTCATCTACATCGCCTTCTCGATCCTGGAGGACTCGGGGTACATGGCCCGCGCCGCCTTCCTCGGCGACCGGCTCATGCGGCGGATCGGCCTGGACGGGCGCGTCATCCTGCCGCTCATCATGGGATTCGGCTGCAACCTGCCCTCGCTGGCCGCGGCGCGCACCCTGCCGTCGGCGCGTCAGCGCCTGGTCACCGTGCTCATCACCCCGTACACCTCGTGTGCGGCGCGGCTGACGATCTACCTCATGGTCGCCAGGATCTTCTTCGCCGGCAACGTCGGCACGATCGTCTTCCTCATGCACCTGTTCTCGATCATCATGGTCGTCAGCGGGGCGTGGGTGCTCAAGCACTTCATCACCAAGGACGAACAGTCCGCGCCGCTCATGCTCGTCCTGCCCGCCTACCAGGTGCCGCGCCTGCTGCACATGCTGAAGATGACGCTGCGCCGCTCGTGGGCGTTCGTCACCGGAGCGGGCAAGATCATCGTGGTCATGACGATCGTCGTGTGGATCATGGGCGCGATCCCCATGGGAGCGGGAGGCGAAGGGAAGAAATTCGCCGACAAAGAGCTCGCCATGGAGGACTCCCTCTACGGCAAGACCGCCCAGGTGCTCGTGCCGGTGTTCAAGCCCACCGGCTTCGGCGAATGGCACATGACCGGAGCGCTCATGACCGGCTTCGTCGCCAAGGAGACGGTGGTCTCCTCGATCGTCACCTCCTACAACCTCGACCCCGATAAGGACGCCGGCGACGCACAGGACGACGGATCGGACCTCGGCAAGCTCCCCAAGCTCGTCACCTCCTCCCTGAAGGAGTCCGCGGGGGAGGGGCGTGAGGGCTTGGCGGCCTTCGCCTTCATGGTGTTCGTCCTGACCTACACGCCGTGCCTGGCGACGGTGGCCGAGCAGAGCAAGCTGATCGGAGGCAAACGGACGACCCTGGCCGTGGGCGTCCAGCTGGCGGTCGCCTGGGCATTGGCCGTGGCCGTGTTCCAGATCGGGAAGATCTTCGTATGAACGCCGTGAAAGCCTTCAGGCGGGCTCGCGCGGCCGGCGTGCGAGCGCGCGAAGGCGGCCGGTCCGTCCCCGGCGCCGGCCAGGCCGAGCGCGGCGGTTTGGGCTTGCCCGGGGACGGCGGAGGCCAGGCCGAGAATGACCTGCTCGGGAACGGCGGGCACTTCGACCGCGGCGGCCGGCCGCGCCGGCCGGGAGGCGGCGATCGCTCTCGCCGCGGTGATTCCCGCCGGGATGAGACGCCCCGGCAGGGCGGCGCCTCTGTGGGGGCCCTCGGAGCGGGCCCGGTCGGCTCGGTGACCGACCGCGTGCTCCGTCAGCTTCGCGAGGGTAGGACCGTCCGGGCCATCGCCGCCACGAGCGGGGTCTCCGAGGTCTTCGTCTCGACGATGCTCGACCACTTCGAGCGGCTCGGTCTGCTCGACGAGGCGAGTTCGCTGTGCTCCTCCGGCCTCGGAGCCTGCTCGACCACCGAGCTGACCGACGAGGCGCGGGTCGCCTGCGCGGGGTGCCCGCTCGTCATCTAGCCGCGCGTCGCCTAGCCGTCCGTCGCCCGGCCGCGTAACCGCGCGTCGCCTAGCCGTTCGGCCGCCCTGCCTGAGCGGCCGGCCCGAGTGCCGCGGCGTCCGGGGTGCGCCGGGAGGCGGCGCCGGTCCGAGCCTGCGAACGGCCCGCCGGCCAGGGCGGCAGACTGCCCGACGGTTGCACCGCCGGGCGAGCCGCCGGAGCGCAGACCGGGTCCGCATGGCGGGCGGGCGCGATGGACGCCGCGCGGAACTGGCACAATGGCGCAATGGACGTGGTGAGCCGAAGGCGCTCCGACGAGCCGGACGAGCTGCTCGGCCGGCTCCGCGAGGCCGTGCGCGGAGAGGTGGACGCCAGTGCGCGCCGCCGGGCCGAATACGCCACGGATGCCTCGAACTACCGGATACCGCCGCGCGCGGTCGTCTGCCCGGTCGATGCGCAGGACGTCGCCGCCGCCCTGGCCGTCGCCCGCGAACTCGGCGTACCGGTCACCGGCCGCGGCGGCGGCACGTCCTGCGCGGGCAACTCCATCGGCCCGGGGATCGTCCTCGATTTCTCCCGCCACATGAACGCCATCCTCGGCGTCGACCCCGACTCCCGCACCGCCCGCGTTCAGCCGGGCGTGGTCATGTCCGACCTGCAGAAGGCCGCGGCCCCCTTCGGGCTGCGCTTCGGGCCCGACCCCTCCACGCAGAACCGGGCGACCTTCGGCGGCATGATCGGCAACAACGCCTGCGGCCCCCACGCCGTGGCCTTCGGGCGGACCGCGGACAACGTCGACCGGCTGCGCCTGCTCCTGGCCGACGGGCGCGAGGCCGCGGCCGGCCCCGGCGGCCTGGGCGTGGACGCCGTCGACGGCCTGGCCGAACTCGTCGCAGCCAACCTCGCGGCCATCCGCACCGGCCTCGGCCGCTTCAAGCGCCAGGTCTCCGGCTACTCGCTGGAGCACCTCCTGCCCGAGAACGGGCGGAACCTCGCCTCCTTCCTCGTCGGCAGCGAGGGAACCCTGGCCCTGGTCACCGAGGCCACGGTCCGGCTCGTGCCCCGCCAGGCCTCGCCGGTGCTCGTCGTCCTCGGATATCCGGACATGGCCTCCGCCGCCGACGACACCGTGCCCCTCCTGGCCCACGGCCCGCTGGCCGTCGAAGGCCTGGACGCCCAACTCGTCGACGCGGTCAGGCGGGCCAAGGGCTCCGTGCCCTCATTGCCCGCCGGAGCCGGGTGGCTCTTCGTCGAAGTCGGGGCCGAGGGGGACGTCGACGCCATGACGCGGGCGCGAGCCCTGGCCGACGCAGCGGCCACCGACGCCGTGGACATCCGGCCCGCCGGGCCCGAGGCTCGGGAACTGTGGCGCATCCGCGCCGACGGCGCGGGTCTGGGCGGCCGCACCCCGGCGGGCAACCCCGCCTGGCCGGGATGGGAGGATTCGGCCGTCCCGCCGGAGAACCTCGGCGCCTACATCCGCGAGTTCGAGGCCCTCCTCGGATCGCACGGCCTGGCAGGCCTCCTCTACGGGCACTTCGGCGACGGCTGCCTGCACATCCGCATCGACTTCCCCCTCGAAGAGGACGACGGGCGGCCGAGATTCCGGGCCTTCATGGAGGAGGCGGCGGACCTCGCCGCCCGCTTCGGCGGTTCGCTCTCCGGCGAGCACGGCGACGGCCGGGCCCGCTCGGAACTGCTCGGGCGCATGTACGGCTCGGAGATCCTCAGCCTGTTCGGCCGGGTCAAAAGCCTGTTCGACCCTGCAGGAGTCCTCAATCCGGGAGTCCTCGTGCGCCCCGACCCGCTCGACGCGCACATGCGCCGCCCGGACGCCCACCGGATCGAGTACGCGGGAGGCTTCCACTTCGCCGACGACCACGGCGACATGACCCGGGCCGTCCACCGCTGCACGGGCGTGGGCAACTGCCGCGCCAACCGCTTCGACATCGGGATGTTCATGTGCCCCTCCTACGAGGCCACGCGCGACGAGAAGGACGTGACCCGGGGGCGGGTCCGCGTCCTGCAGGAGGTGGCCAACGGCGGCCTGCTCGACTGGACGGCGCCGGGGGTCCTGGAGTCCCTCGACCTGTGCCTGGCGTGCAAAGCCTGCTCGCGGGACTGCCCGACGGGCGTCGACGTCGCCCGCTACCGCTCCGAAGCCCTCTACCGGGCCTACAAGGGCAGGCGCCGGCCGATGACGCACTACACGCTCGGCAACCTGCCCCGCCTGGCGGGCCTCGTCACGAAGGTCCCGGGCCTGGCGCGCCTGGCCAACGCGGTCATGGGGATCGGGCCGCTGCGCCGACTCGGCTTCCGCCTGGCCGGAGTCGACACCCGCCGGGGAATGCCCGGGTTCGCCACCCGCCGGTTTTCCCGGACGGCCCAAGCCCGCCGGCTCGGCACGGCCGGCGGCGCGGACGGCCCGCCCGGCCGGAGCCTGGCCGACGGCCGCCACGTCGTCCTGTGGGTCGACTCCTTCTCCGAGACGCTCGACACGCGCGGGGCGAGGGCCGCCGTCGACGTCCTCCAGGCCGCCGGATACACCGTGCTGTTGCCGCCCGGCGAGGCCTGTTGCGGGCTGACCTGGATATCCACCGGCCAGCTCGGCACGGCCAAGAGGAAGCTGGGCAGGCTGCTGTCCACACTCGCGCCCTTCGCAGCGAGCGGGGTGCCGATAGTCGGCGTCGAGCCCTCGTGCACCGCCGTCCTGCGCTCCGACCTGGAGGACCTCCTCCCGGACGACGCGAGGGCCCCGCTGGTCAAGGCGATGACGTACACGCTCGCCGAGCTCCTCACGGCCCCCGAGCCCGTCGGGCCCGGCCGGGGATGGCGCATGCCCGACCTCGCGGGCGTGGAGATCGTCGCCCAGCCCCACTGCCATCACTATTCCGTCATGGGGTGGGCCGCCGACGAGGACCTCCTGCGGAAGGCCGGCGCGTCTGTGACGAAGGTTACCGGATGCTGCGGGCTGGCGGGCAATTTCGGCATGGAAAAAGGGCATTACGAGGTGTCCGTGAAAGTCGCCCAGGCCAGGCTCGTGCCCGCCCTGTCCGAGGCCGGCCGCGACGCGGTATTTTTGGCCGACGGATTCTCCTGCCGGACGCAGGCCGGCCAGCTGGCCGGATCGCGGGGGATCCACCTCGCCGAGCTCATACGCGACGGAGCGGAGGCGGCCAGGAGACGGGGAGGAAGCTGATGGAAAATAGGAATAAAGCGCCCCGCCGGGGGAATTCCGATTCGGTAGCTAGTGGAGCGGGTCTGCCGTGGGCTACCCTAGGAGCATCACGCATTGTTTCTTGAAGGAGGTCCCGCACGATGGCGCTTTTTGCCCTGTCAGGCGGCCGCATTGTGCCAGCTCAGGCAGTCGAGCTAGACGGCACGTCTGCGACGGAAGTGTTGGGCGCGCTTCGCGAGCGCGCCCTCGACATTGTGGGCGTGCCGCTGTTTCCCATCGTGTGGGAGCAGGCCGACCGGCAGCCCGGAGAATCTCACCTGCTCACCATGGACTCCGCCGGCAACACCGTCATCGTCAGCATACGCGCGCATTTCTCCGCAGTGAGCCTCTTCGAGGCTCTGAGCCTGGCCGGGCGCTACTCCAGCATGTCCCGCCGCGAGATCGTCGCGATGTACCCGGGCGGCCAGGCCGCCTTCGACTCGGCCTGGCAGACGTTCCGGGAATCCTCGCCGGCCACGGCGTCGGCGGGAGCCCGCATGGTCGTCGTGACGCTGCGCGCCGACGACGACCTCTTCCCCGTCATCACGACGCTCTCCGAGGGCGTCCGGGTCCTCGAGGCGCGCGTCTACGGTTCGGGGACCCAACGGTATCTCAGCGTGGACACCTGCCACAAGCGCGCCGTCAACAGCACGACCGACGCCCGGACCGTGGCCCCCAGGCCGGCCGCTGCGCCCGCGGTCGCGAGGGACCTCCCGGCCGGCCCGGCGCCCGTCGCGCCCCGGGCGGCCGCGGGCAGATCGCGGGTTCCGGCCCACGTCCACCTCGACCGCTCCCGGCCGCTCGTCCGGGTCGAGGAGAGTGCGACCCCCGAGCAGGCCGGCGACGACAGGCGGATGGACTCCGGGCCCGTGGAGACCGGAGACAAGCGCCGCCGCCGCTCACGTCCGCGTGAGTCCCACGTCTCCGCCCCGCGGGAGGCGACGGCGCCCCGCTCTCTCGGCAACTCCCCTCTCGGCAACTCCGCGGCCGCCCTCCCAGAGCCCGGCCGCGCCGCGCCGTCGAACGGAGGCCCCGGGCGGGGCCGCGAGGGCAGGAGGGCGGCGAAGCTGACGCCTGTCTCTCCGGCCTCGGCTCCCTCGGCCCCTCAGACGTCCGCCTCCTCCGCGCCCCAGGCGTCCTCGTCGCCGGCGGCCGCCCCGGCCAGGCCCGCCTTCGACTCCTCGAAGATCCCGGTGATACCGGCGTGGCGCCTGGAGAACGAGAAGGAGCGCGACACGCCGAACTACATATACGCGATGCGCCAGCAGCAGGTCACCCGCGTGCGCACCGAACAGCTCCTGTGGGAGAAATCAGCGCCCAAACGCGACTCCTCGGCCGGAAGGGCGGAGGCGAACTCCGAATCGATGGCGGCATCGGCCTCCGAGGACGCCGTCAAGCGGGCGGCCGAACGCGAGATCCTCTCGCCCGCCGGACGACTGCTCGCCATCGCCAGCCGCAACAGGACCCCCTTGAGCCTGTCGATCGAACGCGAAGGCGCGAGGCCGGCCGCGGCCAAGCTCACCGCCTGGGGGACGCTCATCGTCGGCCGGGCGTCGTTCACCGACCCCTCCCAGGCGGCGTCGGAGGCCCTCGGCGGCATCGAAGTCGACGGCTGGCGGGCATGGACCGCCTCCGACGGCCGCAGCCTCGACGACCTCTGACTCGCCCGCACCCGACCCCTGCCCGGCATCCCGGACGGCAGCATCTCACCCGCTGCGACCACCGCCGATCTCACCGTCGGCAGCACGATCGACGCGTCGAAGCGCGCTCACGCCATCGCCGTTACGCGCCGTTTCACGCTTCCACGCACCGTCTATCGCCTCCCGCGCGCCGTCGCGCCTCGGCGCCCCGACCCCGTCGAAGCGCCGCGCCGTCTCCGGGCCGTTACGGCCGAGCACGTAGGCCCTCACGAAACGGGCGATTTCGCCGAAGGCACGTTCGCGCACGTCGCGGCGGGAGAGGGTGACGTCGTGAACGGCGTCCTCGAGCTTGACGAGCGTCGTGTGGGCGCCCAGGTCGGGGACCCGCTTCCAGATTTGCGCGACGTCCAGAACCGAGTCTGCGGCCCGGAAGCCCTCTGTCCACGTCTCGCCGGTGATCGAGCGGGCGGAGGTGAGGACGAGGACCGGACAGTCGATGGCTAAGCCGCCGCTGACGCGGGCGTGCCCCGCCAGTATCGCCGAGAGCCAGCCGGCGCGCACCGGTGCGCCCGTGCCCGTGCGGAATGCCGGGTCGGGGTTCCACCCCGTCGTCCAGAACGGGTCGTCCGAATCCTCGCCGCGGGCCTGAGGGTCCGGGCCGTTCGCGGCGGCGCCGGTTGCGCGGGCCGTGGCGGCTGCGGACGCGTCGGCGGAGTCCGGGTCGCCGTCTCCGGCGGCAGGCGGGCGCCACGCGGTGATCGCCCGCTGGTAGAAGTCGCCGTCGCCGGAGGGGATGACCGAGGCGGGGGAGAGCCGGGCGAGCATGTCCACGACGGGGGCCCCGATCTGCCGGGCCATCGTCGAGCCGTGGTACTCCAGCCACGGGGCGTTCAGGACGAGCCCCTGGGCTGCGCCGGGGTGGCGGTCCGCCCACAGCGCGGCGACGAGGCCTCCGGTCGAATGCCCGTAGATGACCAGGGGCAGGCGGCCGCGGTGCTCCTCGTAGACGAGGTCGGTGCAGGCGTGGATCTCCTCGTCGTAGGAGGCGAGGTCGCGGATGAACCCGAAAGTCTGCCCCTCGCGCAGGGACCTCCCGTACTTGCGCAGGTCGACGGCGTAGAACCGCCCGCCGGCCGCTGAGACGGCCCGGGCGAGCTCGACCTGGTAGAAGTAGTCGTTCCAGCCGTGGATCGCCAGGAACACGAAGTCCGGGTGCTGCCGCAGGGGCCGGCCGGGCCCGCCCATCGCCGGGTCGTCCTCGGGGACGTGGACGACGACGGTCGTTGCGACCGGGCCCTCTTCGTCCGGGTGCAGGTCTATGGTGCGTGACATGAACCCTGGGCCGAGGATGTCTCGGTCCCATGCTGCGCGATCCTTCATGCGCCTATCGTGCCACGGCCGGGGCGGGTACGGCCCCGGCAGGGCTTCCCGGCCCGCCGATCAGTTCAGGGATGCGAGGAACTCGGAGACGATGCTGGAAACTTGGTCGTTCTCCACGAGGAAGCCGTCGTGCCCGTGGCGGGAGCGGACCGTGCGCACCCCCGTCGCCCCGGGCAGCGCGTCGGCCAGGCGGCGCATGTCCGCCGGGTAGAAGAGCCGGTCGGAGTCGACTGCGACGACGAGCGCGGGCATCCTCATCTCGGCCAGGACGGCGTCGACGCCGCCGCGCCCCCTCCCGATGTCGTGAGTGATGAAGGCCCGGGAGATCGTCAGATAGGAATTGGCGTCGAAGCGCAGCGCGAGCTTGTGGGCGTGGTAGTCGAGGTAGCTCTGGACGGCGAAGCGCCCGCCGTGGAGGGGATCCTCGCCTCTCTGGGGCGAGCGGCCGAATCGCGTGTCGAGCTCCGGGGCGCACCGGTATGACAGGTGCGCGATCTCGCGAGCCAGCCCCAACCCCTGGGAAGGGCCGTCGTCCTCGGGCGCGTCGTAGTAGTTTCCCGCCCGCCACTTCGGGTCGCCCTGGATGGCGCAGATCTGGAAGTGGGCGTAGGCCACCTGTTCGGCGGTGGAGGCCGGCCCGGCGACCAGGACCGCGATGGAGCCGACCCGCTCCGGATAGGTCGCGCCCCACTCCATGACGCGGCTGCCGCCGAAGCTGGCCCCCGCCACCATCGCCCAGCGGGAGATCCCGAAGAGGTCGGCGAGCTTGGCTTCGGCCGCGCACATGTCGCGGATGGTGATCTCGGGGAAGCGCGGCCCCCACGGGGCGCCGTCGGGAGCGGGCGACGCCGGGCCCGTCGAGCCCTGGCAGCCGCCGAGCACGTTCGGGCAGACGACGAAATACCGGTCCGTGTCGATCGCCAGGCCCGGCCCGACGACGTCGTTCCACCACCCGTCCTCTCCGCTGCGGCTCGTCGCGTGCGTGTCCCCCGTCAAAGCGTGGCACAGGAGCACGGCGTTGGAGGCGTCGGCGTCGAGGGAGCCCCAGGTCTCGTAGGCCAGCCGGACGGCGGGCAGACGCCCGCCGAGCTCGAGCTCGAGCGGACCGATGTCCGCGAACTCGCGCTCGCCGGGGTCGTCTCCTTCCCTCCAGGCGCCCGTGACCGGGACGGTCAGGCGGGGGGCGGGGCGGTAGCCGGTGTCGAAGTCTCGGATCGGCTCGGCGTCCGTCACCGGGTCGAGCGGGGCGTGCCCGACGAGGAAGCTGGGCGATTCGGGGGTCATCCGGTTCTCCTGGTCCGCTTGGCACGCCGCCGCTATTCGGCGGCGGACGCCGCCTTCGAGCTGGCCGCGGCGAGCGCCTGGTCGAGGTCGGCGATGATGTCGTCGATCGTCTCGATCCCGATCGAGAGCCGGACGGTGCCGGGGGTGATGCCCGCCGCCGCGAGCTCCTCGTCGTCCATCTGCGAATGCGTGGTGGAGGCCGGGTGGATGGCCAGCGATCGCACATCGCCGATGTTGGCCAGATGGGAGAACAGCTCGAGGGACTCGATGAAGGCCTGGCCCGCCGGGCGTCCGCCGACGATCTCGAAGGTGAAGACCGAGCCGGCGCCCTTCGGCGCGTATTTGCGGGCGAGCTCGTAGTACGGCGAGGAGACCAGACTGGAGTAGCGGACCGACTCGACGGAAGGATGCCGGTCGAGGAACTCCGCCGCCGCCTTCGCGTTGGCCAGGTGCCGTTCGACCCTCAGCGAGAGGGTCTCCAGGCCCTGGGCCAGGAGGAAGGCGTTGAACGGGGAGACGGCCGCGCCCGTGTCGCGCAGCAGGACGGCGCGGATCCGGGTGACGAAGGCCCCCGGCCCGATCGACGCGAAGGACAGGCCGTTGTAGGAGGCGTCCGGTTCGGTCAGCAGCGGGAATTTGCCGTTGGCCCAGTCGAAGTCGCCTTTTTCGATGATCGCGCCGCCGATCGAGGTGCCGTGGCCGCCCAGGAACTTAGTCGTCGATTCGACCACGATGTCCGCGCCGTGGTCGAAGGGGCGGACGTTGTAGGGGGTTCCGATCGTGTTGTCGACGATGAGCGGGACGCCGTTGGCGTGGGCGATGTCGGCGAGGGCCTCCAGGTCGAGGAGGTCGCCCTTGGGGTTGGGGATCGTCTCGCCGTAGAGGGCGCGGGTGCGGTCGTTGACGAGCGCCCGCCAGCTCTCCGGATCGTCGGGATCCTCCACGAAGCGCACCGTGATGCCGAATTGGGCCAGCGTGCTCTTGAACAGGTTGTACGTGCCGCCGTACAGGGAGGGGGAGGAGACGATTTCGTCGCCCTGCTGGGCGACGTTGAGGACGGCGTAGAGTTCGGCGGCCTGGCCGGAGGCGACGAGCAGGGCAGCGGCCCCGCCTTCGAGCGCGGCCAGGCGCTCCTCGACGACTGCCTGGGTCGGATTGGTCAGGCGCGTGTAGATCGGTCCGAGCTCGGTCAGGGCGAAGCGGTCGGCCGCGGACTCGGTGCTGGGGAAGACGTAGGAGGTCGTCTGGTAGATGGGGAGGGCGCGGGCTCCGAAGTCGGAATCGGGGGTTTGGCCCGCGTGGACCTGGAGGGTCTCGAAGCCCCACTGGTTGTCGGTCATTTCTCTTCTACTCCTGGAATGTTGTTCGTCAGGAGCGGGCCGCGGGGCGCAGGGGAAGGCAGCCGGGCGCGGTGCGCAATGCTCCGCGGGGTGCTGCTGTCAGTTCTGCTGTCCATTCAAGCCCGCACAGACTGCTGGGGTGGGCTTGCAGCGCGCGTCGTCCGGACCGGGCCGGTGAGTCGCACGCTAGATGGGCATTCGCATGAACATGGCACTCAGCATAAGGGGTCGGGCGAGCCTTGGCAAAACCCTCCGGCCCTCTCGCACTAGGGGGGTGGCGTGCGAGAGGGCCGGAGGGCGGCGGTGTCCGTGGGCAGGCCCGGGGAGCGACGCGGCTCCGGGCGATGCCCCGCTACCCGGTGAACGCTTCCGCGGTGGACACCGCCTGCGAGGCGAGGCCGGGAAGCGTTGTCGACTCCGCCTGGTAGTTGAGGACCGCGATGGCGTTGGCCGGCGAGTAGTCCAGGCCCGAGGGGCGCCGGTCGACCGTCGTGTGGGCGTCGGTGATGAGCGTCACTGGGAAGCCCCGGTAGAGGGCCCCGTTGAAGGTCGAGCGCACGCAGTTCTCGGTCAGGGCTCCGCACAGCACGATGCGGTCGGCGTTCAGGCGTTCGAGGACCTCGCCGAGGTCGGTGTCGGCGAAGGCGTCTCCGAAGCGCTTGTCGACGATGGGCTCGCCGTCGAGGGGGGCGAGCTCGGGCACGATCTGCCAGCCGGGGGACTCGGCGCGCAGGCGTGCGTTCTGGTGGCGCACCCAGACGACCGGGATCCCTTTGGCGCGCGCTCGGTCCACGAGGGCGGCGATGTTCGCGACGACGTCGTCGCGCCGGTACGCGGCGGCGACGACGTCGACCTGGACGTCGACCACGAGGAAGACCGGGCTGTCGGCTGCCTTGTTCTTGTGCATATTCGACTCCTCCAATCGCCGGGACCGACGGAATCGGCCCACTGATGCGGGATATGAGACGAGTCTAACATTTTACGCTTCCGTAGCCCAGGCGTCGCGGCCCGCGGGCGGGCGGATCGCACCGATGGCGCGGGAATGGCGGTGGGTACGGGCGCGTCGCGGACGGCGATCGGAGCCGAGTCGGGGCGGAGGCCATCGCCTTGTCCTGCGGCGGAAAACCGGGGTTCCCGGGCCGCGGCCGTGTGAAGGACTAGCATAGACGAGGCGGATGTGACAAATGTTAAGCGTGTTGGTTTCGTGACGAAACTGTTATACGGTGTGATTGTTGTGAAGGCTGATAAGTCAAGTGCGACACGCCGGAGGCGCGTCGTCCGCTTGTCGGGTGACGGCCTTCCTCAAGAGAAAACCGGAGGACACGTGCGGAATCGCAGAATCAACCAGGGCATCGTGGCGGCCACCGTCGTCGTCTGCGCGGCGAGCGGCCTTGGGGCGCCCTCGAACGCAGACGACGGCGGCGACGACTCGCTCGAACGGGCGCAGCGCGCCGAGCAGCGGACGGCGTCGGGCGTGGCGGCGACGGAAACGCGCCTGACCGAGCTCAGCGCGAAGGCGAATCGGCTCAAACTCACCGCGGCTCAGGCCGAGGCCGAGTCGATCACCGCTCAGCAGGAGCTCTCGACGTCGATCAGCAAGGCCGTCGAGGCCCAGGAGGCGGCGAATGCGGCGGAGGCCAACCTCGCGCAGGCCCGCAGGCGGATCGGCAGGCTCGCGCGCGAGAGCTACCGCGAGGGCTCCTCGCCTCTGAAGGGGGCCAGGCTGGTGGGCGGGACGAAGACGGCCGCCGAGGCGTACAAGCGCGCCAGGGCCTACCGGATTCTCGCCAATAAGACGAACCGCGACGTCAGCGCGTTCGAGAATGCGCGCGCGAATGCGGTGACCCTTCAGAAGGCGGCCGACCAGAAGGCCAAGGAGGAGTCCGCGAAGGCCTCCCAGGCTCAGCAGGCGGTCGCCGAGGCGTCGCAGGCCTCGACGAAGGCCCGGAGCGAAGTCGAGTCCATCGCTCAGGAGCGCAACGCCCTCGTCTCCCGACTCGCCGCCCAGAAGGGCGTGACCGCGGAGCTCGTCAAGCAGCAGCGGGAGCAGAAGGAGGCGGCCGCCGAGTCGAAGGCCGAGGCCGAGCGTCAGGCCGTCGTCGTCGCGGCGCAGAAGAAGGTGGAGGCCGAAGCGCAGGCTGAAGCGCGCAAGCAGGCCGAAGTGCAGGCTGAGGCGCAGAAGCAGGCCGAGACGCCCGCGCCGGCCGATTCACAGGCCGACGACTCGCAGACTGCCTCGGATCCCGCGGGTGGCGGGCAGGATGGACAGTCGAAGACCGGGCAGGACGGACAGACGGAACCCGAGCAGTCCGAGCGCACGGAGGGGAAGCAGGCCGAGCAGGCGCAGCCCACCGCTTCCGCGCAGCCGACGCCTGCTCAGCCGAAGCCATCCCAGACGCCTACGCCGACGGCCCAGCAGACGCAGTCACAGCAGGCGCAGGCCGCATGGCGTGCCCAGCAAGCCCAGGCGGCCCAGCAAGCCCAGGCCGCATGGCGCGCCCAACAGGCCCAAGCCGCCCGACAGGCCAGGCAGCAGGCCGAGCAGGCTCAACGGGTCCAGCAGGCGCAGGCGGCTCAGCGCGCTCAGCAGGCGCAGGCCGCATGGCGTGCTCAGCAGGCTCAGCGCGCGCAGCAAGCTCAGGCCGCATGGCGCGCCCAGCAGGCGCAGGCGGCGCAGCAGGCCAGGCAGCAGGCCCAAGCCCGCCAGTCCGCGGGATCGGGACTGGGCAGCCAGGTGGTCGCCTACGCGCGGCAGTTCGCCGGTGTCCGCTACGTGTGGGGCGGGGTCTCGCCGGTGACCGGTTGGGACTGCGTCGGGTTCACCAACTACGTCTACTCGCATTTCGGGCGCAGCACCCCGAGGAGAACGGGCAGCTCGGTCAACCAGTTCTGGAAGGGCTACACGATCGTCCCCGCCTCCCAGCGCCAGCCGGGCGACCTCATGTGGTGGCCGGGACACGTCGGCATCTACACGGGCAACAACATGCACATCGCGGCCTGGAACCCGAGCATGGGCACGCAGGAGCGCGCCGTGTGGGGCAGCCCGGTGTACATGCGCATCGTGTGACGGGCCGAAACCCCAGTGAAGCTCTCGTGCGGTGACGGGGTCCTCCTCTGCGGCGACCGCCGGCACTGGACGGCCGGCTCCGCCGAACGCGGCGCCGACGCCGGCCCGCCGCGGCCACCGTCACCGCGCGAGTTGAATGGATGAGGGCCCCGATTCCGGGGCCCTCATCGCTGTTCGACATCAGGCCGCCGGCCGGATCCCGCCCGCCCCGGCGCCGTGGCATCCCCTGGCCTGCGGCGGCGAGCAGCCGGTCAGTAGTGTTCGTCGATGGCCCGCTGGAACGACGTGCGGATCTCCTCCTCGGCTTCCTCGCGACCCACCCAGTGGGCGCCCTCCACGGACTTGCCCGGCTCCAGATCCTTGTACACCTCGAAGAAATGCTGGATCTCCAGGCGGTGGAATTCGGAGACGTCATCGATCTCCGTGCGCCACGAGGCGCGCTGGTCGCCCGCGGGCACGCACAGGACCTTGTCGTCGCCGCCGTGCTCGTCGCGCATGCGGAACATGCCCAGCGCCCGGCACCTGATAACGCAGCCCGGGAACGTCGGCTCCTCCAGAAGCACCAGAGCGTCCAGGGGATCGCCGTCCTCTCCGAGCGTGTCGTCGATGAACCCGTAGTCGTCCGGGTAGCGGGTCGAGGTGAAGAGCATGCGATCCAGGCGGATGCGGCCCGTCTCGTGGTCGAGCTCGTACTTGTTGCGATTGCCCTTCGGGATCTCGATGGTGACGTCGAACTCCATGATGTTGCTGCTCCTTTGTAGCCAAGGGATGCGGGCACAACGAACCGTCGCTTCCGTGGGAGACTGTCACCGTGAAGAAGATGACGCGGACGGCGATTGCGGCGGCGATGCTCCTCTCAGGCGGTTACGTCGTTGCTGATGCCTACGATCTTACCCCGGGGTTTCTCACGGTGCGCGATCGCGAACCCGATCCCCAACCGTATCCGACGGTCTCGCGAGCGATCACGGGACCCCCTCGCCTACCCGCGTGGAACGCGAAGGCGCCACAACCCGATTCCGCCGCCGTAGGCAAAGCGGTGACGTCATTCGCCTCCGATCCGCGCGTCACCGGCCACGTGAGCGTCAAGGTCGTCGACGCGGCAACCGGGAAGACCATCGCCGAACACGAGCCCGACGCCGCCCGGACTCCGGCCTCGAACATGAAGATCGTGACGGCCGCCGTCGCCCTGCGCGTCCTCGGGCCCGCGACGACCCTGCCGACGACGGCGCGCCTGCAGGGAGGGACGATGTACCTCGTCGGAGGGGGAGACACCCTGCTCGCTGCCGGCGCCGGCACGCCCTCGGCCGTCAAGGGCCGCGCGGGGCTCGACGACCTGGCCGAACAGGCCGCCGCCAAGGCGCGCGCGGCCGGCGTGACGAACGTCCAGCTCGCCGTGGACTCGACCCTCTTCCAGGGGCCCGTGCGCCAGCCGGAGGTCAGCGGGGCCAACACCGGGTTCATCATGGAGATGCGCCCCCTGGCGGTCATGCAGTCCCGCAACCAGGCCGGCGCCTACACCCCGAACCCCGACCTGTCCGCCGGGCAGGCCTTCGCCGCCGCGCTGAGCAAGCGCGGCATCGCCGTCACAGCCGTGAACAGGGCCTCCTCGCCCGCGCCGGCCTCCGCCAAGGAGATCGGAAAGGTGCAGTCGGCGCCCGTGCGCGACCTCGTCGACTTCGCCCTGACGGAATCCGACAACACGACGGCCGACGCGCTCAGCCACCTCGTCGCAGCCAAATCGGGCGAAAAGCCCACGTTCGACGGCGCGGGCCGGGCCACCGTCGCCGAGCTGAAGAGGATGGGGCTGGACACCAAGGGAGTGGTCGTCGCCGACAATTCGGGGCTCTCCGCCTCGAACCGGCTCAACGCCGCACTCCTGACCGAGATCCTCAAGCAGGCAGGCTCGTGCGACAAGTGCAGGCTCGCCGCCCTGGCCTCCGGGCTGCCCGTCGGCGCCCTGACCGGCACGCTCGACGACCGGCTCAACGGGACCGTTGCCGCCGGCCGCGTCCGAGCCAAGACGGGGACCCTGGCCGACGTGACCTCCCTGTCCGGCTACGTCCAGACGTCCAAGGGGCGCCTCCTCGTCTTCTCGATCCTCGTCGGCGACCTCAAGGAGGGAACCCTCGCCCAGGGCAAGGCGGCGGTGGACTCCTTCGCCGCCAGCCTGGCCGCCTCCTAGCCCCGTCGCCCCCGAGCCTGAGCGCCGAGGCTCTGCTCACGGGAGGAGCGGCGCGCGGGGGCCGCGGAGCGCGGCCGGGAACCGTCCCGCGCGGGCGCGCGGATTTCGCCAGGCGTGGATTGCCCCGCGGCGGATGGCACGCCCGACTGCGGGCGGGATACCGTAGGGGGCATGGCCAGGATCAATCCGGATACGGCGCGCAGAGTCGCGCGATGGATGTCAGGCGCGGGCCCGTCCGTGACGCCGGCGGACGCCCGGGCGACGGTCGCCCAGCTGCGCGCCCAGGCCGCGCGCGCCCCGATGATCGTCGCCGACGTCACCGGCCTGGACGAGGCCGCCCGGACCGCGGCGCGGGTGCCCGTGATCGTGGTCGACCGGCCCGGCTGGGCCAAGGCCGCCGCACAGCTCGCCGGAGACGTCATCGGCCCCTACATGGGCTCCGGCTCCGGCCCGCTGGCCGACGCCATGGCCTCGGCCGAGATCGCCGTCGGCGTGTCGGCCGTCGCCATGCGGGTGCTCGGCCAATACGACCCCTTCTGGGCCGGCCCGCAAGGCGCAGGCCCGCTCCCCGGCGGCGCGGCCTCGCTTCAGGAGCCCGCCGTCGGACGGCTCCTGCTCGTCGCCCCCAACGTCCGGGCCTTCGGCGCCGCATACTCCCTCGACCGGCAGGACCTGGCCCTGTGGATCTGCGTCCACGAGCTCACGCACGCCATCCAGTTCGCCGCGGCCCCCTGGCTGACCGACTACATCCACTCCCGGGCCAGGGCCCTGCTCGAACTGGTCGAGGCCCCCGAGCGGCCCTTCACCTTCGACTCCGGCCCCGGCGCCGATCTCACCGCCCTCATGAGCCTGCTCGAAGGCCACGCGGAATTCGTCATGAACGAGGTGCCCATCGCCCGGATGCCCGGCAAGAGGCACCTCATCGACGCCATGAAGGCGCGCCGCGAGGCGGGCAGCCCCATCGCCGCCTTCCTGCAGAGGGCTATCGGCCTGGACCTCAAGAGCGCCCAATACCGCGACGGGGTCGCCTTCGTCCGCGAGGTGGTCCGCCAGGCGGGGCACGAAGGCCTGAACGCCGTGTGGACGAACCCGCTCTTCGCCCCCAGCCTCGAAGAGATCGCCGCGCCCTCCGCCTGGATCAGGCGGGTCGTGGGCGCCTGATGGCAGGCCCTCATCGCGCGCTCGCGGAGACTCGCAACGCGGTCGAGTCGGCCTTCCGGGATGCGGGGATCGACGCCGGCTCGCGCGTCCTGCTGGCCGTCTCCGGGGGCTCCGACTCCATGGCGCTGGCCCAGGCCGCGCTCTTCGTCGCCTCGCGGGCCGGAGTGCTGGCGGCCAGCCTGACGGTCGACCACGGGTGGAGGCAAGATTCCCCGGACGAAGCCCGAGCGACCCGCGACCGCCTCGCCGGGCTCGGCGCCGACCCCGCCCTCGTCGTGAGGCTCGCCTCCGGCGCGCGCCGCGGGCCGGGAGGGCCGGAGGCGGCCTCGCGCGCCGCGCGGTACGCC
>ERZ773099.409-NODE-409-length-37260-cov-8.707996_pt1 | contig 37260 bp, 21 predicted proteins | sample MGYA00511120_ERZ773099 | MGnify/ENA primary metagenome ERZ773099 (study PRJEB29015, sample SAMEA2738012) | human oral metagenome | biome: human oral; feature: human-associated habitat; material: dental | place: China | collected 2104 ... | reverse complement strand
AATCTGATCTCCCTTTTTGTATGCAGGTTGCAAACCTCGGATATGATGATTATTTAGGAAGACTCGGAGTTGGGCGTGTATATCAGGGAACTTTGAACGCAGGAAGCCAGGTAACGATCATTGGAAATGATGGAGAAAAGAGAAGTGGAAAGATTGCTCATATTTTTAGAACGCTCGGACTCCAGAGAATTGAGATTCCTCAGGCAGAGTGTGGAGATATTGTGACGATCAGCGGAATCCCAAATATTTTCGTGGGAGAGACGATCGGAGTAGGGGAGTTTGAGGCGATGCCGACGATTGCGATTGATGAGCCGACCTTGAGTATGGAGTTTTTAGTAAATGATAGCCCTTTTGCTGGAAAAGATGGGAAATATATGACGACGAGAAATATGGCAGAAAGACTAGAAAAAGAAGCTGAAACCAATGTCGGTTTGAAAGTTGAAATGGTGGAAGGAAAATTCATCGTATCAGGAAGAGGAGAGTTGCACCTTGGAGTATTGATTGAAGCAATCAGAAGAGAAGGTTGGGAGCTCCAAGTTTGAGCGCCTCAGGTGATTTATAAAGAAGAAAACGGACAAAAGCTTGAACCAATGGAAAATCTTGTCGTTAGCGTGGAAGATGGACTTTCTGGAACGGTGATTGATATGCTCGCACCTCGTAAAGGACTTATGCAAAATATGAGCTCAGAAAACGGACTTACCACGATGGAATTTATCATCCCAACGAGAGGACTTCTCGGATTCCGTGGAGAATTTATCCTCGCGACGAAGGGGGAATGAATTATGTATTCAGCTTTTTCTCACTATGAACCATTTAAATGAGAAATCGTAAAAAGACAAGTTTGATCTATGATTTCGTCTGCCACTGGACAGGCGATGATGTATGGAATCTTCAAACTCCAGGAGAGAGGACCAATCTTCGTAGACCCAGCTCAGCCAATCTATGAGGGAATGATCGTAGGGGAGCATTTGAAGGGAGGAGATATGACCGTAAATCTCACTATCAACAAGCAAATGAACAATGTCCGCAACTCTGGAAATGATGAAGCGATGAGAATTGATCCAATCGTGCATCTCTCACTTGAACAGGCTATGTGATATATTGCACATGATGAACTTGTTGAGATCACACCAAAGGCGATTAGAATTAGAAAAAAGTATTTGACTGAGTCCGCGAGGACGATTGCAAGGAAGCAGGGGTTGATTTAGAGTTTTAAAACCCCCACCGCCCTTCGGGCACCTCCCTCTAACAGGGTAGGAAGAGTAAGAGCGCTCTCTATCTGATATCTCCGCCTAACAGCGGAAGAATCCACTCTGATGTTGCTCCCTGAGAGGGGAGTTAATGATCTCGACCCATCGGGAGAGACTGAGGAGGCTAAAGAGTAGATATTTATGATGAGCAAGGATTGATTTAAATTTTTCTTAGATAGCCTTTATATCTATTTCTGATTTATTTAACTGTATTTAATTATGAATACAAATCTCTTACTAGAATTGAAAAAAACCTATGCTGATTTACTACTGTGAACTATAAATAATGATGTTTTGTTAAAATTCAAAAAGAAATATGCTAATCCTGCAAATTATACGAAAAATCAGCATTATGTTCCTCAATTTTATTTAAAAAAATTTGCTAATTCAGCAGGAAAGCTTGAAACACTTGATGTGACTAATGAGAAAACTTTAAAACCACAAAGTCCTAGTCATGTTTGTAGCTGAGATTATTTTTATGCACTAGAAACATGAAAGAAAGATGGCATCTCTCAAGTGTTTGAGGAAATGTTTGATTATTTTGAAAATGATTTTTCACTTATTTATGATGAATTGATTCAAAATATTTATGAAACAAGGAAGATTAAAGAAGATCTTTTATATGCTTTATGTCAATTTGTTGCTGTTTCTCGATTGAGAGGAAAGTCTTTTAGAAACCTAGTGCAGGGAACAATTAAGGATATTATAAAACAAATAAGTATTTTTAATTATAGAGCATATAAAGCAAATAATCCTCATCACGAAATGGTGAAGAAAATCTCTTCGGATAAAAAACTTGAAGATGTAGTACTTAATTGAGAGTTTGATATAGAGCTTAATAATGCTTGATATATAAAATTTATGGCTGATGATAACTGTATTCCATGATGGACTAATTTATTTCTTTCTAAAAAAATTAGAATATTTATTTCTAATGGCGAAAGGAAATTTGTAACTTCTGATTCTTGTGTTGTAGAATTATTTCCTGAAATTGCTTCTCCATACGGAGTAAGTTTTTATGAAAGAATACATTATTTTGTTCTATCTCCAGATATTTTAATTGAATTTTCTAATCCATTTAATAAGTGAAAGGAGGTAAAAAGAAAGCGTATAGGAAAACAAGAGGTATTGTATTATAATTTGTTGCGTAGTATGTACTCAAGCTATATGTACTCAAACTCACAAGATAACTTTATAATAGAAGAGTATTCTAAAGTTCGCTTTCAATATATAGATAAACTTTGTAAACTGTTCCCTACAAAATTTCAAGATGAAAGAAACTCAAAATTAAAAATAGAAAAAATTGCAGAAAAAGTAGGGGTAACTCCAGATATGGTATATGATTCGTTAAAAGATAGTACAAGAAGAAATATCTTGACTATTGTAAAAAATGTTGTTAATTAGAGATTTTATATATTTTCTCATCAAATCTCCTTAACTTCCCCTTACAATTCCTTCAGCGCTCCCTATAGTCCCATTAAGAAAACATTAAAGTCCACAGAAAAACCGAGAGAATACCGAATGCAATTATCAAAATGCTGAAAAATAAAAAAGCTGAATTCTTTTGAGGTCAGTTTTTTTGTTGGTTGATTTTAGAGGGAAAATTTAAGAAGAATTGATCTAGCAATTATGGTTCTTTTCAGTAAGCTTTAGGAGAAATTAGAAGTAATTATATATCTTTTTTAACAGTCTATAATTATTATCAAAGTCATGTATTTTATTTATTCTTTAATTCAATCTTATGAAAATCAAAGAAATCAGTATTAAAAATTTTCGTTCAATCAAAGAAGAAAAAATAGTCTTTCCTGAAAGTTGAATACTTGCTTTAGTTGGTGCTAATAATGCTGGGAAGTCTAATATATTAAGAGCTATTGATAATATTTTATGAGATTCTTGGTTTTCTTGAGAAAGGGCTGAAATAAATGATTTTTATAATAAGGACAAAAATAATATCATAAAAATTGATATTATTTTCTCAGACAATAAAAGCGTTAAATTTGATAGTAGTGAAAAATGGGCAAACTATTATAATTCAAATGGACAAAAGATGCCCTTTTGATCAAGTGTTAAGGAAGATTTTCCTTGTACATACTTGCCAGCAAGTAGAGATTTATCAAAAAATCTACAATTTAGAAGTTATGAGCTTATGTGAAAAATTGCAAAGGCTTTTAATGATAAAATACAAGTAACAACAAAAGATGCCTTAAAAACGAAATTTAATGAGATTATGGCACTCCTTGATTCTGTTGATTGATTTAGTGGATTTAAATCAGATTTTACAACCTATTTTAGTGACTTACAATCAGATTCTCCTTATAAATTAAAAGTTGATTTTAAGGCGTTTTCTCCTTTAAATTATTTTAAGACTATAAATATTCTAGCAAATGATTCTTCTGTAAATCAGGAATTTGATATTGATCCTGTTGAACTTTGAGAAGGAAATAAAAGTCTTATGTTGTTTGCGCTCATTAGAAGTTATGCAAAAAATTTTAAACAGGAAGCAACAGGACTTTTAGCTATAGAAGAACCTGAGATTTATTTACATCCACAAGCAAGAAGGCATCTATATAAGATTTTTAAAGAAATTGTAAAAGATAGTAATATACAAATTGTTTATACAACCCATTCTCCAGATTTTTTATCTACAGAAGAATTTTCTTCTATAGGCTTAGTTTCTAAAGACTCACAAGAATGAACAAAAGTAAAAATTATTTCAGAACAAGAACTCGTTAATTTTAGTATACAAACATGAGTTCCCGAAGATAAAACAAGTGTAGCGAATATAAAAGACTTTTATGCTACAACATCGGATTTTAAGTTAAATGAAGGATTTTTTGCTAAACATTTAGTTCTAGTTGAGGGAGATACTGAAGAACTTTGTTTGCCATTATTACTAGAGAGATTGTGATTGAATTATGATTCTTCGTGAATATCTATTATCTGAGTTGAAGGAAAGAATCAAATTCCTAAGTATTGGAGATTGTTTAAATCGTTTAATATTCCTATTTCGGTAGTGTTTGATAGTGATAGAAATTGAAATAACAATATAGCATCATGCTTTGGTTGTGATGAAAATAGCATTCCTTTAAATATAAATAAAAGCAAGGTTATCCCTACAGAAAGGCAAAAATTATTTGTTTTTGAAGGAGATTTTGAAACGGCACTCAAAAAGGATTTAGCAAACGATGAATCATGGAATCAATACGAAAATAGTGCTAGACAAATGATTAAACCAACGAAAGATGGACAAAAAGGACAGGTAGCAAGATTTATTTGTAAGAAGATTTTGGAAGATGAAAACTATATTCCAGAATTTTTAAGAGAACTTTATAATCATATTTGTTGAATTGTTTCCACTGTAGGTGATGTTCCTGTTCAGAGTGTAATCCATGATGCAAATCTTACTTCAGCACATAAAGATACTACAACTACAGATGATCTTCCATTTTAATCCTATTCAATCTTCTTTTAAATTTTGTGTTATTTTAATATATTTCTTTACCTCTTCCGATGCAGCACAAAGTCTACGGTTGCAAAGTCAATAAATTCTACCTCAATAAACGAATCGCCCACCTTGAAGCAACCAATCAAGTGAATGAGAATCTTTTTCTCGTTGCGACTTGCGTGGTGACCGATAGAGCCAAGATGAAGTGGGTCAAAGAAATCATTGAACAAGCCAAACTCGGTAAGCAAATCCTTATCGCTGGTTGTGGCTCTATCACCAAAGGGAAAGCCACGGAAAGATCAGCTTTTTTTGCCTATTATCCTGAATTGGCAGCTTATCAAGAGCAAATCACGCTTCTTGCAGAAGATCCGCTAGAGGAGGAGAGCGAACTTGCCTTTAGTTTCAAAATGCCGAATCAGAAGCTCCGAACCAAGAACTATGTGATCATTCAGAACGGTTGTGATAATCATTGTAGTTTCTGTCTCACGATTTTCAAGAGGGGCACGCATAGAAATCGCCCTTTGCCGGAGATTATTGAGGAGATTAGACAGATTGAGGCGGAAGGTGGGAAAGAGATCGTGCTAACTGGGATCAATCTTGCGGCTTGGGGTGCAAGCAATACGAGGCATACTAAGGAAAGCAGATTCAACGAGCTTTTGGAAGCGATCTTGGAGCAAACCACGATCCCAAGGATCAGGATTTCTAGCCTTGACCCTCAGTATCTTGATGATCGTTTTTTTGAGCTGATGAATAATCCAAGGTTCTGTCCGCATTTCCATCTCTCCATTCAGAGTTTTTCTGATACGGTGCTGAAGCTCATGAATAGAGCTTATGATAGCAAAAAGCTTGATGAAGTGCTAAAAAAGTTAAGAAATCTGAATCGCCCTGATGCGGAGCTCGTTTCTATCGGTGCAGATCTTATTTCTGGCTTTCCCTGAGAAACGGAGGCGGATTTTCAGATCACTTGCGAAGCGGTGCAGAAGTATCGCATTACCAAGCTCCATGCTTTTCCTTTTTCCGATCATCATAAAGCCGAAAGGATTCCCGCTTCTTCGCTCCCTGATCAAGTTACTAATGAAATCAGAAAAAGCAGAAATAGAAAGCTGATTGAGATCGGCGATCAGGTTCGTGATACCTTTGTTGCTCAAAATTATGGCAGAAAACTCCAAGTCCTGATTGAAGAAAACAAGAACGGAAAAGCAAAGGGCTGGACTCAGAACTATCTTCAGATTTTCTTGCCTTGAAGCTATGAAAGGGGGAGTTTGGTTGAGGTGATTGTAGATGAAAAGAATTGTGTGTTTTAGATAGCCGTATTTTACTTTATCTGTGAGGAAAGGTATGGATTTTGAATATCTTGCTTATACAGTTCTGTGTATATTTGCTTTTATTGCAGTGACATATTTTTGAAACACCCCTTCTTTTTTGAAAAAGGAAAAAGTTCGACATGAAAAAATATGAGCATTATCTCCTATAACAAGGCTTCTTTATCTTATTTTAACTTGGCTTATTTGTGCATTATGTATGCTTATTGCCTATCAGTACGGTTTAAGAGGACTAAGTATTCGAGCGATGCTTCCCTTTTGCCTCGTCTGGCTTTTTCTTGTAGGTCTTCCTATTCGGGAGTATCTCAGAAAAAAGATTAGCACTTTAAAGGCGGGAGAGTATCTTAATATTTTAAACTTATTGCTTCTTACAGTTCTTCAATTTCTTTCAGTTTTTATTATGGGATCTGCGATTCTTCTTGTGAAAATTCTTGTATAAGCGCTTGATAAGTGTTGTTATGATTCAGCTTTTTAAAGCTATTTTTATTATTTGGTTTTAATAGAGTTGTCTTTAATTATTTTTTAGTTGACTTTTAATACATTTATCTTATATATTAGTTGAAAATATAAAAATATGCTAAATAATTAAAAAATAAGAAAATGGAAAAAAAAGAAAGTCTGAATTATTTACCAATTGTTCAAGCTATAGAACAGTTGGTGCTGAGGGCAGTATCGCTGAAAATCAAGAAAGAGAATCCTAATGGCTATATCACAAGCCATAAGATTTCTGGTATCAGGATTGCCTATCTGAAAAAGGAGTCTTTTGAAATTACCTATGCTAATGGTATTATGACTCCAATGAAAAAGAATGAATCGGCTCCCGAGCTTTTGCTTACTCTCTTCTTTGCTAATGAGAAGAAGGAAGCAAGTGTATCGATTCCAATGCAAGAGCGTATTCTTGCTCAATCCGAAGGGCTTCTTTCTTTGGGATGGACAAAGATTACTCTCGCAATAGATGAGTTGATCGATGATTTTTATGCCTCAAAAATAAAGGACAATAAATTTCATCAAGAAGCGCATGGGAATGTGGTTTATTTAGAGGATTCTGTGTTTGAGGTTGGTGCTTTAGAGCCGATTCCGAGCTCTCTTTGTGACCAAATGTTACATGTAGTCCGTGATTGTTATCTTGCAAAACATGTTGCTTTTGTGGATGCGAATTTGACTGCGAAGAGGGAGCTTTGGATCGTTGTGGATTCTTGGGGAACTCGTGTAATCGACCATCGTGATAGGGTTGAATTTGGGATCACTCCTTATTTTATGAATGGACAGCGGAGAGTTTACCAGTCTCAGCTTTCGGGAATGTTTAAGGATTGTGATGCTCTTAGGAACTATCTTAGCAATGAATTGCCTCCAAGGCTTCAAGAGGAATTGTTTACGCTTGATCGTAAGCAGTTAGAGAGCGGGATTTACCCTATCCTTCTTGCACCTTCGGCTGTTGGAACGCTTTTTCATGAAGCAATTGCGGGACATATGCTCTCTGGAGCCTATATTGCTGATGGAATTTCTACGGTTTTCAAAGGGAAACTTGGGAAACGGGTTGCAAAAGAAGGCTTTATGCAGGTGTTGAAGCATATTCGGATTTGGGACTGTCCAAGAAATGAGGATATGGTTGCTGCTTATCAATATGATATGGAAGGAACTGAAGCTCGAAATGTCTGTCTGATTGACAAAGGGAAGGTAGAAGGCTATCTTCTTGATCGCAATTCTGCATTTCGTTTGAAGCTTGAGAATAATGGGCATGCTTTGGCAGGAAGTTTTAATGAGCAGCTGTTTGCTGATTACTTTCTTTTGCCTGAAGCTGTGCTTCCAGAGCCAAGAGTTTCTAATCTAGAGATTCTTGTAGATTCCGACTATTCTTTAGAAAAAATGAAGGCTGATTTCTTTAGGAAATTTGGCTATTATCTTTGGGTAGAGTCAAGTTTTGGAGAAGTTAATGTGGAAACGGGCACTTTTGAGCTTAAGGTTGATGTCGTTATGAAAGTATATCCCAATGGCAAAAAAGAGTACTTTCATGGCGGAGTGCTTTCTGCAAATTTGACAGATTTTTTATCTGCTATTTGTGCGGTGAGCAATCATTATGGGAAAAATCAGGGATATTGTGGTGCTCCAAGTGGGGTAGTCCCGACAGAAGAGGTGGCTCCTGCTATGGGTATGTATGGAGTTAATTGGGTTCCTTATTCCTTGCCGGGAAAAAATACAATTCTGACGCTTAAACGGGATAAATATGTCCCCAAGGATTGGTAACAGAAAACTTCTTCCTTTGAGATGTGATTGAAAAGGTGAGATTTGGAGTGTTGCAAGGATCTTTGTGACACTCCATTTTTTATTTGGGGAAAGGCACGTATATTCTTGTAGTTAATTATACTTGAATCTTATATCCTCACCATTTCTTAAAATCAGATAATTTTGTGTTTATTGTTTGTTTTCCGTATTCTGGGTCAAAATATTCTACTTCTACATGGATATGTTCTCCAACTCATGATATTGATTTTACTGTTCATGAATAAGATTTTTTATCTCATAAATGAAATTCAATATGTTTTCATATATAAGAATTTCAATGTTCTCATATTTCAACACTTCAATTATTTTTCTTTACTATAGAAACAGAATGCTCATGATCTAACTCTCAATATTTTCAATATCAATAATCAGTATCAACGATTTTTAATCAATTAATATTTAATTGATGATTTTCATACCTTTGTCAATTAAAAACTCAACCTCAACCACTATGGCCGTGTGATATCATATTTATTCAGCTATTTTTTAAGAGATCAACATAATTTTCAATTCAACTTATATCTCTATTTGAGGTGTGTAAAAATATATCTGAAATAGTATTAAATTGTTCCGTACTTATCACTCAATTTCATTGTCAAAGAAGAGCTTTTCTAAGATATCATTGATAATTTTGATTTAATGTTTTGATGTTTTCTTGAATATTTCATTGTGTTAAATATTTTAATATTTCTACTGTGGGATTCGTATGAATGTAAAGGATATCATCTACTTGTGATGCAATTTTCATATTGCAAATTTCCTCGAGAATTTGTTTCCCTTTTGGAGAACGCCTCATGGCTTCAATTATCTCTAGATTTTTCCCTCCTAGATTGAGAAAATCTTCAACTTCTCCAGTTTTTTTTATTCATATAAAATCAAGCAATTCTGTTAATCATATTCATTGACCATTGATGATAGAAACGCCTAAAGCATTGGTATTTCAGAAACGTTTTCATTTTCATCAAGTTAAGTAAGATATCAAAAAATCATCATGATTTCCAACTATGACATCAATATCTCATCACTCTTTTCTTGCTTGTTCTCTTAATTGACTAATCTCTTCTAGGATTCTTAGTCAATCTGTTCATCTGTCTCCCAAAATATCTCCTTGAAATACGACTTTCTTATTTCAACCAGTCCATTCAAGATGTCAATTAACTTCTTTTGCTAATCATACAAATTCCATATTTCATTTCAGGGCTATATATTCTCAATGAAGGTCTCAAATGGCAATCACATCAGAATTTCTTTTGACTTCCGACATTTCTCTTCTTTCTGTATTGATTCATCGTTCTAGACTACTATTCCTATCTTTATTTTCTTGAAGTTCTCTAGCTTGTTGTTTTTTAGCTTCTATAAGTTTAAGTTGTTTATGATAGAACTCTATTAATTTTTTTCATTGAATACTGATTCTATCTCCAAATTTAACTTTTATCGCCTCAAGACTATGACTAATCTTCTTGATAAATTCGATTGGAGTCTGGAGATTCAGCGTTGATATCCATTTTTTCATTCCTTGAAGAAAAACACTAGCTTCAAACATGCTTTTGCTTACCCAATCAAGTTTAATATCCTTATAAGGAATTTCTCCAGCTTGAGCTTTTTGAAATGAGAGATCTACTTGGGCAGATGCATTATAAAATTTACCTTCTCATTGATTAACACTTTGAATATCAAGAGTTAGAGCATCATTAGCTCTTTTTAAGAGTTCAAGTTGCTTTTCCTCATTTTGAGAAAGCTCTTCTCCATTACTTTTTTTCTGCTCTAATGCTTCAATTTTTTTATTGTTAGATTCGATCTGTTTTTTCTGGTAATTAATCTGAGCCTCCAAGAGATTTTCATTACTAATCTGCTCTCATTGTTCCATATTTTGTGCGATCTGATTCTGTTTCGTATTTAAATTTGTATTATTCGCAGTTTCTGCTTTCCCCACTTCCTTTCCTGATTCTTGAGATCTAAACATAGTTGTTGACTCATCAATGGTTTCAAGTCCATCTCATTTTTTCTGCATTTTAGATAATTCAGATTCTTTTCATCTTATGATTCCTTCTTGTGCAATGACTTGATTTTTTAAATTAGTTAATTTCCCTATTTCTGGGACCAATTCAATGACAAAAACATTTTCTCAATTGAGAGTCTTTTGTACAAGTTTGATATTTCACTTATATTTTTCTACGTTGCTTAGCAGTTTAAAAGAGTTTTCTGCTCTTTCTTTGATGCTTCAATGCGTTCACTTTTCACTAAAAAGTATTTTTCTTTCTCAAGGATTGTCCAAAATTAATCTTTCAGCAAATTCAGTATCCAAACGTTTGAGTTCATTTGGGGCATTTTGATAGGTTTTATATTGTTCGTATAGGTCTGTATGACTTTCTTTTGCATATTTTTCATAATATTCTGGTCTATCTTTTGAAATCTCATCTGCTTTTTCTTCTACTGATTTTTCTTTTTTGGTTTTGAGTTCAGACTCTAGGCCATCAATCTTTCTAGATAATTCTTGAATCATAGTATTATTTGCATCACGCATGGTTTTTTTTGTTTGTATTTCTGCTTCTAATTTTACTTCTTCTGGTGATTTTTTTCTAATGCAAAAAGTTCCATCAGAGCTTTCAAACTGACGTAATTCTGATTCAGGATAAGTTTTTTTTAGGCCTTTAAATGATGTCTCAGCTTCAGATTTTGCTGTATATTCAACAGTATGTCAAGTATCAAGCGTTACTCTCTCTGCCAACATAAAATCAAGATCTTGTAACTTTTGTTCATATCATTGTGGCTTGTCTTTTAGTAAACTTTCATATTGATCAAAAATATCTTTGTATTTTCCATTTCTTTCTAGAGCTATTTTTGCTCCATCAGGACGAAGCTGAATTTCGTTTGGGATTCATTCATTTACATTGGCAAGTCAATTAGCATACCTATTGACAGCCATGTTATAAGATGCATTTTTGATAGAAACTTTATTAGATTCTGGCAAGGAAATTTCCTTATAACTTGCTGAATTGAGTTTATTTTCTATGAATTTTACTGCATTTTCACGTGTGGTGATTTTAGGGTCTGTGGAAGCTATCCCTTGATTTTTTAGCTTAGTTATTTCTTGATTGAGTTGTTCTCTTTTTCTCATTAGCTGTTCTTGAGTTGCATTTTTTCCGTAGGCTCAAGTTGATTCGTTCATGCGAGGAATGAGAACATTTTTTCCCACTGGCATGTTAGGAGTGTTGGAGCTCATTACAGTCCCATTCCCATTAATTACAACTTCTTGTTCTCCATTTTCTACCGTTATTTCTTGAAGTCAATGCTTTCATTCTTTCCAATTCTTGATTTTCATTGATCCCCATCAATAAAGCCTCAGTCCAATGACTATTCACAAGGACTGAATTGCACTTTCCACGGTGATCGGAGAAAGCTCTTGATCAAATGTTAAGCTGATTCCTTGTTCTGCTAATGTAAGCGTTCCAAGTTCAGCTCCAACTGATGTTATTCATTGTAAAACTTTTCCGAGCCAGTTCGCTGCAATTTTTTCTCCCATAAGCTTCTGTAATGCAGCTCCAGTAAGATTTTGGAGCGGTTGTCCGATAGCTTTCAAAATCCCTAAAAATGCGATACTTTGGACATATCCCCTAAAATTAGAAATTTGTTCACCATTAGGTCCTTCAGTATAGCCAAAAGGATTGACCCCATCTGTAAGGTTTTTCCCATGGAGTGCATTTCTAAGAACAGTACTACTCAAATGAAATCAGGTTCCTTCGAAGAGAAGATGACTTCATTTTGCAAGATGATCAGTCAGTTTTCAAACTTTTGCAAGGTCATTAAGGTGCACAAATTTATTGCTTTTATTGATTGCATCTAGAGATCTTCTTGCATCATTGAGTTTATTTGCATATTTCATTCTTTGGGCAACTTTTCATGACTTATCTAGCGTTCTTGCTAATTTTGCACCTTTTTGGAGGTTTTTTACCTGACGGCTCGCAGCTACTAGTTTTTCTGCTTCTCTTCCCATTTTCCAATATTTCCTTGCTTTAGAGAGTTTTCTCATCAAAGTAAATGTTTTTTTGATCTTATAGGCTTTATTTGCATATCTTGCACCTTGTGCTGCCTTAAGAGCGAATCTAGCACCATAAATAGCTGCAGTCCCGACACCTCCTGTCACTGCTCCAAGTGCGATAGCAACGATACAGATTGCAACCTCTTCCAAGATCATTTGCCCAATTTCATTTAACCAGACAGCTGTTTCGTCTCCGCTTAATCGTCCATTGAGTCCATGGCTCCTATTGAAGATATCTGCATTGGTTCAGCTCATTTTTCCTCCATTTTTTGCGAAAGGAAGTGCGAGGCTTCACTTGAGAAGAGAGCTAATTCCTTCATATTTGAGACTATTTTCAGCTGCTGATTTTGCATTTTGGAGTGCTTCCTCGAGCATTTGAGGATTCTCAAGCATTACTGAAATACTTTGAAGTCTGATTCTATCATCATCAGTCAGATTATTCCCTTTGGCTTCTAGTTTGATCTTCTCGTCTTCCATTTTACTTTTGAATGCACTAGGACTATAATCCAGTTGTTCAATAACTTGTTTCTTAGCTCTTAAGCTGTCATAGATTTTTTGGCATCCTTTTTTCATTTCCTCATCAAATGGTGCATTTGCTGGTATCAACCCATTATTTTGCAAAAGGGAAAATATAGCTTGAGTATTCGCACAATTATAGAGATTATCAATCAGTTTTGTTTTCTCTTGGACTTGTGCTTCTGTATCTTTTTCTCCGATTTCAAGATGAGTTCCAATTTTTTGGAATGCTTCTGTATAATCAAGCTTCCCAAAACTGATATTTTCATTATTCGCAATTTCATCCCTAAGAAAGGTTGTTTTCGTATTTCACCATACATTGAGATGTTTCCCTAATTCTCTGATACTTCTCTGTGCGTTCGTCTTATCTCCACTAAGAAGGTTTGCAACAGTTTCTCTCGCAGTTGTATCTGTCATCGTAGAAAAAGATCAATCATTACTTTTATACGCAACAAAAAGATCTCCCAATTTCCTCTTTGCTTCATCAAGTTCCTGAGATGAGGGCACGGCATTTTCAAGACTGTATTTATAGTTTCTGATTGCTACTTTTAGCGCTGCAACTTCTTTACTTGTTCAGTCCTCTTCTTCGATTTTATTTACCAATTGAGAAAGCATATCTAGTCCATAGCTAAATTTTTCTACTGCTTGAGCTAAATTTGGATTTTCTTTATTTTCAGGAGATCCGTTAAAGATTTGTTCTCTTTTTGTGAGATGATCAGCTTGTGCCCATTTTGCCTTGATTCTTGCTGTGAGGTAGTCCTTATAAGCTCATTCATTGTTGTCCAAGATATTGTAGATTGTTTGATCATTTAATTTCTCGTTATCTTCCACTTTTCCCATCCCATCTTTCCAAATTATTTCATCTTTTTTCGTTCCTTCACGATTGATAAAATGGGCTTCCATAAGTCCTGATCAAAAATGGATCCTAGAAATAGGTTCATCTTGTTCAAGTTCCCATCAGAGTTTCTTTTGTTCTTTTATGATTGTATCTAGTCTTGATTCGGTTTTGCTAATGAGTGTAGCAAGTTGCTGTGAGGAGAGTTTATTTTTTAGATTTGCGGGTAGGTTTTTTAAACACTCTTGATATTTTGGAGAATTGATAAAATTCTGATTGCTGTAATCAGTCGCTTTTTCGTTATTTGCCCTTTCTGTTGCTTTCGCAGAAACAGCAACAGAAGCAGCTGTTCTGAGGCTAACTCATTCCCAAATTAAAGCCCTTTCATCTACGATCGCTCCATTGCTAATAAGGTTGTATGTTCATGTTTTTTTATCATATTGGATTAGGCAACTACTTATACCTCCCAATACTTGTTGCATCCTACTTTTGATTTTCAAATTAGTACATTTTGAATAATCGATAGTATAGATATTTTTATCATTAGTAAAAAACTGACCTAAAACTTCGTGAATCTTCGGTTTGTTACTTCTATCGGTAAAAGTATAGGTATCTGTTTTTTTGTCAAAGTTGAAAAATGCTTTACCTTGAGTATCTTTTGTTTCAGTATTTTTTTGGATAATATCTCTATGGGCATTATTACGCACAAGCCTCTCAAGAACGATATTCTCTGCATTATCAATTTTCTGGGCAATATCATTGAGCAATCTTTTGTTTTCGTTGTCTGTGAAAAGACCTATTCTGTTACAGCTGTTATGCTTGTCTACCAATTCCTTTTCCAGATTTTTCAAAGGTTCTAAAGCCCATTTCCCCCAGTTATTCCCACTCTCCTGGATCTTGCCTATAGTTTCATTAATAATTGCTTGTCCAGCAAGATAGATTTCTTGATCATCTCTAATTCGCCACTGCTTGTCTTTTTCAAACTTATTTGAAAGCTGCTTCTGGATCTGGTCTACTGATTGATTCTTATATTCGGTCATTTGAAGTGAAATTTAAAAGATTAAAGTCAGATTTCTTGTTCTAGTTGTGAAAGTGATTGATCATTTTTGATATTTGATTTGAGTTCTACAAGTGAAGTTCCAAGTTGTTCGGTGATTTTAATTTGATCACAAATTTCAAGGATTTTTTGATAGGTATTTCTAAAATCATTAGAAGCAACCTGATATTTATCTTCAATCTCTTGCCAGAGCTGTTCTCTCTTTTTATCATCTTTCTCCAAAAGAAGTTGTATAAGCCATACGATTCCCTGTTCATCAAGCTCTTGAACCGAAATTTGCTGTCCTTCGGGAAGGTGTTTATCGAGAATGCCTTGTAAAATGCTTTTTATAGAGTCAATATCATACTCTAGCAAATTGAGTTCCATGATGAATATTTTTTTAATATAAAATTCCCCTTCAATTATATTTTCCTACTGTTCTTTGCTCAACTTTTTAGACTAAAAAGATTAAATGATATAACCATTTTAAAAAAACATATTTACTAATATTGACAAAATTGGTTTTATTTTTTTAAAAATGAGATAAATGAAAAACTCCTTCTAAACCGCTTTCTCTTACTAAATCAGCGGGAAAAACGAAGCGGATATCTTCAAAAGAGAGTGTAGCATTCGAGATAAATTAGTAGTAGAGGAGTATAGAGTATTTTTAGTTTCTAAAAGGATAAAAAGTTACGAGTTTCTGTTTGACAAAAAGAATCAAATCTTTATCTTGAATCAGATTTATTTCTTTTTTTTGATGATGAAAGCATTTCAGGACCTCTCTCGTAAGCTTTTTTCTGAGAAATTTCAGGGGAATCGTATGCTAGGCACTCTTGCACTTAAGGTTGTTAAGGACCATTTTCATATCAAAAATACAAATAAGAATATCGTCACAGACGAGCTCATTGAAGGTTATCTGAAATACCAGACACTTTTCCTCAAGACTTCAGATCAAGCTATGAAAATAGCAATTTTTAAAGAAAAAGAAAAACTGATTGAGGCAATCAATCAGCGTTTCAAAAAGTTGTGATATCATCAACAATTGCGCGATATTCGCTTAAAAGTATAAGTTTACTCTCTCTGGAGAAAGTTCTTGATAGCAGCAAATTTTGAATAATCATAATGGACTTTAAAGCCTTGATCCCAGAGCCTTGCTCTCACTGAATCATTATTTTGTAGGGTATTACTATAGTCCGCATATTGACAAGGGCACTGGTTACAAAGGGGCGTTACAAGAGGGCATTCTCAATCTCCACATGGCTCAGGAATCTTTGGACAACAACTTCCATTATTACCAGGAAGCTTTGGGCATGGATCTTCTGGATCAGGACATCAATCTTCATCTTCATCACAATTAGGGACATCTTGATAACAGTTAGAACAGTTTTCTCACGGATCGACCTCTCCATTTCAGCATTTAGGCTTTTTATTTCCATCATCAATACAAATATCCTTGAGATCTTCAGGGCAGTTTTTACAGTCTTCTCATAGGTCGATTTCTCCGTTTCCGCAGAGAGGTTTCTTAGGGTCCATAGGTTTACAGTCCACAGAACATTTACCATTATGAAAATTCTGATCTCCATCATCACAAATTTCACCTTCCTCAATTTTCCCATTTCCACAGCTTACGAGACAGATTTTTACATCCTTTTCACAGTTTTTACAGGTTTCGGCTGCTTCAATCTTCCCGTTATCACAAAAAGCAGTACATGGACCTACATCTTGAGGACAAGTTTTACAGGTTTCCCCCTTATCAATCACCCCATTTCAGCAGTCAGGATCTTTCTGCTCACAAATATCCCCAATTCCATTGGCATTAAGATCATCCTGATCTGTATTCACTTCTATCGGACAGTTATCCAAGCTACAAATTCAAAAGTGAGCACTATAACGAGGCTGATCAATGTTATCTCCAACGATTAGTTTACAGTCAGGTCTTTCATAATACACCATACCAAGAAGATTTTTAATACCATCACCATCAATATCATCATCATAGAGATCAGGAATCCCATCATGATCAAAATCACATTTCAGTCAAGAAAAAGCAGATTGAGGATCAAGAGAAAATGCATTCTGAGCATTACTTTGAAGATCAAAAACAGCGACTCCACGGTTTTCTAATTGAAGTCTTGAACCAATACGAAACTTATTCGTAACTTTAACCTGTCCTTGTCTATTCTTTACGGAAAAGAAAGGAGCGTTTAATTGAGGTTTCTGAGTAAAAAAACTATTCTTATTATTGACCAAGGTTGTTAGGGAGGTGATTTGATCCGATGAGACTGCTCAATGTGCCTGAAGGGAAAGAGCGAGTTCTCCTTTGTCATTATAGGCTGGAATGATGTTGATTGCCTGATTTCAGATTTCTTCTAGAGATCTTAACGTCATAAATGACGTTGAAATAAGTTCTTTGCCATCTTTTAAATGAATTTTCTGGATCAGAACTTTATTTCATGGATCGGTATAGGTATGTGTAGCTACGAGTTTCCTATCAATAAAATTCGTCCCATCGCCAAAATCCCATTTAACAGAATCTATGGCACCAAGACTAAGATTCTGAAGTCTGAGTGTCGTCATTATTTTGGTCGTAGTAGTCTTGAGATGCGGCGAAAACTCAGGACTAAATCAAAAGAAAGTTCAGTTTTGATCAAGAATATCTATTGAAGCTACTGCAACAAGTTTACCTTGAACATAGCCTTTTAAGGTAATATTATTTCTCTGATTATTTTCCAAAGGAGCTGTAAAAGACGCATCAGAAATTGTATTTTCCTTGTGTCAATTTGCCGTGTTTTCTCGCTGGAAATAGTCGAACTTACCCATAAATTCAGGTTTAAAAACAGCTTTTTTATTAGCTGAATCCAGATTCTCCAACTTGATAGAAAGTCAATACATCGTGCTCTGCGGTTGTCCTAAGGAGAGTTGCTGACTTAGGACAAAGACCTTACCTCATTTTGTAGTAACCTTTGCAATAACCGTCATTAAACCAGGAGCGGTATAAATATGCTGAGTTTTAATGCCTTTCCCTTTTGTAAAATCTCCAAAATCCCATTCAACTGCTAATGGAGCTTCACGACTCGTAATCTCAAACTTTACCAAAGAAGGCAGATCATTATCAAGTTTGCTTACCTTGATGAAATAAAGGTCTTCTCTTGTATCTTCTCCTAATGGAGTCGGATCTTCAGATTTTTCTTTCATGAGAACTGAATAATTGATATTTCAGGTATCATCAACCAGACCAAGCGGGTTCTTTTTCCCATCACCATCAATATCATCGCTACAAACATCCCCAATACCATTGCTATCCATATCATTTTGTCCAGGATTATAAGCATAAGGACAATTATCTTCATGATTTACTAGCCCATCACAGTCATAGTCAACATTTAATGCACATTGAATATGAAGTTCGTAAAGGAGATCAAGCTTTTTCAATGCATCTTCCGTACTAATAGGTTTAGAAAAGCCTTCTACATCCTGAGGAGTAATAATTCCCGCCTGAATCAGAATATTCATCTCTGAAAGTGGCCAATACCCTTTTGGTAAAGTAGGAAAAGTCTGAAATCCACATTCGTTCGGATGAAACATACAGTATTTAAGATACGTAGAAAATTCAAGTCTTGACTGTATTTCTTCGGTCTGCTTTTCTTTTCTGTTTATTAGGTCAATCTCAGCAGTAGTAAATACCTTATATTCATAGCTTTTTTTGTCTCTTTTACTAACCCATTCTTTAATGTCTTTCCATGGGGCAGAGTAGTTGCCTTTTATCCTATCAGTAAGAAGATTGAGAAGAGTTTGAAAAAACTCTGCCTTACTAATATCCCTTGAGCCACAAAACTTTCCTGCGCAGATATTACTCGTTGCAACGGGGTATCCTCTCATGGTATCATCATTACCGACCTTTGCCACACAGTAATAATAGTTTACTCCTTGATATTTTCAGGAAAGATACTCAATATCCCTAAAATCTTTACCGGGTAACGAAACAAATCCCGTCCAAAAGGCTTCACTATATTTGTCATGAGTTTTCTTATCCGGAACTATACAATCATAACATTCTACAGCATTCAAGAGCCTCGTAAGCTGATAACGAGAGAGCGTTTTTTGGCGAAGAATAGCCTCTACTGGCACTAATAATTGATTTAAATTCTGATAGAAAACAGAGTTTCTACCAGAGCTAGCAAAAAGGATATTCATGCTAAAAACAAAACCGAAAAGTCCCAAAAATCAGAATTTTATTGCTTTTTTTACTCCTCACATCGTTTTATTTAGGGAGATAAAAGACTCCTAGGAAAAAGTATAGTGCTTTCTTAGCTAAAAGCAAGATTTTCCTTAGTTTTGTTCCCAGACTTTTTGATAAAAACAAAAACATTTGCTTTCTCATAAAGAATATATATAGTCAAAAACCGTTTATCCCTAGTAAATAGAGCAATATGAGTCTTATATTTGCTTCCTTGCGAATACTTTTTGGAGGAGTTGTGATCCTCTGTAAAGGGAGTTATTTCGGAGAATTGGCAATCAGTTTTTTGCCACATTTATCGATAATAAGCTTTTTAGGACTGCTATTCCGAGTTTTTCAGCTTTGGAAATTTCTTTACAAAGAAAAACAAAAAAAGAGCCTGAAAAGACGTCTATCTCCTCTATTTGTCCTTTGTTTTTGAATCCTCTTTGGCTGTTTTTTGCGACCGATTAAGCAGTTCTATCAGCCTTTGCATCAACTCAATCAATCAATAGATAGTCCAATTAAAGTCCTATTTTCCAATATCTATATGGGAAATAACAATATAGATGCAATCAAAAAAATGATTTTAGATGAAAACCCGGATGTTGTTCTTTTTGTCGAGTTTAGTGAAGAGCATAGTCAAGCGTTGAAGGATTTTTTTGCGACGCATTATCCCTATAGCAATACTACCTCTCGATCTAAAATCGCGGTTGGAAGCATTGTATTTAGTAAATATCCAATAGATAATCTTGCTGACGACTTCCCTCAGGCAAGTTGGAGATATGGCTATTTCTCTATCGATACAGAAAAATGAAAATACTATTTTTATGAAATTCATACCGCATCACCGGTTAGCAACGCATTTTTTGAAAAGAGAAATCAGCAATTAAAACAGATTAAATCAGACTTTTTTACTCATCATCAATCTCAAAGAGAAAGCAATGCAAAAATTATAATGCTTGGCGACTTTAACACAAGCCCACGATCTGCTTATTATGCAGATTTCGCAGGATCCTTCAGTGGCACACTAGAAAACATCACAAAAACATTCCCAATCCTTTTCACTCGAAACTTATGAGAAATGTTGAATGTCCATAAGGATTTTAGTTTTTTGCCGTTATGGATAAGGAAAGCTTGAGGATATTTCCCTTTTTTTCAGTCACATATTGATCATGTATTTCTCAGTCCAAATCTAAAGTTTAAAAATCTGAAAAAAATCCAAATTCCAGGCTCAGATCACAGTGGCTTTATATTTGAAATTGAATAATTATGAAACCATTTTCTACTTTCAATATTTCCCGTTTTGAGTGGAATCCAAATACCTATGAGGCAAAATTCCATTATTCATTTAATGAGAGCGAATCCTTTACGGAAGTAATCAACTTTTCTCCTTTAAAAGAGAAATCCGAATTCCCGATACTAAAAAATGATGAAAACAAACTCAAACAACTTCTTGCTCATCTCCACCTCGCATTAGGAGTTAGTTACTACAAACTCTTTCCAACAAAAGAAATTCTTGTCCATACGCTCGATTTAACGCAGGAGCAAAAAAGATTTCGGAACAACTTTTATATTAAAGGACTCGGGGAGTTTTTCTATAGAAACCAGATAAATCCTGAATGATTAGCCGAATTTACTTCTATCAAAGATGCGCCAAACTACCCAAAAAAAATCTTCATGCAGTCACATAAATCGCTGGTCTTATTCGGAGGGGGAAAAGACTCTCTAGTAACTGTAGAACTGCTCAAAAGTCAAGGTCAGACTTTCGATCTTTTTTCTTTTTGAAACGATTTTCCGCTTCATCAGATTGCACAAATCCCAACTGAAAAAAAAAGGCTAATTATTAAAAGGACTCTCGATCTAGATCAAATTAAAAAGCTACTTAATCAGTGATATTACAACGGTCATCTACCAATTACAGGCATAATATCTTTTGTATCTCTAGTCGTCGCTTATTTATACGGTTATGATGCGACCATTACCTCACTAGAGAAAAGCGCAGATGAAGGCAATACATTTTATCATGGACTAGAAATCAATCATCAACGGAGCAAATCATCCGAATTTGAACAGGATTTTCAAAACTATGTTCACCAGCGAATTTCCGAAGATTTCTCCAGTTATAGCTTATTAAGAAAACGATATGAAATCAGAATAATTCAAGAATTTTGCAAGTATCCAAAGTATTTTTACAACTTCTCCAGCTGTAATAGAAACTTTCACCAAAGCTGATCAAAACTAGCAAGAGATGAATTATGGTGCTGAGAATGTCCAAAGTGTGCTTTTATTTATACCATGATGAGAGCATTTTTAGACAAAGAAGAGGTAATACAAATTTTTGGGAAAGATCTTTTTGATGCAGGGGAGTTAGTAGAACTGTTTTCTGAACTCATGGGAATATCAGGCATAAAACCTTTTGAATGCGTGGGGACAAACGAAGAAATGCTTTTAGGACTTTGGCTTTCCTATCTCAAAAATCCGCAAGAAAATTCAAAGATTATGCTCCTTTTCAGGGAGAAAGTTATGACAAAAATGAAGGAGTCAGATTTTCTTGCTTTACAAAAAAAATTACTTGCCAATTAAAAAATTCTCTCTTGAAATTTTCTCTAAAATCAGCATAGTAAGCTTAATGATTTATTTGTCAAAAATAATATGGAAATAAAAAAAATCTGACTAGAGACGAAAGAATCCACAATAAATCCCCAAAGACCAGATTCTTTTGTTCAGTTTATCGGTCAAGAGCCAATAAAATCAGTCCTCGCAACAGCAATTGATAGTGCAAAAAAGAGGCAAAGTCCATTATGACACCTATTATTTTCTTGACCAAGTGGATTTTGAAAAACAACGATGGCATGAATCGTTGCCAATCAGCTGGGAACGAGAATGAAAATTATTACATGATATGCTATTTCTAAGCCCAGTGAATTAGTCAGTGTTTTAAATAGTTTAGAAACCTGAGATATCCTCTTTATTGATGAAATTCACAGGTTAAGACCAGCAATAGAGGAGGTTCTGTATATTGCAATGGAAGATTTTGTAATAGATATGGTAATGCCAGAGGGATGAAATCTTAGGCTTCCCATTAGTCCATTTACACTTATTGGTGCCACCACGAAACCAGAATCTCTCTCACAACCAATGAAAAATAGATTTGTCTACCATTTTCACTATATGGAATATACCTCTGAGGAGAAAATCTTGATCATCCAGCAATATTTGGCAAAATATCAAATCCCATACAATGCATATTTATTGCCCACTTTTGCACGCAAAGTCTCACCTGTTCCTAGAGAGATTCACAATCTTGTAATTAAAATGAGAGATTTTGTTGTTAGTAAAAAGATACAAAATCTGGACAAAAAAGAGCGATGCGATTTTCTCGACCATCTTCAGATTGACGATGGGGGAATGATGCCCCTCCACAAAAAATACTTGGAAATTCTTTCTCACTTTGATCGCCCTGTCTGAGTGAAAACTCTAGCTCTCCAGCTTTGAACTAGCGAAAAAACACTTGAAGAAGATATTGAGCCGCTTTTACTAAGACTCGGAAAAATAGAAAAAACAAGCAAGGGAAGAATTGCTTGTTAAGTTTAAGTTAAAGTTAAAGAAGGGAACAACAAAGGAATTAAACTATGAACATTCTTCAACAGATGAGTCATATTCTGAAAAAAGAATCATGTATTTTGCGATATAATAACTGATCTTCTTTTTATCTTCTTGTAAAAAAGTCTCATACGTCTGATGTAAAGCCTCCACTAACTCTGTATCTTTACATCCCTTTTCCTCCGCACGATGGATAAGCTCAAGATACCTATTTTCCAAATCATATTTTCTAGCTAGCTGGTTACCATCTCTTCATAAAACATTATATGCCAACACTTCTCCTTTCTGAATAATAGTTTTTAATCCAGAATAAAGTGCTATCTGTTCAGCCGGATGATTTTTTAAATATCAAAAACAAGCAACAAGAAGTACAACACCAATTGCAAGTCTAAAAATATTTTTGATAAAATTTCTTCTATCTTCACGTGTCATGTTGGAGGTAAAGAACAGATAAATGTGAATAATCCTTTCTAACTTTTGGCTACCAAAAAGGGGAAGAAATCAGGTTTCTTTGAACCTTCCCCATAAATTTATCATTTAAGATAAGGGCTTATCAATTACTCCTTATCTTTAGTCTTCTTTCTTTGAATGGGTGTCTTTTTTAGAAGTGTCCTCTGATTCTGAAAAAAATCTATCAATCAAATTCCTCAAAAAAGGATTAAAATATCCCATAACACAAAGTAGACCTGCCAAGAGGAGAATAATTCCCCAAAGGAACTCTCTTAGCTGAATCAGCGCCAAAATCAACAAAACGATTCCAATCAACGTCATCACAATTTCTTCAACAGAGGCTTTTTCTCGCCAATTTTTAACGTTGTTTGCAACCTTTTTTGTCTCTTCGGCTCCATTCCCAATCTTTTCCCCGAACTTTGAAGCTGCTTCCTGGATCTTTCCTGTTGCTTCATCAATTCTTTCACCAGCTGTTTTTCATTTTTTTTGCATAGTTTAGTATTTTTAGAAGATAAATCTCCATTCTTTTAATTATTTCTAAAGAAGATGCAAGACGTTTTATTCATTTTTTCTTAATAGAGGAGCATTTCATGCAAAAAACAATTTGCTTTATGGATACAAATTCGTATAAGTTCTTCTTGATTAAACGTCAGATTTTTATCTTTTTTTACTAGGAAAGAAGCAAATGTTAGATTGGATTATGAATATAATTGGTGGTGATTACAATCAAAAGCAGATTGATGCTTTGATGCCACTTGTGAGAGATATCAATCATCGGTATGCTGAATTTGATGCACTTTCTGATGCTGAAATTCAAGCAAAAACCGAAGAATTTAAACAAAGAATTGAAAACTGAACCACTTTGGACGATTTACTTCCAGAAGCCTTTGCCGTTGTAAAACAGGCTTGTAAAAGGCTTGTTGGAACAAAAGCGAAAGTTAAAGGACATGAACTTACCTGGAATATGATTCCCTATGATGTTCAGTTGCTCTGAGGAATTATCCTCCATCAAGGAAAGATTGCAGAAATGAAGACCGGAGAAGGAAAAACGCTCGTTGCGGTTGCTCCTGTGTATCTTAATGCACTTGCTGGGAAAGGAGTGCATGTCGTAACGGTCAATGATTACCTTGCTTCTCGTGATAGTGAATGGATGGCGCATGTCTATACTTGGCTTGGATTGAGCGTTGGTTCCGTAACCAAAGGGACTCCGCTTCAGATCAGAAGAGGAGAGTATGCTAAGGACATTACTTATGTGGAAAATTCAGAATTAGGATTTGATTACTTGAGAGATAATCTCGTAAAAAGTTTAGCAGAAAGAAGTCTGACTTGGAGACCGCTCAATTTTGCGATTGTGGATGAGATTGATAGTATTTTGATTGACGAGGCGAGAACTCCGCTTATTATCTCACAGCCAAGAGAAGAACCTACTGAAAAATACAGCTACTATGCACAAGTGGTGAATCTGCTTTCTCCTTGTTCAGGAAAGAAAAAAGTTTCCAAAGGCTTTATTCAAGAGGTTTTGAATGATGAGTATGGAAAAGAACAGGAAGAAGATGGAGATTATTACATTGATGAAAAGACCAAGACAGCTCAGCTTTCTGGAAAAGGAATTGCGAAGCTTGAGGAGATTTTGAAGGTAGAGAATATCTATAAAGATATGGGCTATGGGGAAATCCACCATATTGAGAATGCTTTGAAAGCAAAGGCAGTCTATATCAAAGATAAGGATTACATTATCTCCAATGGGGAAGTGTTGATCGTAGATGAGCATACGGGAAGAACGATGCCAGGAAGAAGGTTCTCTGAAGGGCTTCATCAGGCGATTGAGGCAAAAGAACAGGTGCAAATCCAGAGAGAATCTCAAACGATGGCTACAATCACCTATCAGAATTTTTTCAAGCAATACGCAAAACTCTCTGGAATGACCGGAACAGCTTCTACTGAAGGAGAAGAGTTTAATAAAATTTATGAACTAGAAGTAGTTATTGTCCCTACGAATAAGCCGATTCTCAGAGTAGATATGAACGATAAAGTCTATTTTAATCAGCATACTAAGTGGAAGTTTGTGAAGGACTATATCAAATTTTATCATGAAATCGGACAGCCAATCCTTATCGGAACCGCAGATATTGCGACTTCTGAGTATGTTTCTAGGCTTTTGGATAAAGAAGCGATAACTCACTATGTTTTGAATGCAAAGTTTCATGAGCAGGAGGCGAATATCGTTTCTAATGCAGGGAAATATAAATCCGTAGTTGTCGCAACCAATATGGCAGGTCGTGGAACGGATATCAAGCTTGAAGAGGGATTGAACGAGAAGATGGCTCAGAATTATCTTAAATTTTTCCTAAAAAATCTAAAAAACTGAATCGTTTCTTCTGGAAACCTGTATTCTGAGTTCGAATTCTGACTTTTCCTTAATGCTTTAAAAGAAGAGGTTTCATTGAATGAAAAGGACCTAGAAACTTTAGCATCTCAGCAAACCCTTACCTGTTCTGTTGCTTTAGAATGAGGAAATTTTACGGTGCAATTTAATAGGAAGAGAAAGGCAAATACCGTTCCTTATGCAAAAGTCAGCTTTATTCCTAGTCAAAAAGATACGAGCAAAGAAGCGATAGAGAAAGACCTTTTCTTCTGACTTTTCATCCTCGGAACGGAGAAACACGAATCTAGAAGAATTGATAATCAGCTCAGAGGAAGAGCTGGAAGACAGGGAGATCCTGGAGTTTCGGTGTTTTTCGTGGCACTTGATGATTCGTTGATGAGAAAGATGGGAGGAGAGAAAATTCAGTCTTTGGCTGCTATGCTCCTTTCCAAAACAGATCTTGAAAGCCTAGAGCTCACCCAAAAACAATTTAGTAAATCGATTATCAGAGCTCAAAAGGAAATTGAAGGACGATATTTCGGCATCAGAAAGCATCTCTTTGATTATGATAGCGTAGTTGACAAGCAAAGAAAAAGAGTCTATCGTATTAGAGACGAAATTCTGGCTGCCGAAAACGATGAACAGAAGCAAGAAACTTATGTTGCTAATCTTAAAGAAGAGTTCCTAACTGAAGCTAAAAATATTATCATTACACAAATTGCGAATGCTGAGATTACTGGACAATCTGTTGGTGATGTTCTCGTGGTTCTCAATAAGGAATATGGCTTGAATATCACACAGCCAGAATACCATGAGCTTTCTCAGCTTGATTATGAGGCTTTGAAAGCCATGTTACTTGAAAGGTTAGATGCTTATTTCACTAAAGTATTCTCTACACTTGAGACGAAGCTCCTATTCCAAATCTTTAGGGAGGTACATCTTCATTTTATTGATAAACTTTGGGTAGATCATATTGATGAAATGCAAAATCTTAGAGAAAAAGTCTGACTGATGTCCTATGCTCAGCTTGATCCTTTAGTAATTTATAAGAAAGAATCTTTTGAAAAGTTCCAAGAACTGCTTGGAAATATCACAAATAATACTGCATCTTATTTATTAAAATTAGACTTTGATGCAATTGCAGTTCAGCAGTCAGGACAACTTATTCAAGAAGAAAGCAATGAAGAAAAAGTAATTGAAATTCTGACTTCAGCAAGTAGAAATATCGCTCACCAACCAAGTAAACCTGAAACCGAAGTCCAAGATAGTAGAGCTCAGATATTTGACAACAGTAATGATACAGATGTTGAGGTATTTGAAGTGGAGGAGTGACCTGCTCATGCAACGCTCAAACCTGAAGGAAAAATAAGACCAAACGATCCGTGCCCTTGTGGAAGCGGGAAAAAATATAAGAAGTGTTGTGGAAAGGAATAAAAGATTAATAATTTAATAAAGAGAGGCAATATACCTCTCTTTTTAAAATCATTCGAATAATCTCCATCTTTTATCGTTAGTAAAGGTAATCTCTATGATTAAAATTCGAATCCACCATATAAAATAAATTGCTCTAGAAAATCTGAAGCTCTAATATTTATTTTAAATATTGATAGGTTAGTTCATTCTTTTTGTTCAAAGAAGTGTTTAACCTTTTCTTTATTGATTCCTTGTTTTAATTGTTCAAATTTTGAATAAGGAGTCACCGTATCGGATCAAGCACTAGAGATAATGAGCTCTTTTAAGAGTTTTTCATCTACTCAAAAGATCTCCACGAGTTTAGCGATATTTTTATCTTCCTTTTCTTTTTTGTACTCGGTGATAAAATCTCTAAAGCTTTTTGATTCTCATTCGTCGATGAGGAGCTTTCATGACTGAATATCGGTAATGATAATAGAAGCATACCTTTGGTCATCTTGATCGAGATTTGCAAAAGTTTTGTGGAGGTTTTCAAGGAGAGTCCCTGTTGCCTCTCATCTGGATAATGCTACACAATATTTTTCAAAGTGATGGTTCATATAGTCATCATCGATCTTTTGAGTATCAATGCTTATGATTGATGGATCAAGATCTAGTTCGATTTCTCACTCAGGAGGATTCGTCTCTCAAGGAATTTTATTGATTTCTTTGTATCTCAAAACTAATGCTTGATATCTTTCTTGGTTGAAAATACCAGAGGGGTCTCAGTATTCTTTCCAGGTAAATCACTGGATTTTGGCTCAGTCTAATATTTTATTAAACTTTCTAAATAGATTCTCAAATTTCTTTTGAGCTGCTTTGTCTGCTGGGAGTCTATCAAAGTTTTCCACTCCATTGTCTATGAAGAGATCGTGGATTTCTTTATTGAGTGATTTGAGTGCTTTTACATTTTCCTCGATCTTATCTACAAACATACAAAAAGCCTTGTCTCCTGCGTACATTTTAACAGCCCTTTCTATGTGTTGTTTCATGGTATGCGGTTTTCTATAGTATTTTATCACTCCAAAGGGTTTATCATTCTCAGCGATTCTATTCGTCCTCGAGAAGGCTTGAATGACCAAGGCTCCTTGAATGACTTTATCTAGATAGAGGGTATTGATTCGTTTGGAATCAAAACCTGTTAGCATCTGATCCACGACAATGAGAATATCTATCTTTTCCTCTGGTTTGATATGTTTAAACTGTTTTTTGCGGGCAAATCTTATTCAGATATCATCTTTAAAATCCTTTGCTGTGGAGAGCGAATAGTTGGTTCCGTATCTTTGATTGTAATCGGTATAAATTTCGATTAATCCGTCTTCTTTGATATTAAATCAATCATTATTATCGATATTTGCATCAAATAATGCTGTAATCTTTAAAGAGTGAGAAAAATCTGAACTCTTGAACAGTTGGTAATATCTAATCGCGTCAGGAATAGAACTGGTCGCAAAGATCGCAGAATACTTTCACTTCACACTAAGCGTATCTCGTCAGTCCAAGATATCCTTGATGACTTCTTTTTTGAACTGATCTCCGTAGATATTCATGTTTGAGGTGATGCGTTCTTCTATCTGGATCATATTTTCTTGCATGATTTTATCATAGGTGTTTTGCTGCTTTTCATCCATGGTATCAACTCCCTTGGCTCCTGCCAAATAAAGAGCGATTTCTTTTTTGAGTTTAGTATCACTATAGGCAAGACACTGATACGGATCAAATCCTAATACATTCCCATCTCTAATCCCATCTGCAATGGAGTATCTATGCAATTCGTCTCCAAAGATTGAACTGGTAAAGTCTCAGTTTTTTGCATCTTCATCAAAGATTGGCGTCCCCGTAAATCCAAAAAACATTGCATCAGGAAAGGTTTCCTTGATCGTTGCCATCATAGTACCAAAGGTATTTCTATGGCATTCGTCGATGATAAAAACGATTCTTTTGGATCTGATTTTGTCTAATACTTTTGGGAGTTTGATGTTTTCCTCTGAGATGTTGCTCATCTTTTGGATAGAAGTCACGATGAGGACTTTATCTTTATCATCACTTTTTAGTTTACTGATGAGCATTTCAGTATTTTCAGTTTCTTGGACGTCTTGCGGATTGTCGGCAAATCCTCTGTATTCTCTCAAGGTTTGTGTTCAGAGTTCAATTCTATCCAATAAGAACACGACTTTGTCAGCATCATTTGAGGCGGCAATGAGTTGCGCAGTCTTGAACGAGGTCATCGTCTTTCACGAACCTGTTGTATGCCAGATAAATCCTCCTTTTTGTCTCTCATGATGATGTTTGGCTTTGGAAACCTTATTTGCTATCGCATTGGCAGCGTAATACTGATAACTCCTCAAAACCTTGAGTTTGCTGTCCCCATTGTCGGCGATGGTATAAAATCAAATGAGCATATGCGCCATAGGAATAGAGAGGAGTTTTTCGATGACTTCAGTCCATTCATTTATCGGATTATTATTGAAATCAGCCCAGTGAAAGAAAAATTTTCTATCAAATTCCTCTCGATTTCATGGATTGGCAAAATAGAGCGTCTCTTCTGGCGTCATTGCTACAAAGATCTGTACCAAAGAGAAGATTCCTGTAAACATTCCTTCTTTGTGATATTTCTGGATTTGGGTAGAGGCTTGATGGACAGGAACTCAGCTTTTTTTGAGTTCGATATGGATGACAGGCATTCCATTGATCAAAAGAAGAATGTCTCACCTCCTATCAGACAGAATTTTATTTTTCTTTTCAAATTTTGGCTGTTCGACGATCTGATAAATGCTGGATCCAGCGGCGATTTCCTTTCTATTATAGATGTGAAGTCTGATTTCCTTGCCACAATTGAGCGTGTCGTCAGGATTGTCCCTAGTAATCGCAATAGATACTGCATTGATAAAATTACTATTGAGGTCTAAGACAGATTTATTTTTCAATTGGTTCAAAATCTGATCCATTTCGGAGTCAGTCAAGGGACATCAATTGAGTTTTTGTCTGGTGTTGTTGTTGGCAAAGAGGATATTCTTCCAGTTTTGGATGAGATCTTTTTCGGTTGGATTTTTGATCACTTCTGGAGATCGTCCGTGTTTTTGGAGGACTTCAACGACATCAGCCTCAAATGCGAGTTCGCTATTGTAAATTTTGGACATAGAGAGGAGGGTATTAGATAAACATTTTTTCTAGAAGGGACTGTTTTAGGTTTTGGAGTTTTTGGATTTTCTGAGTTTGCTGGGTGATTTGTGTGTCGAGTTTCTCGAAGAAGGCTCAGATTTTTTCTTGTTCTGGAAGTGAGGGGATAACTATATTAATATCAACATATGCAGAGTATGATATATTTAATAATCCATCCATTCTTGCTCAAGAAGAAATAATTTTTTTTAATTTTTTTTCAACTTGCTTGCTATTTAAAGTTAATTCAAAAAAATAAGGATTATTATTTTTAACTTTAAAACAATGATAAACAAATGGTACACGTGCTTCGTCTTGTTTTAAGACAAAGCAAGATCCATAAGGACGGATTTTTGACGCTCAATGATTATATCCTAATTCTCCTTTTCTTAAAATAGTATACTTAGTTAAACTTTTTCAAAAGTTGTCGTATGAATATCTAATTGATTGATTTATAAATCATTCATTAGCTGAAATCATCATAATATTTGCAGTAGATTTTTCATCTTTCCTGTTTATTTCTTCAACGTTTTCTCCCAATTTCCTCTCTTCCCAAGCTCCTTCAAATCCCTTAAATCTCAGCTCAGGGAGCACGGATCATTCTTTGGGAAAGAGTTTTTGGAGGAAGGACAGCTTCATGTTTTTGAGTTTTTCGAGTTTCTGTTGGTTTTTGTTGATGTGCGAGTCTAACTGCTCAAAAAGAGATCAGATTTTTTCTTGTTCTGGAAGTGAGGGGATAAAATATAATTCTTCTCAATAATCTTTAAAATATATGTGTGGTATAGTAGATCAAGAAAATTTTTTTCATAAATTAGCTTTTGTAAGTAATGAAAAAATATAAGGAAGAAATGTTCACTTTGGAAGTAAAGCTCACATGGTTCAAATAAAAATTGTTTTTTCTGGAAGAATCCTAATTCTTCATACTCCAGCTCAATCTTTTATAATTGTAATGTATTGTTGTTTGATTCATTCAATGTCAGTTTTTCAAATTATTCCATTTGCATCGTATAAATCATATTTTCAATCAATTTTTGCATCTTTTGCAGAAATAGAAGAAGTAGTATAATCAACTAAATTTTTTAATCTTTTTTCTTCCCAAGCTCCTTCAAATCCTTTAAATCTTATCTTTGGCAGTTTCATTAGTCGTTCAATAAGGATTTAAAAGCTTCTAATCCTTGGATATCAAAATCATCTCCAGTCAGTTCATCGATCATCTCAGAGAGGGCTTTCCCATTCTCTTGGATCTGGGTTTCTAGATCTGAAAGGGTAATGGCGTATTTTTCGGATAGTTTTTGGAGTCCTTTGGAAAAGTCCTTGAGTGCTGAGTCAAAGAGTTCATGCACCTGATCCATGATCGGGTCGATCCACTGATGCTCCAAGAGTTCGGTGATTTCCTCATCGCTTAGATGCTCGATCGTATGCATGATCTTGGTCAAGAGCTGTGCTTCGAGCTCTTTGATGGATTTATTGAGGGATTTTTCTTGCTCGATGAGGGCATTTACTTTCAAAACGATGAATTCAGGACTCTCCTGGTCAAAATTCAGATTTTTGTTTTCTTTTTTAATTTCTTTGGCTTTTGCGGCCATTTCTTTATTGACAAAAGATTCTTCTGAGATGGCGTCTCACAAGGCTTCTTGCTGATCTTCTGTCAGATTAGAGAAGAGTTCTTCATACTGAGCGGTGATAGCATTCAAGGACTCTTTTTGCTTTTCGATGTTTGCAGTTTCCTCCTGGAGTTTATGTTTTTTTATCACTTCAAAATCAAAGATACGTCCTCTGTATCCATCAGCCACTTCGATAAGTTCTTTGGATTTTTCGTCCTTTTTTCGAACGAGGTTCTCGTCGATTTTTTTGCAGGCATCGAGCCCTTCTGCTTTGAGGATTTCGATATTTCCGGAGATGTTGGTCCAGTTGTCTGAGAGGATTTGGTAGGCATCATAGTTGTCTACCAGCTTAATCGTATCCAAAAGGTTAAAAAGCTGATCTCAGAGCTTGGATTCCATCGCATTGACGTCGATTTTTTGATATGAGTCGATGAGCTCAGTTTTCAAGATTTGCCTAAAAGGAGCAAAGGTTTTTTCAAAGTTTCCTTTGTAGGCGAGGACGGCAGGATGGTTTTTGAGTTCTTCGGAGATATTTTCAGTCTTAGCAGAGAAGTATTTTTGATTGTTTTTATCGAAAAGCTGCTCCTTGAGCCCAGGAAAGAGCTCAAAATAATGATCGTAGGTATCGAGCTCTTGAGCCGGGATTCCTCCAAACATCGTCGCGTAAATATCTCGCTGCTCTGGAGTCTCAGAGCTATCTACGTATCTAGGGATATTGAGATTATAGTCGTTTTCGACGATCTCATCTCTGGAAACGATTCTCGAAAATTTTTCTTTATCCTTTCTGGCCATGATGATATCAACGATTCTTTTGATGTCGCAGGCCCTGAGTTTGTTGTTTTTACCGTCTTTGATGTAGAATTTTGAAGCATCGATGATCTGGATATTGGTATCAGGTTTTCTCTTTTTGAGTACCATGATGATCGTAGGGATTCAGGTACCAAAAAAGATATTTGAAGGCAGACCGATGATCGTGTCGATATTATTTTTTTCGATGAGGTTTTTCCTGATTTCGTATTCTTCTCCTCCTCTAAAGAGCACTCCATGAGGCAGCACGATCGTCATGATTCCATCGGGTTTGATATGGTAGAGATCATGAAGCAAGAATGCGTAATCTGCTTTTCCCTGTGGGGCGATTCCATATCCTGTATATCTTGGGTCTCACTCTTTGTCTTCAGGATTCCATTTTTGCGAATAGGGAGGATTGGACACTACTGCGTCTAGGTAGAGCGGATCTGCGATATTCCCCGTTTCATCCATCTGTGGCCAGTCATCTTCGAGCGTATCTGCATTTCTCGCGTGGATATTGTGAGAAGAGATTCCTCTCATTACCAAGTTCATTCTGGTGAGGTTGTAGGTTTCAGACTTCAGTTCCTGTGCGTAGTAGACGATGGATTTTGGGTCTTTTACGTGTTTTGCTACGGATTTTCCGATATTTATCAAGAGAGATCCTGATCAGCTTGTAGGATCGTAGATTTTTATTTGGTCAGAGTCTTTGAGGTGATGGGCGATGATTTCAGACATCAAGAGTGAAATTTCATGAGGAGTATAGAATTCTCCTGCCTTTTTCCCAGCATTTGCTGCAAAGTTTGAAATTAGATATTCATAGATAAACCCTAATACATCGTAATCTGAACTTGAATCCATAGGAATCGTTTTGATCAGATTTATGATTTTTTTTACTGCAAGCGTTTGTGATTTGGTATTGTCTCAGAGTTTACTCAGTCAGGTCTCGAGCGTGTTAAAAATCTTTTCATACACATTTTTGTGATTTTCGTGGATATTGTAGTTGAAATCAGACAATGCATCTGTCACATCAGAAATATCAAAATCTGACTTTGTAGTCCAGGTACTAAAGAGATTATTATATCCTATAAAATATCCTAAATTGTTTTTTATAAAATTAGTAGTTTCTTTATCCTCTTCTGAGAGCGATTTTATCTCTTCTCATGAAATTCACTCATTACGCAAAAAATCTAGCTCCTTGTCTGAGAGAAACTTGTAAAACATAAATCATAAGATAAAATCTTTATATTCATTTGCTGCGATTTTAGATCTCATATCATTTGCCATAGCCCAGATCCTAGCTGCCAATTGTTGCTTATTCATATAATGCGAAAATGAAGTAAATCGTATACGGAAACTTATATCAATATTGAACTCTTTAGCAAGGTGAAATAAGCAAACTTGGGAGGATTTTTAGTATTTTATTGTATTGTCAATCAGGCTTTTTTTTCGTTTTGTTGTGGTAGAGGAGAGGAGTAGTTTTCCGTAACTCAAAGCGATATGAATAACCTATTTCCAATTGAAAAAGTAAAAGAAAATGCTACTATTGGAAATAGTAATTGTTTATCTATTAAGTTTATTCCAATGCCTCAACCAGAAGCACGCACTGATGATCGAAAATGAAGTATATGAAATGATATAATAGATAGAGAATTGTATTTTGTAGAGCAGATTCCCTATAGAACGTCATTGGAAATGGCCGCATTTGCAAATAATTCTAATGATGATTATTACAATAGTTTGTATGATATTATGTATGAGGATGATGAGCCATATCGGTATGAAAATCTCTATTATCGTTGACCTAAACAAGATCATGAGTTGTATGATAGAGCACTACATTTGGTAAGAGATTCAATTAAATGAACTAGAAAATGATCTCAAGCACCAGCCTTTCTTCATTCTATGAGAGTAGCTGATAAGTTGTTTTTAAGTGGATATTCTTTAGAAATTCAATTAGCTGGATTACTTCATGATATAATAGAAGACGGATGATATACTAAAGAAAGGCTATTAGAAATCTGATTTTCTAGGAGGGTAGTTGAATTAGTAGATCTTTGTTCTCATGATAAAACTATTGAAGATTCTTTTGAAAGATGGCAAAAAATGATAAAACGCTTAAAAGAAACTAATGATAAAGATGTTTGGGCCATTAAAGTTTGTGATATTATTGATAATCTTTCAGAATGTGATTTAATGGAAGATAGAAAATTGGAAAGATTCCTTTTTAAAAAAGCTCCTGTATTCAGAGAATTGATTGAAGAGCAGTTTAAATGAACGAGTTTAGAAAAGGATTTTTACGCTTGTTATGAAGAGCAATTAAAGAAATGGAATAATAATCATTCTAAATAAATCAGATTTATATTTTTTTGTAATGTGATGTATTTGCCATTGGTTTCTAATGATCCCAATCATGAAAAAAACTATAATAAACGAATAAAATATGCTGAAAATTATAGAGCTGAGCATCCATTAGATATTCAAGAAGTTGCTGCTGATGAAATAAGGGCATTGAAAGATTATGAGTTATTATTCTTATTCTTGCCAGCTAGAATGGGATCAGCAGATTATGTGTTTGCATTAATGCAAGACGGCAAGTTAAAATTTTATCGCACAAATTGATCTGATCATGATTGATTTTGAGTAATCAAAGAAACATTTCCTTTATTTGACCATTTACGCGAAATAACAGCAGAGCCTGAAAATGATGATCACAATTATGAACGAAAATGAGTTTATATTTGATATTGAGGATGGGTATTAGTATGAGCAAAAATATTTGATGATTTTTATAGATTTGTTGAATCTAAGCGTAATGAATTTTGATTTGATGCTGTTTCATGGACTCGATATCATTCTCGAGATGTGCTAGCTAAAATGTATTATGATTCTTTAGAAGCTAGATAAGTCGTATATTTCTATTATTACTCCTTAATTTATCTCTAAATATAATCATAAAAGAAACAAAGACAACATATGATCTAAAGAAGCTTTATTAATTTTTTTATACCTCAAAACTAATCTTGACAGCTTTTCTTGGTTAAAAATCACAGATTTTGTATTTTATATCATCATCACTTATGCCCCTGAAAACGCTAAAAAGAAACATTTATAGCGGTAAAAAGAATACCGCTTTTTTCTTAACAAAAGATAGTTCTTAACTGGGCTTTATGTTGACGATATAGAGTTTATGCTGAAAGATTTCCACTTGATAACTCTACCTAGTGGAGAACGAAAGAAGCAACGAACCGAATACTGAAATCAGTATCAACAATCTACTAGGTATCCACAGCAAGACTAGCAATAGTTTTGTAGCCTGTCGTTGGGCTTTTCGGCTTAGTAGATTATTGATATTGATTTTTTTAAAAATCGTGCTTGGTAGTTAAGGTGGCACAGGCGTAATCCTTGCTAATGAGCTATTAAGAATCTACAAATTTTAATTCTGAAGTAGTGATCACGATGATTAGGAACACAATTTTCCTCATACTCAAAATTCTTGGTGCGGTATTGATTGGATTATGGATCCGATTCAATCTCTCCGTATTTATGTTGATTGTTGTTCCTAGTCTTTGTGGTGTTGCTATTACAGAATGATGGCTACCTCAACCAAAAAAGAGGAATAAAGTCTTATTCCCTATTTTAAAGTAAGATGGCAAAAAAAGAGAAAAGGACAACGGTTATCTGTAATGATCGGATAGCATACACAGATATTATGGACAATGAAACAGCCGGTATCTTGTTTAAGTATATGCTAGCCCTCAGAAATGGACAAGAACCACCTCCATTGCCTGACTCACTGAAGTATGTTATGGCTCATATTCAAAGTTTTTGGTCGGAACAAGACCAAAAATATCAGGAGAAAGTTGTGGACAGAAATAAAGAGAACGGCAAGAAAGGTGGCAGACCACCTAAAGACAAACCACAAAAACCCAGTGGGTTAAATAAAACCCAAGAAAACCCAAAAAAGCCAAAGAAACCCAACAAAACCCTTACTGATACTATTACTGATATAGATACTATATACAACAATATATATAGGGTTCGAAAAGAACAAAATATCGTAAATCATAAGGAGTTAAGTAAGGAAATCAAAAATTCCATTGATAAAATTTTGCAAGAACTTTCGGAAGAAGAGGTAATAACTGCAATCAAAAATTATTGAATCATTTATAACTCGGAAAAAACCTTTTTTGATTACAAGCGGACGCTTCCCGAGTTCTTGAGTAGGAAAAATGGAGCAAAAGTGTTCTTGTATAAATCGGAAAATGATTACATCAGCAAAGACATTAAAGCACCTAAAAACACAGAAGAATACAGCTCAAAAAAACGAAGTTTACCAAATTAATTACTGCCAATGACTCTAGAAATTGACTCAAACAATAAACCGTTTGTGGATTATCTCCAATGAGAGTTCAAAACGAACGGAAAAAATCTGATTGTGATTGGTAAACCTTGAGTTGGGAAAACTTACCTCTGCAGACAATTGATTACACACGATTACTTCATTTCCGAGCCGACTTTCAGGCAACATATCGTGAATGGAAGCTGTGTATTAAGGAAACCCGAGGAGTTCAACTGTGATATTAAGCTCTTTCCCTTGGAAGCTTTAGCTAAAAAACCTGTTGTGATCTTTGATGATTATGGCAAGGGAGCAGTGACTGAGGCTTATCTGGAGAAGATGTATTATTGGATCGATTGCAGGATTGAGAGAGGCTATAGAACAGTTATCACTACCAATCTTTCAAGTCTTGAAGAGTTCAAAAAAAGGGATTCAGGCTTAGCAAGTAGATTGATGATGAATGCCGATATTTATGTCTGCGATGGTCGGAAAGATAGAAGAATTAGCGAAACTAGAGTATTGAACAATGTTTTATCTGTTAAGTAGCTTATCATGAA
>ERZ773099.408-NODE-408-length-37269-cov-7.470549_pt1 | contig 37269 bp, 25 predicted proteins | sample MGYA00511120_ERZ773099 | MGnify/ENA primary metagenome ERZ773099 (study PRJEB29015, sample SAMEA2738012) | human oral metagenome | biome: human oral; feature: human-associated habitat; material: dental | place: China | collected 2104 ... | reverse complement strand
GCGGGCAGGAAGTACGGCTACGAGCCGCAGCTCGTGCTCGATACGGCGCAGAAGCTCTACGAGAAGAAGCTCACGACGTACCCTCGCTCGGATTCGGAGTACCTGCCGCTGAACCAAAAGAAGGATGCGTCCGCCATTCTCGCGCATCTGCGTGACGGCGACGATGCGGCGCTCTCGCATTGGGCGGGCGGCGCGGATGCGAAGATCAAGAGCCGCGCCTGGAACGACAAGAAGGTGACGGCGCACCACGCGATCATCCCGACGACGGTACGGCCGCGTCTCGCGGCGCTTTCCGAGGCGGAGCAAAATATATACCGTCTCATTGCACAGGCTTATATCGCGCAGTTTTATCCCGTGCATATCTACGAGCAGGCGAAGGTGACGGTTTCCTATAAGGGCGAGATGTTCGCGGCGAACGGCCGGCGCGAGCTGCAGGCAGGCTGGCGCGCCCTCTATCGCACGCTGAAGGGAAAAGGCGGAGCGGAGGAGACGCCGGGGAGTGCGGACGGCAGGGATGCCGCGCCTGAGGCGGCGGGCGAGGATGACGAAAGGGAAGAAGCTGCCGTTCTGCCGCCTCTGAAGAAGGGCGACAGCGTCGAGTTTTTGCGCGACGCCTTGAAAAAGAAGGCGACAAAGCCGCCGCCGCGCTTTACGCCTGCGACGCTCCTGCAGGGAATGAAGGAGATCCATAAGTACGTCCTCGACCCTGAGGCGAAGAAGCGCCTCAAGGACGTTTACGGCATCGGCACGGAGGCGACGCGCGCCGCTATTATCGACGATCTCGTAAAGCGCAGATTCCTCACCGCCAAGGGAAAGAAGAAGCTGCTTTACCCGACGCCGGCGGCCTACTTGCTCGTCGATGCTCTGCCCGATGAGCTCGTTTATCCTGATGCAACGGCCATTTGGGAGGACAAGCTGCATTCGATGGCCGAGGGCGACGGCACGCTTGAGGAGTTTTTGGCGGGTCAGGTCGCTTTCACGCGCCGCCTTGTGGCGAAGGCGCTTGACGCGAAGATCGAGCGCGAAGGCGAGCACCCTTGCCCGCGCTGCAGGAATGGCGTTCTCTTGCAACGCCAAGGCAAGCGCGGCTCTTTCTGGGGCTGCTCGAATTATCCGCGCTGCCGCATGAGCTGCGACGACAAGGACGGAAAACCCGATCTGCAGGCGCAAGGAAGCCGTATGTGTGGCCTGAGAAGGGAAAACAGCGATTCCTTTGCCGCTCGTGCGAAGGGCGCTGCCCCGGGGACGCATAAAAAAACGCAGGGCTTTTTTCCGCCGCCTCTTTCCGAGGAGGAGAGGGCGGCCTTTCTCGCTGAATATGCGCCGCTTCCTTCGGCGCAGGAGATGATGAATTCTGCTTCGTTTGGCGGAAAGCGAGAAGGAAAATGAAATGCGATTGTAGAATATTAAAATCCAGGTATATTAAAAAGGAAGCACAGGCTGATGGGATGCGGCATGTCTGCTGCCTTGCCTGCAGCCTGTGCCTCTTGCCGCATGTCATGGAATCTTTGGAGGGGTGAATTTGGAAGATCCTTTTTTGCTTGGCATCAAGCTTTTTTTCGTTTTTTTGCTGGTGTTCGGCAATGCTTTTTTTGTCGCGGCGGAATTCTCCATCGTCAAGATGCGCGGTTCACGTCTCGATGTGCTGATCGCCGCTGGCAACCGCCGCGCCTCCTATGCGAAGGCGCTTGTGGACAGGCTTGATGTCGCGCTCTCCGTCACGCAGCTGGGCATAACGATTGTTTCGCTTGGTCTGGGCTGGCTTGGCGAGCCGGTCGTTTCCTCCATCCTGCATCCCGTCTTCTTGTGGCTCGGGCTGCCGGAAAATGTGGGCTCGACGCTTTCGTTCTTCCTCGCATTTTCTTTGATTACCGCGTTGCATATCGTGGGCGGCGAGCTGATCCCGAAGAATGTCGCGATTCGGAAGGTCGAATCCGTCACGCTGGCCGTGGCGCTGCCGCTCCTCGTGTTTCAGCGCGTCATGTACCCGTTTGTCTGGCTTTTGAATCATGTCGCGAACTGGGTTGAGGAGCGCATGGGGTTTTCCGTCGTGACGAAGGGCGAGGATGTGGCGCATACGGAGGAGGAGATCCGCGTCTTGATGAAGGAAAGCCATCGGCAGGGTTTCATTGACAAGACGGAGCTCGAATTCGTGGACAATGTCTTTGACTTTGCCGATCTCTCCGTGCGCGAGATCATGATTCCACGCACGGAGATGGTTTGCCTCTACCTTGAGGATTCGCTTGAGGAGAACATCGCGGTCGCGATGGCGGAAAAGCTTACGCGTTATCCGATTTGTGATGAGGACAAGGACAATATCATAGGCTTTCTGCATATCAAGGATTTTTTGCAGACGGTTTACCGCAAGGAAACGCCGGATCTCAGGAAGTTGGCGCGGCATGTCCTCGTCGTGCCCGAGGCCATGGCGGTGAGTCGCCTCCTGCAGACCATGCAGCAGGAGCGTTCCCAGCTCGCCATTGTCGTCGATGAATACGGCGGCACGGCAGGCATGGTGACGATCGAGGATGTGGTCGAGGAGATCGTGGGCGATATCCAGGACGAGTTTGATACGGACAGACCGCTTGTGGAAAAGCGCGGCCCATGCCTTTACTCCGTCGATGCGAAAATGCTCCTTGAGGAGCTTGAGGAGATCCTCGAAGTCGCGATCGACGAGGAGGATATCGACAGCGTGGGCGGCTGGCTTTCGGCGCATGTCGACAATCCGCCGCGCGTCGGCCAAAAGGCCGCTTTCGGCGATGCGGAGTTTTTTGTCGAGAAGACGGAGGGCGTACGCATAACGCGTGTGCTTTGCCACCTGGGCCATGAGCTTGAGAGGGAACATGATGAAGTTGCCGACCTCACACAGCCCCGACGGGGGGAAGGAGAACGGCAGGCAGCCGCCCGCCGCAAGGAGGGGCAGGGAAGCGAAGAGGCGGAAAGGCACTGAATTTGCCAGGGACTTTCCGCGAGGAGCAAGGGAAAGAACGGTGAAAGAGATGGCATCAAATTTTACTTTTTTGTTGGAGCGAAAGGAATACAAGGATATTGCAAAAGCGGCCGTCGAGGCGGAGAAATGCCTGGGAAGGTCGCCGGCGTGCAGTGTGGTATTGGCAGAGCGTGCGCTGAAGCTTGCGCTTCGCTGGATGTTCACGCACGATGCCGGACTGGCGCTGCCCTATCGTGAGTCGCCCACGCGCCTCATGCACGAGCCGACGCTGAAAAGAATGCGCCCGGACGGCCTCGACGCTGTTGTCTATTATATTTTCGGGCTGGGCAACGTGACGGCCTATCGCGGTCTGCCGGTTTCCCGCGAAACGGCTGTGCTCGCACTCAAGGGTCTCGCTTGCTCGCTGCAGTGGATGGTTCGCTGCTACGATGCGGATTTTTCGCCGAAGCCGTTCGACGAGGAGGTTCTGCCCGCATCCGAAAAGGTCAAGGAGCTTGACAGGATCAAGCTTCTCGAGATTTACAAGCAGCCGTTTGAAGGCGGTGCGCTTCTGCCGCAGCGCAAGAAGAACCGCGAGATTGCGGAAGAGATGGCGGCGCGCCGTGAAGCGAACAAGAACGGCAGGCCGTTCACTGTCCCCGCGAATCTCGTCGCTGAGTGCCGCGGCCGCTACATGATGGTCGACGGCGCCCAGGCAGGATGGACGCTTGACAAGGACTGCTTCATGAACATCGATGTGGAAGTTATCGGGGGTCATCCGCTCACCATTGACATTCTCTTCACCGATGAGCAAAAGAAGCCTCTGGCTGTCATGGCGGTCAAGGCGGCGGCAGGCGACATGAAGGAGGGCGTCAAACAGGCGAAGGTTTGGGCCGATGTCCTGGAAAAAAAGCACGGCGAGCGTCCCTTCATATTCTTGCTGCATGAGGGCGAGTATTGGTTTTGCGATGAAAGGCGCGACAACCTGCGCCGCATCTACGGCTGCTTCTCACGGGAAGGGCTCGAGCGCCGAATGGAATTCCGCCGCCTGAGGAATCCTGAGGCACATGCGGATATTTCCGGCGACGTCACGAGCCGTCCCTACCAGACGGAAGCTGTCTGGAGAGCCTGCGAGGCTGTGCATGAGGGCGCGCGCCGCGTCCTTATCTCCACGCCGCCGGGTACGGGAAAAACGCGTATGGCGGCGGGTATTGTCGAGGCTCTGAACGACCAGCATACGATCGGCACGGTGCTCTATCTCGCCGACCGAGAGGAGCTTACGAAGCAGGCCTACGGGAAATTCCGCATCCTGCTGCCCGATATGAAGATGGTCGATATTCTCGAAGATGCGCGCTGCGAGGCGGAGGCAAAAATCGTTTTCGCCACGGGATCGACCATGATGGACGCCATCAACGAGCATCGCTCGGAAAGCGGCGCTCGCCTTTACAATCCGGCGCATTTCGATCTGATTGTCATCGATGAGTCGCATCCGAGCGTTTATGAGGATCATGCTTCGCTCCTGCGTTACTTTGACGCCATTCTGCTCGGCTTTTCCTCCCTGCCGCCGGAAGCGCCCGGCGAGGCCGAGATCTACCGCTTTTACGAGCTTGAGCCGGGCAAGCCGACATACGCCTACCGGTTCGAGGAGGCCTTGCGCGACGGCTGGCTCGTCGATTTCGAGGCGGTCGATGCCGCGCCTGAGGAAATCATGGATCCGTCGCTCCGCTATGCCGAGCTGACACCTGAGCAGAAGGATATTGCCGAGATGGAATATTCCGATACGGGGACGATTGCGAACAAGGATTTTGACAAAGTAGCGGTGAACAACTGGCTTTTCAGCGAAGAAAAGATCCAGGCGATGCTCGAAAACCTCCTGACGTGTGGCCGCAAGGCAAAGGACGGGAACCTCGGCAAGACGATCATCTTTGCGAAGAACAGTTTGCAGGCCAAGGCGATTGCATTCATCTTCCAGCGCCTGCATCCGGAATTCGGGCCGGACTTTATCAAGGCATTCGACGTGCGTACACCGAATCTTGCAGAGGCGGTCAATGACTTTACGACAGAGGACGGGAAGCCGACCATAGCCGTGTCGGTCGATGTGCTCGATACGGGCTTCGATATCCCGTCTGTCGTAAATATCGTCTTTTTCCGCAAGGTTCATTCGCTGAGCAAGTTCAGCCAGATGCTGGGGCGCGGCATGCGTTTCTGCCCCGATCTGGGCGGCGAAGGAAAGGACAAGGAGGATTTCCTCGTCATAGATTACTGCAAGAACTTTTTATTCTTCGGCATGGAAGACAAGGTGAAGAGATGAAATTTAAATTTTTGCACAACAATATCAACGTGTTCGATTTGGGGCGCTCCCTTGCTTTTTATGAGAAGGCCCTGGGGCTGAAAGAAGCGCATCGTTTGGAAAAACCGGGGTTTACGCTTGTCTATCTCGGTGACGGCGCAACGCCTCATGAGCTGGAACTCACATGGCTCACAGAGCGCACGGAGCCGTACAACCTGGGCGACAACGAGGTGCATCTTGCCTTCGAGGTCGACGACTTCGCGGCAGCGCATAAGCTGCACGAGGAGATGGGCTGCATATGCTATGAAAACGAAGCCATGGGCATCTATTTCATCAGTGACCCCGACGGCTATTGGCTTGAGGTTTTGCCGAAAAAATGATGCAGAAGGATCTCCGGGAAACGCTGCCTGCGTGAGACGCCGGACAGGAGCGCAGGAAAACGCGCCGGGTTGGACGCCGGTCTCCGGGTGAAGCGGCGTTTTCCTTGGCCCCGTAAGAAAGAGGGGAATGTGGGAATGGATAAGGAAAAGCTTGCAGAGGCATGCCGCGCCTTCGTCGTTGACGATGATTTGCTGCGGGAGACGGCCGCTGCTTTTCGGCGCGATATGCGCGAGGGGCTTGCCGGCGGCGACAGCTCCACGCTGCGCATGCTGCCGTCCTATGTCGGCCTGCCGACGGGCGCTGAAACGGGGGAGTTTGTCGCGCTCGATTTCGGCGGTACGAATGTGCGCGCGGCGCATATCTTGTTGAAGGGAAACGGCGATTTTGGGATCATCAAGCGTGTTGCCCGTCCTTTGACGGAGCCGGGCGTTTACGACTATGTCGGGGAAACGGCGCAGGCGGAGGAGCTGTTTGACTTCGTTGCGGACATGGTCGATGAGGCCATTGAGAGGAAGCGTGGGACGAAGTTTTTGCTTGGCCATACGTTTTCCTTTCCATCCGAACAGACGAATCTCTACAATGCGCGGCTCATCACCTGGACGAAAGAATTCGCCACGCAGGGCGTCGAGGGTGAGATTGTCAACAATCTCCTCAAGGAAGCGCTCGTCCGCATCGGCGCACTGAATGTCGAGCCGGTCGCCGTCATCAACGATACGGTAGCCGTGCTGTTCGCTGCCGCCTACAAGCAGAGTTCGACGTACATCGGCTCCATTTATGCGACAGGACACAATACCTGCTATTATGAGCCTTATCTTGGGCAGGCGGCACAGCCGATGATCCTCAATATGGAGTCGGGCGGCTTTGGCAAGCTCATTCCTTCAAAGTACGACCTGCGCATCGACGAGGCTTCGGAGAAGCCGGGAGAGCAGCACCTTGAGAAGATGGTTGCGGGGCGGTATCTCGGGGATCTTTTCGGGCTTGCGCTGGGCGATGCCTTCGGTGCGGACGGTGCAGCCTACGGCTTTACGAGCATCGACCTTTCCGCTATTGTCGAGGATGAATTCCTCGACAGGCATGTCGTGCAGGAGGTCGTCCGCCGCAAGACGGGGCAGGAGGTTACGACGGCGGAGGCCATGCGGCTGCAGGAACTGGCGGAGGCTGTCATTGCGCGTTCAGCGCGTCTCGTGACGGCGACCTTCTGCGGCGTGCTTTGGCAGATTGCGGGCAAGGGTGAGATCGAAAAGCAGCATATTGCTGTGGACGGCTCTGTCTATGAAAAGATGCCGCTGATTCAGGAACATGTTTCGCGCGCCCTGTACGTCATACTCGGGGAAGACAGCGCCAAGATCGATATCGTTCTGGAAAATGCGGGTTCTCTGCTCGGTGCGGCTATCGCGGCCTCCATGGCGGGCGAGGAGTCGTAGGCATCTTCTCGCGGCGCATATACCATACATGGCATATATGGTAATTATAATACTATTATATGCAAATGAAATTTATTGATGTGTTTTGAACGCTGGCTGTATCGGCAGCCGGCCAGAGTATTCCCGGCCGTATGACCGGGGGCTGTTTTCCAAAGTGACGGGGATTTTCCTCGCCCACCCATGAAGGGGGTACGACCATGTCAAATAAAACGCGCGTTGTTGTTGTCGGTGCAGGATTCGGCGGCGTAAAGGCCGTCAGGGAGCTTGCGAAGGACAAGGAACTCGATATCACGATCATTGACCGCCGCAATTTTCATCTCTTCCAGCCGCTGCTCTATCAGCTGGCAACTTCGCTTCTCTCGACGGATGAGATTGCCTATCCCATCCGCGCGTTCTTTCGGCACAACAAAAATGTCGATCTCTTTATGGCAAAGCTCAGGGGACTTGATAAGGAAAGGAAAGTCGTCATCACGAACCACGGGGAAATTCCCTATGACTACCTGATCCTGGCGGCGGGCGCGACGACGAACTTTTTCGGCATGGAGAGCGTTGAGCAGCATTGCTTCCCGATGAAGACGCTGCAGGAGGCGCTGCATATTCGCAACCATGTCATCCATATGTTCGAGCGTGCGAACAAGCTCGAGCGCAGCGAGGAGGAACGGCGGCGCATGCTGACTTTCGTCGTCGTCGGCGGCGGTCCGACCGGGGTCGAGCTCGCGGGCTCTCTGGCCGAGGTCATCAATCTCATCATGAAGGACGAGTACCATAACCTCGTGCCGGATGAGGTCAGCGTGAAGCTTGTCGAGGCGACGGGCGGACTTCTGCCGATGATGCCGCCCGATCTGCAGGAAGAGACGGTGCGCGTGCTCCAGAAAAAGGGCATCGACGTCATGCTCAATACGCAGGTTGCGGGCTGCGATAAGCATAGCCTCTCCCTGAAGGATGGCCGCGTCATACCGACGGATACGGTCATTTGGGCTGCCGGGGTCAAGGCCGTGCCCATCATCGCAAAGCTTGGTTTTGCGACAGATCGCGCGGGGCGTCTCATCGTCAACGAGAAGCTGCAGGTCGAAGGTGAACGCGATGTTTTCGCGATCGGTGACTGCGCCTCGTTCTGCCATGGCACGGAACGCCCCTTGCCGACCGTTGCTCCTGTGGCGACGCAGGAGGCCGTTGTTGCCGTGCGAAATATCCAGCGCCTGAGACAGGGCGACGAGAATCTCGAGACGTTCCGCTACAAGGACCAGGGGGCGATGGCAACGATCGGGCGCACGGAGGCCGTCGTCAATATGAACGGCACGAAGTTCAAAGGCTTCATCGCCTGGGTTATCTGGATGCTCGTCCATCTCATGCGCCTTGCCGGTGCACACACGAACATGACGGTGCTCATGAAATGGACATGGAACCTTGTGTCGGGTACGCGGCTCGGCCGTATTATCACGAATATCCAATACGATGAATCACGTGAGCTCAGACCGATTCCTCTGGATCCGGAGGAAAAAGGCTGAGATTGACAGAGGGAGGCTTATCTATCCATGAAGAGTAAGGCCGTGGTCGTGTCTTTCTGCCTTGCAGCGGCTGTCTTTTTGCCCTGCGTCCTGCCGGAGGCGGCAGAGGCGGCGAATACGATGGGGGAGACACGCGTAGTGGAACGTGCCTCAGGACAGGCTTCAGAGCGCACGATTGCGCTTGCGCGTGAATCTGCAGGGCAGGAAGCAGGAGCGATGTCCGGCACATCGTCGAGGGAGAGGGATGCATTGCCGATGGAGAAAGAAGCGATGGCTGGGGCGGCGCCAGCGGCAAGGCCGGCCGTGCGGACAGAGCCGCTGAAGCTGCGCTTTGTCTGGCCTGCTGTCGCCGATGCCGTGCGCTATGAGTTCACCGTGCAGGAGGGTACGGGGACTTCTGCCAAGACGGTTTACCAGGAGGAGCATGTATTCAACAACGGCCTGGAGCTCCCCGTCAAGGGGCGCGGCTGGCTCGATCGAAATCACTATTGGCGCGTGCGCGCCCTCCGCATCGATGGTACGCCGCTCAACACCTTTTCGGAGCCGGTGGCGCTTGAAATCGGTGAAAAGGATCCGACGGGGCCTTTGCCGACGAGCGAGTATGCGCACATGGACTATGCGCCGCTTTATCCGGCGTATTCCTGGGTGGCCGTTTCCGGAGCGAAGGAATATGAGATTTCCGTCTGGAAAAGGAATGCGGCGGGTCCTGCGCTTCTGCACCTGCTCTACTCCACGGATCTCACTTGCTATGATTCCCATGGATTCACAGTTCCCGGTACATATTACTGGAAGGTGCGCGCCCTCGATGCAGCGCGGCAGCCCATCAGCGGCTGGTCGGACGATGTCGTGTTTGAAGTGACGAGACCGACGCCTGTCGCGGCACTGGGCGACAGTATTACGCATGGCGGCGGTGCCGTCGTATACGGCCCGGATCGCCGGATCTACTCGTGGGAAACGTATGCGGCGTTTCCTATAAAGAACCTCGGCTATTCCGGTGATACGGTCGAGGCTATGGAAGCCCGTTTCGACCGCGATGTCCTGCCGTTCCGACCGCAGATCCTCGTCATTATGGGCGGGGTGAACAATTATCGGACGGGTGCACGCGCGGCGGAGATCATCCCTGTGCTTGAGCGGCTGCGCGACAAGTGCAAGGCGCACGATATCATTCCTGTTTTCTTGACGGGGACATCGCTCAATCCCGGCAAGATTGCCAGCCTCCAGTATGCACAGAACCCGCCGCCGGACTGGTCCGACCAGCAGGCGCTGATGAATCGGTGGGTCATGGAACAGCCATACTGCGTCGACGTCACGACGACGCTTTCCGATGCTTCCGGGCAGCTCGAGGATATCTATACGACGGACGGCCTGCACCCGGACAGCGTGGCAAAGCGCTTCATTGGTGAAACCGTCAGCAACTATCTGCGGGCGAAGTTTCCCAAGATCATAGGCCCGCTTCTGCGGCCGGTGAAGTAGCCGAAACGAAAAAAGGGACATCGCAGAGGAGGATTTCCTCCCGTGCGGTGTCCTTTTTGTTTTTATGAGAGGCAGACGGCGCGCCTTCTCAAAGCGGTATACGCCCCCACGTCTCGCCGAGGAGCTCGCAGGAAGCGCGCGCGGCGGTGAGGTCGGTGATGGTGGCCTCCAAGGGTTCGAGCTGTTCCTTTTCGAGCAGCAGGAGAAGCTGCACCTTCTCGCCATAGATCGTATCTTCAAGGCGCAGGTTGTTTTGCCGCACGAAATTTTCCAGGACGGCGAGCAGCGGATAGTCGATGGTGACGGCGAGGCGCAGAAGCCTCAGGCAGCGCACGGGGCGGGAGGCGTCAAGCCCTAGGGCTGCGGCGTGTCCGTAGGCACGGATGAGGCCGCCCGCCCCGAGCTTTATGCCGCCGAAATAGCGTGTGACCACGACGACGGTGTCCGTGAGGCCGCGCTTCTTTATGGCCTCGAGAATCGGATTCCCGGCGGTGCCGCCGGGTTCGCCGTCGTCGTTCGACTTTTGGCGTTCGCCCGCCTTGCCGAGCACCCAGGCGCTCGGGTTATGGCGCGCATCGTAATATTTTTTTTTGCAGGCAAGCACGAAAGCGCGGGCTTCCTCCTCGCTTGCAGCATATGTTGTTTGTGCGAGGAAGCGTGAACGCTGTATCTCGTAGGTCGCTTCGCCGCCTTCTTCAATCGTCTTGAAAGATTCCATATCTGCCTCGTCTTTTCGTAAAATTTTTGTTTTCAAACGGTGCGTTTTGGTGTATATTGTGGATAAGCTGTGTTTATGCAGGGGAGTTTTTAGGGGGTTTTATTCACGCTTTGACAGAAGGAAAGGTTGTGTTATTAAGGCCATGAATGGGACGCAAATGAACAGAGGGTTGAAGAACAGGCATTTGCAGATGATTTCCCTTGGCGGCATCATTGGCAGCGGCTACTTCCTCGGTACCGGATATGTGCTGGAAAAAGCGGGGCCTGCGGCGATATTGGCGTATCTCCTCGGGGGACTCATCGTGCTCTGCGTCATGCTCTGCCTTGCGGAGCTGGCGGTCGCGAAGCCTGTTTCGGGCTCGTTCGTCACGTATGCCCGCGATAATATATCTTCGACCTGGGCCTGCGGCGTAGGCTGGGCTTATTGGCTGAACTGGATGGCCTATGTGCCGTCCGAGATGATAGCGGCCGGCATCATCATGAACAATTTTGTGCCGGAAGTCAGCCAGCTCTGGTGGGCGGTCTTTTTTGGCCTTGTCGTCACCGTGATCAACCTCTTTCATGTCGATAAGTTCGGCGAAAGCGAATTCTGGCTTTCCCTCGTGAAGATCTTCGCCTTGATTGCGTTCAGTGTCGTGGCTCTTCTGATCTGCTTGGGGCTTTTTGGCGGCGAGGGCTTCATCGGCACGCGCATCCTGCTGGGAAGCGGCGGCTTTACGCCGAACGGCTGGTGGGCCATCGTGCTGACGATGGTCATCATCCTCGTGAATTTCCAGGGAACGGAGATCATCGGCCTTGCAGCGGGTGAATGCAAGGAGCCGGAGAAGAGCATTCCCATCGCTGTGCGCAATGTGACATGGCGCATCATCGCGCTTTACATCGTCCCGATATCCCTGCTGATTTCCATTCTGCCGTGGGAAGAGGCGAGCCTTTCTGAAAGCGTTTTTGCGGCGGCTCTTGCCGCGCATGGCCTGGGATCTTTGGCCTCGGTGCTCGCCTTCGTCGTCCTGACGGCGGCCGTTTCATGCTCGAACTCGGGGCTGTATTCGAGCGCCCGCGCTCTCTACGCGCTTGCCCGCATGGACATGGCGCCGGCCTTCCTCGGGCAGCTGAACGGCAAGGGCGTGCCGCGCAATTCGATCCTCGTCTCGGTCTGCGCCTGTTGGCTCGTCATCCTGCTCTATACCTTCAATCCCGATTCGGAAGCCTATACATATCTGCTGGCTGTCTCGGGCTTTACCGGGGCGCTCGCCTGGATCTCGATTTGCTGGAGCCAGTACCGCTTCCGCTGCCGTTTGATCGCCGAGGGGCTGGAGCATACGCTGCGCTACAAGACGCCGTTTTTCCCTTATGTGACGCTTTTCGGCATCTGGGTGCAGGTCATCTGCCTCGTCGTCATCGCTTTTACGGCCGATCTGCGGCAGGCGTTTTATGCGGGCGTGCCGATGCTCGTGCTGCCGATGCTTTGGCATCGCCTGCGCCGGCGCCGCCGCGCCCGGGTGGCTCGGCAGGAAACGGATGCGGTGCCGGGACAATGAAATAAGCAATAGCCAAGCCTTCCTTGCGGAAGGCTTTTTTGCGTCCCGTTTCCAGTCGGGGAGTGCTGGGGGACGGCTCATTCGTCCTTTTCCGGCGGGATCGTCAGATTGTCGCGCAAGGCGCTGACTTCCTCGGCGGTGAAGAGCCCGGAGGGAGATTCGCGGATCATCGTGTCCTCGAGGATGCGGCTTTGCTCCTTCGGCTTGCCGGTCAGAAGGCCGGCCGGGTCGGCGGCGTTTTTTGTGCGCGAGATCGCTTGCTGCTGCGCTTCGGCGTAGGCCAGCGTCTTTTGCCGGATCGAGGAGACGAGATCGTAGTTTGCGTTCGTGAGAGCCAGCGGCGGGACCAGCGAGTCGACAGCGTCGCGCGTGCGCTTTGCATCCTCGGTGAGCTGGGTGAGGCGTACATAGACCGTCTGGATGTCGATGTCGCCTTCTTTGAAGCTCTCGAGGATGTTGTGGTACTGCTGCCAGTTGTAATCGAGCTGGCCGATGTTTTTCTTGTGTTTCTCGTACCAAGAGCTGAAAATTTCCTGCTGCTGATGGATCTCGGCTTTTTCTTCCGCTGTCATCGCGGGCTCGGGCGGCGGCGGAAAGCTCCAGAAAGCTGCGCCGCCTGCCAGGAGCAGCGTCAGGGAAAAAAGCGCCCAGATCTTGCGGTTGGGAATCCAGCGATAGAGCAGCAGCAAGACGAGGAGGACGAGTGCGACCAACAAATATTTCATGGCAAGCATAAGGAATCTTCCTTTCCAGAGACGGAATGGGGCGAACAGCCGGGGACATCATGCGATTTCCTCCATTGTATCATGAGAAGCCACTTGCGTGAAGCGTCCAAAGTCGTTATACTGAAAGATGGTGTGGAAAGATGAGAACTGTTCGCACGGGGAGGGCTGGAAATATATGCTGACGATCGTTGTGCCGCTGACGGGCGGACTGGAAGAGGCAAGGAAATGTGTTGATTACCTGCGCCTGCACTATGCAGGCACAGCTTTTGAACGCGTTGTTGCCTATGGCGGCAAAGAGCGAGAAGCCGAACAGCTTTTGCGGCTGCAGCCCGATATCCAGCTGTACGCCGGCAAGGAAAAGCCCTTGGGGGCGCTTTTGAACGAAGCCGTGCAGCAGACGCGGGGAGAGCAGGTGCTCTTTGTTTCTCCGAATTATATCCTTTTGGCGCCGGCGCTGCAAAATATGATGCAGGTGCTGGAAAAAAACGAAGGGGCGGCAATGGCTTTGCCGATGTTGGATAAAAATATCGTGGGACACGCTTCCCCTCAGGCTTTTGGGGTTTCTCCCGCCGCAGAGATTCCTTACGCTGATGAGGCGGGTTTTGAGCGTTTCGTGGCTGACCTCGCGAGGCGGGAAACGAAGATCGCGAGCGCTTTGCTGGTGCGGGACTGCTGCGCCCTTATGAAGCGGGAAGCATTTATTTCCGTGGGAGGCTTTTCTTCCAATTATCAAACGGAAATGCTCCTTATGGCCGATCTCAGTGTGCGCACATGGGAAACAGGGCTTTCGTGCCTTGTGGCATGCGGTGCGTATGTGCATATCAATCCGTATACATACCCGGATGCTTACGGGGAGGACTGTGAAAGGTTTTCCCGTGAGCACGGCCTGCGGCTGGAATATTCCTTCAATGCCCGCAGGGAACTTCTTGGTATGATGGATCTCAAGAAACCGGGGCTTCATGTGCTTGAGGTTGGCTGTGCCTGCGGTGCTACGCTTCTTGCCGTACGCGATGCGAATCCTGCGGCAGCCCTTTTCGGCATCGAAATTGATGAAGCCCCGGCAAGGATCGCATCCCGTTTTGCAAAGATCGAGGCATTGGATGTGGAAACGCTGGAAAAGCCGGAGTGGCATGAAACGTTTGATTATATCATCCTCAGTGATGTGATCGAGCATTTGAGGAATCCCTGGCAGGCGATGAAGAACCTGGCCGCCTTTTTGAAGCCGGGAGGCGCTGTCGTTGTCAGTGTACCGAACGTCATGCATTGCTCCGTATTCCGCATGATGCTGCAGGGGCGTTGGACGTATGCGGATGCGGGCATTCTCGACCGCACGCATCTGCGGTTTTTTACGCTGTTCGAGATTGCCGCACTGCTGCGTGAAGCCGCGCTTGAACCGGAATGTATTCAGGCATTTCAGATTCCTGAAACTGAAGAAGATGCAGCCATGGGTGAACACTTGACCTCGCTTTTGCCGCAGCATATCGACCCGAGGGAACTGCATGCTTACCAATGGCAGATTCTGGCGCGCAAAAAAGGATAGGGAGAGATTGGATGGATAACGGGGCGAGAGAGCCTAGGAAGGCGCAGGGTGAGAGCATCCGGCGGATCTGCTGGATGCTCGTACGCGGGTATTGGTTTTCTGAGGAGAAGTGGAAGGCTCGTGGGCTTTTGGCCGTGGTGATCGGGCTGAATTTTTTTGCCGTCGGCATGCTCGTCATGATCAATGATTGGTACAACGAGTTTTACAACGCGCTGCAGGCCTATGAGTATGAGCTCTTCTGGCCGCTTGTCGGCAAATTTGCCCTGCTGGCCTTCATTTACATTGCGATTGCCGTCTATGCAATTTATTTGCGCCAGATGCTGCAGATCAAGTGGCGCACCTGGATGACGGAACGCTATCTCGACCGGTGGCTCCAAGGCCGCTCGTATTACAAGATGCAGATGCTTGCGGGAAGTACGGACAATCCCGACCAGCGAATATCGGAGGATATCAATCAGTTTGTCAACCTTGTGCTGACGCTGACGGTCGGGTTTTTGAAACAGCTGACGACGCTCGCAGCATTTGCCGTGGTTCTCTGGAATTTATCGGGCGTCCTGACGGTTCCTGTCGGCAGCCATGAATTCCATATCTACGGCTATATGCTGTGGTTTTCCCTCGTCTATTCCGTGCTCGGCACGGTCGGCGCGCATTATGCGGGACGCCGTCTCATCAGTCTGAATTTCGACCAGCAGCGCTTCGAGGCGGATTTTCGTTTCAGCATGATGCGCGTCCGAGAAAACAGCGAGAGCGTTGCCTTTTACGGCGGCGAAGCGCCCGAGAAGCAGGGCTTCAAGGAACGCTTTGCACGTGTCATCGGCAACTTCTGGGGTCTCATGCGCCAGACGAAGATCTTAAATTTCTATATCAACGGCTATGCGCAGCTCGCGATCATCGTGCCGCTGATCATGGCGGCGCCGCGCTATTTCGCCGGCGAGATGGCTTTGGGCGGATTGATGCAGACGCTTTCGGCTTTCGGCAAGGTGCAGGACGCACTTTCTTACTTTGTCGAGGCTTACGGCTCCGTCGCCGAACTCGCGGCGGTGATTCGCCGACTCAGCGGCTTCACGCTGCATATGGACGAGGTCGACGGCGTGAAGAGCGATGTTGTAAAAAAAGTGTCGTCGGAAGGGCTTGTGCTGGAGCGGCTCTGCGTGGGGCTGCCCGATGGGAGGGAGCTTCTTTCCGGCTGTTCCCTCACGCTTTCTCCTGGGCGATCTCTTCTGATCACAGGCCGGTCGGGGGCGGGGAAATCGACGCTTCTGCGCGCTTTGGCGGGGCTTTGGCCTTTTGCCGGCGGCTCGGTCGCTCTGCCTGAGGAAGACAAGGTGCTTTTTCTGCCGCAGAGACCGTATCTGCCGCTTGGCAGCCTGCGCCGCGCCGTCTGCTATCCCTTGACGACAGCGGGGACGGGCATGACGCTTGAGAAGGCTCTTTCACTCGTGGGCATGGAGGCGCTTGCCGGCCGCCTTGACGATGTGGAGGATTGGAGTCATATCCTCTCTTTGGGAGAGCAGCAGCGCATCGCGTTTGCACGCATCCTTCTCGTCCGCCCGGCTTGGGTTTTTCTCGACGAAGCGACGAGCGCTCTCGATGAGGCGCGTGAAAAGGAGCTTTATGAGCGAATTACGCATGAGCTGCCGGAAACGGGGATCGTAAGCGTAGGACATCGCTCGACGCTCTTCGCCCAGCACGAGGAGGAGCTCCATCTCGATGGGGCGGGCGGCTGGGAGCTGCGTCCGATCGCCGCTCACTAGATGTGCTCGGCCACGGTCCTTGCAGACACGGCGGGCCGTGAAAATCAATGTTCTTGATGTACCAAAAAGAAAGCGGGTAAAATATTCATGAATCGCAGGAATTTCCTTCAAAATGCCGTTTTTTTCACGGCCGGGGCATGCCTGGCGCCGGGACTTCTTGTGCCGCAGGAGGCAAAGGCCGCCACGGTGGGAGGCGTGCATATCACGGAGACGAATCTGAAGTTTCTGGAACTGGAGCGGCGCACCTTCACCGACCGCATCATTCTGCACCATATCGGCGACACGGACAAGGAGGTTTCGGCGGCGACGATCCACCAGTGGCATTTGCAGAACGGCTGGTCCGGCATAGGGTATCATTTTGTCGTCCATAAGAGCGGCATGATTGAGCGCGGGCGTCCTCTCGACGCCGTAGGGGCGCATTGCTGGCACAACAACGCGACCTCCATCGGTATCAATGTCGTGGGCAATTTCGAGGTGGCTGAACCGACGACGGCGCAGCTCGATGCGACGGCGCGCCTCATCGCTGAACTCTCGCATCGTTACTCCCTGAAGCCGGCTTCCGGCGTTGTTTTTGGGCACCGTGACTTCAACTCCACGCTCTGCCCCGGCAAGAACCTTTACGGTCGGCTGGCGGGACTGCGCAGCAGCGCCGCAAGACTGTAGGAGGCGAAGCATGGGTGAGTCGTATCATTACAAACCGCGGCGGAAACGCAGTTCGGACATTTTCGAGGATTTGCCCGAGGGGGCGGAAAAATATATAAGGAAGCCCGAAGGAAAGCCGAAAGGGAATAAAAAACGGGATTACAATACGAAGCGCAACCTTCTCCTCGTTGCCTTGGGCTTGGGCTACGCAATTTATGAACGGGATATCCCTCTCTTTATAGCGGCTGTCGCCGTGCTGCTCTTCTTCCTGCAGCCCGCGGCCGATAAATATCTTGGCCGCTTCGGCGGCATTGTATCGGGTTTCCTGCGCGGTGTAGGCGCTGCACTTTTTTTGGGCGCTATTGCACTGCTTTTCTTTTGATGGGGACAGCTGCCGAGGGGAGTTTGGTTTTTTATGGAAAAACGTCTGAAAAATCAAGAAAAAACATTTTCCCATGACTGTATTGGCAGGAAATCCATGTATTTTGTGGAATAGTAACAAAAATAGAAATATGCAGGGGATCAAACATTCCGCGTTCACTTTTCCAGCTTGAGACGCAGGAACAGCATGGTGGTTGGCAAGGTTGAAGGTACGGGCGTGTCGGGATGTCATGCCCCTCAGGAGGGATTTTTATGAGAAAAACAGAATACTTGGCCATGATTTTGGCCGGAGGGCAGGGGAGCCGTCTTGGAGCTCTGACAAAGAAGATTGCAAAGCCGGCAGTGCCGTTCGGCGGCAAGTACCGCATCATCGATTTTCCGTTGAGCAACTGTGCCAACTCCGGCATCGACAAGGTCGGCGTCCTCACGCAGTACCGTCCGCTTGAACTGCACAACTATCTTGGCACGGGCAGTGCGTGGGATCTCGATAAGAAGGACGGCGGCGTGTTCATTCTGCCCCCTTATGCACGCGAAAAGGGTGCGGATTGGTATCAAGGTACGGCGGACGCAATCTACCAGAACCTGAACTTCATCGACAGCATGGATCCCGACTATGTGCTGATTCTCTCGGGTGACCACATCTATACGATGGACTACTCGTGGATGCTCGAGGCGCATAAGGGCCATAAGGCCGAGGCGACGATCGGCGTCATCGAAGTGCCGTGGGACGAGGCCTCGCGCTTCGGCATCATGAATGCCGACAAGGACGGACGCATCATCGAGTTTGAGGAAAAGCCGTCCGAGCCGAAATCGAATCTCGCTTCCATGGGCATCTATATCTTCAATCGCAAATTCCTGCAGCAGTATCTTGAGGAGGATGCGAAGGACGCCATGTCGAGCCACGACTTCGGCAAGAATATCATTCCGCAGATGCTTGAGGACAAGGCGCGCCTCTTTACCTACGCCTTCGACGGCTACTGGAAGGATGTCGGCACGATCGAGAGCCTTTGGCAGGCCAATATGGATCTCCTGCAGGATGAGCCTCCGTTCGCGCTCGACGGCAACTGGCGCATCTATTCGTCGAATCCGTCTCTGCCGCCGCACTATGTAGGCAGGGAGGCGCTTGTCGGACGCTCGATGATCAGCGAGGGTTCGATGGTCTTCGGCGAGGTGCATAACTCTGTGATATTCCAGGGTGTGCGCATCGGCAAGGGGGCTCGGGTCACGAATTCCGTCATCATGCCGTTTGCGAAAATCGAGGAAGGCGCTGTTGTCGATCATGCGATCCTTGCACAGGGATCGACGGTTGCGGCAGGCGCAAAGGTTGAAGGCGAGGAACATGCAATCGCTGTCATTCCCGAAGGGGAGACCGTTACGGCGGAGGCCGGCAGCAAGCAGGCCGGCTGAGCTCCACTTTATCAGATATTTTTAGGAACGGAGTGAGATATTGTGAATACGGTCATGGGACTTATCAACCTGCAGGCGGATGGGCACAGGATCAAGGAATTGACTGAGAACCGCCCCATTGGCTCCATACCGTTTGCGGGACGCTATCGCGTCATCGACTTCGTACTTTCGAGCATGGTCAATTCCGGCATCAGCCATGTCGGGATCGTGCTGCCTGCGGAGTCGCGCTCTGTCATGGATCATCTGCGCTCGGGCAAGGACTGGGATCTGGCGAGACGCCATGAGGGTCTCTTCTACCTGCCGCCGGCGCGCGATGACAAGGACACGCGCCTCGGTGACCTCAAGACGTTCTACCATAATATCGATTTTGTGGAGCATAGTGCGCAGAAGTATGTACTGCTGACAAGCGCGAGCTATATCTACAATATGGATTTTTCGCATGTGCTGCGGTTCCATCAGAATACGAATGCCGACATCACGATGGTTTACAATATTGCTGCGGAAGAGGAGCCGGATGAAGGCATCGTCATAGAGACAGCCGAGAATGGGCTCATCGAGGATATTTCCCTGAAACCCGTGATTTACCAAGGATCGAAGGTGTCGAACGGTGCGCTCCTGATGGAAAAGCGCGTCTTCGTCGACATGGTTCGCTCCACGTATGAGCACGGCGGTACGGATCTCGTCCTGGACGGCATCATCCGCCGCGCCGACCGCTATACGATGTACGGCTGTATGCATGAAGGATATACGGCCTGTGTTTCCTCCACGGCCTCGTTCTACAAGGCCAATATGGAAGCTTTGGAGCCGACGAATTGGGAAGCCCTTTTTATGCAGAACAATTTCATCTTCACGAAGTCGAAGGACGGCGTTCCCGTGCAGTACAAGGAGTCGTCCCGGGTTCAGAACTCGCTTGTGGCGAATGGCTGCGTGATCTACGGCGAGGTGGAGAACAGCATTATCTTCCGCGATGTGACCGTGGGCAAGGGCGTGAAGATTCGCAACTCCATCGTGATGGAGAAATGCGAGCTGGAAGACAATGCGTTGGTGGAGAACGTGATCTGCGACAAGAATGTCGTGATCACGAAGGGGCGGTGGCTCAAGGGAGCGCCGAACTATCCGCTGATTGTCAATAAGAATGTTGTGGTTTGAGCAGCGGGAGGCCGCCTTTTCAGGCGGCGTCCTCCAAGGGCCGCTCCGGATCCTGTCCGCCGGGTTGAATGCGGGCCGTGCATCCTGGGGTGGCCTTTCCGTCCAAGGTGATAGGGAAAAAATGGTACCGGGCCGTTGCCTGTTCGACGGTTCAAAGGCGTGTAGATTGGGCTGCACAGAGTAAGTTAGGAGGACTGATCTCATGGCAAACAAGAGGAATGAGCTGGGGCTGGCAAAGGAAGGTTTGAAGCAAAGGTTTCTGGCTACGGCGCATATCCTGTGGGGCAGGGATTTCGCCGACCTCACGTCGCATGAGGTTTATGCGACGATCGTTTCCGTCGTGAAGCAGTATATCAGCGAGAATTGGGTCAAGACGAACAAGGCTTATATGAAGCGGCGCGACAAGCAGATCTATTACTTCTCGGTCGAATTCCTGCTCGGCCGCCTTCTGCGCTCCAACCTCGTCAACCTCGGAGAGATGGAGCTTTTCCATGACGCACTTGAGGAACTGGGCATCGATCTTAACCAGAGCTTTCCGGAGGAGCCGGATGCGGGGCTTGGCAACGGTGGTCTCGGCCGTCTTGCTGCCTGCTTCATCGACTCGATGGCTTCGCTTGGCTTGCCGGGACACGGCTGCAGCATTCGCTACCAATACGGTCTTTTCGAGCAGAAGATCATCAAGGGGAATCAGGTCGAAATTCCGGACAACTGGCTTGGCAACGGCTTTGAATGGGAATACCGCAAGGCGGACAAGGCGGTCAATGTCAAGTTTAACGGCAATGCCTATATGAAAGAACAGGAAGACGGCAGCCTTGCGCTCGTTCACGAGGACTACATGACGGTCATGGCTGTTCCCTACGATGTGCCTATCGTAGGCTTCCGCAACAACACGGTCAACACGCTGCGCCTCTGGAACGCCGAGGTCAACCGCGATTTCTCCGACTACGGCACGATGACGCGCGAGCAGCTGCAGGCGAAAAAGGAATACCGCAACTTCGTCGAGAGCATCACGGAATATCTTTATCCGGACGACAGCTCCTATGAAGGACGCCGCCTGCGTCTGATCCAGGAGTACTTTTTCGTATCGGCTGGCGTGCAGAGCATCGTGCGCCATTACTTGCTCGCGGGGATGGACCTCAAGGAGTTCTCGAAGAAGGTTGCCATCCATATCAACGATACGCATCCGGCTGTCGCTGTGGCGGAGCTCATGCGTCTTTTGGTGGACGAGCAGGGATTTGAGTGGGACGATGCATGGAAGATCACCCGCGAGACGATGGCCTATACGAACCATACGATCATGCCCGAGGCGCTGGAAAAATGGCCGATTGATATGTTCCGTCCGCTCCTGCCGCGCATCTACATGATCATCGAGGAGATCAACCGCCGCCATCTCGAGGAGGTCAGGAAACGCCGCCCGAACGATGAGCAGATGGTGCGGGAGCTTTCGATCATCGAAGACGGGCAGGTGCACATGGCGCGTCTCGCGATTGTCGGCAGCCATAGCGTGAACGGCGTTGCGGCCATCCATTCGGACATCCTGAAGAACGACACGCTGAAGTTCTTCCATCGCTATTATCCGGGCAAGTTCAACAACAAGACGAACGGCATCACGCACCGCCGTTGGCTGATCAGCGCGAATCCCGAGCTTACAAGCCTCATCGATGAGACGATCGGCGACGGTTGGCAGAAAGCGCCCGAACAACTCTCAAAGCTCAACGATCATGTGACGGACAAGGGCTTTTTGCAGGAGCTCGATAAGATCAAACGCCTGAGGAAGATCGATCTCGCCGATTATATCCATGAGCACGGCGGCGTGCGCATCGATCCGGATTCCATTTTCGATATCCAGGTCAAGCGCATCCATTCCTACAAGCGGCAGATCATGAATATCCTGCATATCATGTATCTCTACCATGAGCTCAAGACGAACAAGCGCTTCCGGATTCCGCCGACGACACGCTTCTTCGGCGGCAAGGCGGCGCCTGGTTACTACATAGCAAAGGAGACCATCCGCCTGATCAATGCCGTGGCGGAGAAGGTCAACAGCGACAAGGCTGTCAATGAGATGCTCAAGGTCGTGTTCATTGAAAACTTCGGCGTCTCCATCGGCGAAATCGTCTATCCGGCGGCCGATATTTCCGAGCAGATTTCGACGGCCTCGAAGGAAGCCTCCGGCACGGGCAACATGAAATTCATGATGAACGGCGCCCTGACCCTGGGGACGCTTGACGGCGCGAATGTCGAGATCAGTCAGGCTGTGGGGCGTGAAAATTGCGAGATCTTCGGCCTCCGGGCGGAAGAGGTGCTGAATTACTATGCGACAGGCAGTTACAAGGCATGGGATGAGTTCAATACGAATCCGGCCGTACGCCTCGTCGTCTCACAGCTGGTCGACGGCACATACGGCGATTTCCATTCGCTGCGTGACTATCTGATCCAGGGCAACGACGAGTTCTTCGTGCTGAAGGATTTTTCGCCTTACGACAGGGCGCATAAGAATATGAACCAGAAGTACGAGAACAGGAAGGCATGGCTGACGTCTTCGGCCATCAACATTGCCAACTCCGGCGTATTCTCGTCGGATCGTACGATTCGCGAATATGCGGACGACATCTGGCATGTGAAGCCGGTCATCATTGCCTGACGACGATCTGCTGCCCTTTGCGCCTTGGCCGGAAGAGCGGCAGCCTGGAATTTCCTGCCGGGCAGGAGCTTTGCAGCTTCGCAGGACGGCAGGTTCGTAGGATCTGTGAGGACAAGGTAAGCCGCAAGCCCAGACAAACGGGGAAAACCTTACCCGTTATCATGTAAGGGCGATGTGAGGCGCTTTGCGCTTCCGGAGTTTTTCTAAGCTGGGAGGAATTTTTGTGAACGTATCTGATTTGAGTGAGTTCGATTTATTCTTATACCACCAGGGTACAAACTACCATGCTTACGAGATGCTCGGAGCCCACTTCATTGAGAAGGACGGCAGGAAAGGCGTGCGCTTTTCCGTCTGGGCGCCGCATGCGAAATCCGTAAGCGTTGTGGGAGACTTCAATGAATGGGACACGCGCACGCACGAGATGAAGAAGATCGGTGACGGCGAGATCTGGGTGACATTCATCGAGGGTCTTGAAGAGGGAGAGGTCTACAAGTATGCCATCGAGCCGCAGTGGGGCGGACCGCATATCATGAAGGCTGACCCCTATGGTTTCTATGCGGAGAAAAAACCCAAGACGGCTTCGCGTCTTTATAATCTCAACAAATACAAGTGGAACGATGCGAAGTGGCAGGAACGGAAGCGGACGCATCCTTCCTATACGAACCCGATGCTGACCTATGAGGTTCATCTGGGTTCCTGGCGGCGCACGCTTGAGGGAGATTATCTCTCCTACCGTGAGGTGGCCGACCAGCTCATCAGCTATGCGAAGAAGATGAACTACACGCATATCGAGCTCATGCCTCTTTGCGAGCATCCCTTTGACGGCTCGTGGGGCTACCAGGCAACAGGCTATTATGCGGTGACGAGCCGCTACGGCGCCCCTGACGACTTCCGCTACCTCGTCGATATGGCGCACCAGAACGGCATCGCCATCATTATGGACTGGGTGCCGGGACATTTTTGCAAGGACGAGCAGGGGTTGCGTCATTTTGACGGCATGACCCTCTACGAGTCGGACAATGAGCAGCGCGCCGAAAACTGGGAATGGGGTACGACGAATTTCGATTACGGCCGAACCGAGGTTCAGAGCTTTCTGATCTCGAATGCCATGTTCTGGTTCGAGGAGTACCATATCGATGGACTGCGCATCGACGCCGTCGCCAATATGCTCTATCTGAACTATGGCAGGAAGGACGGCGAGTGGCAGCCGAACAAGTATGGCGATACGGGGAATCTTGAGGCCATGGACTTCATCAAGAAGCTCAATGAGGCGATTTTCAAATTCCATCCCGATGCGCTGATGATTGCCGAGGAATCGACGGCCTGGCCGCTGATCTCGAAGCCGGTCTATATGGGCGGCATGGGCTTCAACTACAAATGGAACATGGGCTGGATGAACGACATGCTTTCCTACATGAGCCTCGATCCCATTTATCGCAAGTGGAATCAGGACAAAGTCACGTTCTCCTTCATGTACGCGTTCAGCGAGAACTTCGTCCTGCCCCTGTCGCACGATGAGGTTGTGCACGGAAAATGCTCGCTCGTCAGCAAGATGCCGGGCGATTATTGGCAGAAGTTTGCGGGTCTGCGCGGCTTCTTCGGTTATTGGATGGCGCATCCGGGCAAGAAGCTCCTCTTTATGGGCGGCGAATTTGCACAGTTCATCGAATGGAACTACGACGACAGCCTTGACTGGCATCTCGTCGAGGAATATCCGATGCATACGAAGATGCTCGAATATTCGCGGGCGCTCAATAAATTCTACAAGGAAAACCGCCCGTTCTGGGAAGTCGATTTCGACTGGAACGGTTTTGAATGGATTGACTGCAACGACAGCGAAAATTCCATTATCACCTTTATTCGGAAATCCGACAACCCGGATGATTTCATCGTCATCCTCTGCAATTTCACGCCGGAGGTGCGGGAAAATTACCGCATCGGTGTGCCTAAGAGAGGGGACTATGTCGAGGTGTTCAACAGCGATGCCGAGGAATATGGCGGGTCGGGCGTCAGAAACGACGGCGATCTCCATACGGAAGACTATAGCTGGCATGATCGCGAGCAGTCGCTCGTCATCACCGTGCCTCCGATGGCAACCATCTATCTGAGGTTGAAAGATACGCTCCCTTTTGTCAAACGCTCCGCATCTGACGAGGAGAAGGAAGTCCTGGTAGTTCGGAGCGTGGAGAGGAAAAAGGAAAAGAAGCCCGCGAAGCCGGCGGCGATGGATGAAGAAAAGCCGAAGGCTTCGGAAGGGAAAAAAGCCGCTTCGAAAAGCGAGGCGAAGCCGCGGGGAGGAACCGCACTGAAAACGCGCGCCAAGGTCAAGTCCGACGGGGGAAAGAAGGATACGGCCAAGGCGCATGAGCGCAAGACGGGTGCGGCAAAGTCGGCCAAGCCCCAGCAGGCAGCCGCAAAGAAAACGACAGACAAGCCGAAAAAGAAAAGCGGCACAAAAAAAGCTGCCGGACAGTGATACAGGCGAAATAATGCGATCGGAAAGCTTTCGGTTCGCCAATCCCGCCACAGGGGTTGGCGCCCGGAGTTTTCCTGGTGAAATGACAGAATAGGGAAGGTGTTGCGCTGCGGGGCGGGCTGGAAGGCTCCGCAGTAGAAGGGGGTTCATATTATGCGGGTACTTTATGTTGCTGCTGAGGCTGTGCCTTTTGCCAAGACCGGCGGTCTGGCTGATGTTGCAGGGTCGCTCCCCAAGGAACTCGTCAAGCAGGGCGTCGATGTGCGTGTTGCGATGCCTAAGTTCGGCAAAATTCCGACGGAATATATCGACAAGATGGAGCATCTCTACGACGGCACGCTCAATGTCGCATGGCGCGACAAGTTCATCGGCCTCGATCGTCTTGTCCTTGACGGCGTCACGTATTACTTCATCGACAACGAGGAATATTTCTATCGCGAAGGTTTTTACGGCTATGATGATGATGCGGAACGCTTCTCGTTCTTTGCTCGAGCCGTATTGAACCTGTTGGATGCGATGGATTTCTGGCCCGACGTCATCCATGCGAATGACTGGCATGCAGGGCTTGTGCCCGTGTTTTTGAAGCTCGAGCATATGGGCGACGAGCGCTATGAGAGGATTCGCACGCTCTACACCATCCACAACCTCAAATACCAGGGCGTGTTCCCGAAACATGTCATGCAGGACGTCCTTGGCCTTGACTGGAAATACTTCACGAACGGTGATCTCGAATTCTACGACGCCGTCAATTTCATGAAAGGCGGCTTGACCTATACCGATTTCATTTCGACGGTTTCGCGCACTTATGCCGAGGAAATCCAGTACGAATACTTCGGCGAGATGCTCGACGGGCTTCTCAGGAAGCGCAGGGAGGACATTTACGGCATTGTGAACGGCATTGACTATGATGTCTACAATCCGGCGACCGACAAAGATCTCTGCGAAACGTACGATCTCAACTCGATCGACCGCAAGCTGGACAACAAGGTCGCCCTGCAGCGCCAGCTCGGTCTGCCCGAGAATCGCCAGATTCCGTTGGTCGCGCTTGTCTCGCGGCTCGTGCCGCCCAAAGGTCTGGATCTCGTCGTTCGCGTGATGGATGAGATCCTGCAGCATGAGAACATCCAGTTTGTTGTTCTCGGCACGGGCGATAAGGTCTACGAGGACTGGTTCAAGGGTCTTGCCTGGCGCTTCCCGCGCAAGGTTTCGGCGAATATCCGCTTCTCGAATGAGCTCGCGCAGCGCATCTATGCCGGTGCAACCGTATTTCTCATGCCATCGAATTACGAACCATGCGGCATCGGCCAGCTCATCGCCATGCGCTACGGGACGATTCCTGTTGTGCGCGAGACGGGCGGTCTCAAGGATACGGTCACGCAGTTCAGCAATAAGACAGGCGAGGGTACGGGATATCTTTTCCACGACTACAACGCACACGAAATGATGTACGCCGTGAAGCGTGCGATTCGCGAATGCAGCACGCTCGAGATCTGGATGAAGATTGTCAAGAACGCAATGCAGGCGGACTTCAGCTGGCGGAAATCTGCCCAGGAATACAAGGCGCTTTATGAAAAGCTTCTCGCGAAGTGACTTTTGGGAAAGCCTGGCGTTTTCGTCGGGCTTTCTTGCCTTTCTCTCCTATTAATTTCAAGCGGGAAAACAACGAAATAAGTAGAAGAAGGCGAATTAGAGGGGAGTGGGCAAAGGGAAGTGCCCGCCCTGGGAAATAGGAGGCGATATGTATGGCACAGCGAGAAGCGGAACACAACTCTCAGGATGTGTTTTTCCGCTCACCCGTAGGCCCGGCCGAGGCATCCTCCTCCGTGCGGCTCGGCATTCGCATCAAGACAAAAGATGAAGTTTCAAAGGTCATTTTGCGCCTCTGGCGGGAGGGATCCGGCGAGCAGCTCATCGAGCTGGCGACGGATTCGGCAGAAGGTACGGAAGAACGATTTTATTCTGCACGCATCGACATGCCTGAGAACGGCTGCCTGCTTTGGTATTATTTCATCGTGGTAACATCTGCGGGTACCTGGTACTACGGCAACAACCATGAACATCTGGGCGGCATGGGCGGCATATACGATGCCGCGCCGCCGTCTTTCCAGATCACGGTGTTCAACAAAGGGGCGAAAACCCCGGATTGGGCGAAGCATGCCGTCATGTACCAGATTTTCCCGGATCGCTTCTGTCGCGAAGGGGATGCGATCGTTGAGAAAAGGGGCGCGGTCATTCATGCGCACTGGGGCGATCAGCCGTGCTACTACAAGGATGTGGACACAAAGGAAATCGTGCAGTACGATTTCTTCGGCGGCAACATCAAAGGGCTTGAAAGCAAGCTCGAATACTTGAAGGGTATCGGCATTTCCGCCATTTACTTGAATCCGGTTTTTGAATCGCCAAGCAATCATCATTACGATACCGGCGATTACCATAAGATTGACCCGCTTTTTGGTACAAATGAACAATTCCAGCAGCTTATGGAAAAAGCAAAGAGCATGGGAATCCGCATCGTCATTGACGGTGTGTTCAGCCATACGGGAAGCGACAGCATCTACTTCAACCGCGACGGCAATTATGACAGTGTCGGTGCGTTCCAGTCGCCGGAGTCCCCGTACTACAGCTGGTACAATTTCCATAAATATCCCTATGAATATGACAGCTGGTGGGGGTTCTCCACCTTGCCGAACGTGACGGAGACGACGCCGTCCTATATGGACTTCATCATCCGCGACGAGGAAAGCGTGCTGCATCACTGGATGAAGGCGGGCATCAGCGGCTGGCGTCTCGACGTCGTCGATGAGCTGCCGGCGAAGTTCACGCAGACTTTTTACCGCGAGCTCAAGGCGACCGACCCGGATGCGATCCTGATCGGCGAGGTCTGGGAAGATGCGTCGAACAAAATCAGCTACGGCGTGCCGCGTGAGTACTTGTGCGGACAGGAGATTGACTCGGCGATGAACTACCCGTTCCGCAAGATCGTGCTGGACTTCCTGCTCAATTATGTGGATGGACGCCAGTCGATGCGTCTCTTGGAGAGTCTGCGGGAAAACTACCCGAAGGAAAATTTCTATGTGATGATGAATTTGATCGGCAGCCACGATGTGGAGCGGGCCATCACCCTCCTCGGCGAGGCGCCGTTCTACGACGGTATGCCGGCAATCCATCAGTCACGTTTCAGACTGGATGCGGAGCATTACAAGCTCGGCACGGACCGGCTGAAGCTCGCAGCCATTTGGCAGATGACGTATCCGGGCATGCCCTGTGTCTACTATGGCGATGAGATCGGCATGCAGGGATTCCGCGATCCATACAACCGCAGCCCATACAACTGGCAGAGCCCGGACGAGGATGTCCTCTCTTGGTACAGAAAGATCATCGCACTCAGGAATGAGCACATGGCGCTGCAGACAGGCGATTTTCTGCCGCTTATGGGAGAGGGCAATGTCATTGCCTATGCGCGCACGATCCGAAACGGCAGGGATGAGTTCGGCGCTCCGGCGAAGAACGAAGCGTTTGTCGTCATCATCAACCGCAGCCGCACGCAGGAAATGAAGGTTTCGCTCAATGTCGGCGATTTTGTGCAGGGAACGATGCGGGATGCACTGGATCCGGAGGAAAGCGTCACCCCCCAGCGCGGTCTTTTGACCGTGAAGCTGCCGCCGCTTTCCGCGCGGATTTATGAAGCGGTGCCGGAAGTGCGCCGTTATCCGCGCGAAGCCGGCATCTTGCTCCATCCGACCTCCTTGCCGTCGAAATACGGCATCGGGGATATCGGCGGCGCCGCCTATACCTTTGTCGATTTTCTCGCCGCAGCCGGGCAGAAGGTCTGGCAGGTGCTGCCGCTCTGCCCCGTGAGCGATTTCGGCTATTCGCCCTATCAGTCGCCCTCGGCGTTTGCGGGCAACCCGATGATGATCTCGCTCGATATGCTGATTGATTACGGGCTGCTGTCAGCGCGCGATCTGAAGGTCATGGCGGACGGCGCGACGGCCTTCATCGATTTTGAGCGCGCCTGGGCATTCAAGAAAAAGCATCTGGAAAAGGCGTGGCGCAACTTCCAGAAAGCAGAGGAAGATGCAGATTTCACGGCGTTTTGCAGAGATGAGGCGAATTGGCTTGACGGCTACGCGCTTTTCATGGCGCTGCGGGAAGATTTCGGGGGCAAGCCGTGGACCGACTGGCCGGAGCCTCTCAAGAAGCGCGAGCCTAAGGCGCTTGCCGCCGCAGCCGAAAAGCTGTCGGACGAGATTGGCCGCCAAAAGTTCTGGCAGTACCTTTTCGCCAGACAATGGCGCCGTCTGCATGCGTACGCGCGCAAAAAGGGCATCCGGATCATGGGCGATATGCCCATCTTCGTTGCGCAGGACAGCGCCGATGTTTGGACGAACCAGGAGCTTTTCCGCCTGAACGACGACGGTACGCCGCAGCTGGTAGCCGGCGTGCCGCCCGACTACTTCAGCGCGACGGGGCAGCTTTGGGGCAATCCGCAGTATGACTGGGCAGCGATGAAGAAGACGGGCTATGCCTGGTGGAAGGAACGCTTCCGGAAACTTTGCTCCATGGTCGATATTGTGCGCGTTGACCATTTCCGCGGCTTTGAATCATACTGGGAAGTCGACGGCAAGGCCAAGACGGCAGTCAACGGCTGCTGGCGCAAGGGGCCCGGAAAGCCTTTCTTTGAGGAAATGGAAAAAGAAATCCAAGGGCTTGATATCGTGGCGGAAGATCTCGGCATCATCACGGATGAGGTCGAAAAACTTCGGGACGACTGCGGCTACCCCGGCATGAAGGTGCTTCATTTCTGCCTCTATTTCAATGAGATGCGGCGCATCGGCTTTGCCGCGCCGGAAAACAGCATCGTCTACACGGGCACGCATGACAACAACACGACGGTCGGGTGGTATGCGCAGGACCTCGACGCCCCGGCACGCGCCGCGATTGCCGAACTTGTGAATGCAAGGATCGACAGGCCGAAAGAAGTCTGCCAAAAACTTATCGAGTTTGCCTATGCCTCGAACGCGCGCCTCGTCATCGTCCCGATGCAGGACGTGCGCTGCCTCGACAGCCGCAGCCGCATGAATGTGCCCGGCACCGTAGGCATCAACTGGCGTTGGTGCCTCAAGGATTTTGCGCACGCCGAGGAAGATGCGAAGTGGCTTAAGAGCCTCTGTGAGGACTATGAGCGCTAGCGAGCGCTGCCTTGCCTTCCTGCGTCTTTCTGCAGGAAGGCGCAGGAAGACAAGGCGTATGCACTGAATACATAAATATAAAAGGAGAGCTGGAACTATGGCTGAAGAAGATTATCTCTATGTTGTGAAGAAACCCTGCCCGATCTGCGGTCTGGAGACGCGTGCGACAAAGGTGCGCTCGCGCCTCATCACGGAGACCGTCGATACCGATCTCTGCACGCATTACAAGGATATCAACCCATACTACTACAGGATATGGCTTTGCGAACACTGCGGCTATGCCGAGGACGAACGCCACTTCCTGAACGGCGTCTCGCCCAAGGAGAAGCGGGCGATTCAGGACTTCCTGTCCGAGCGCAACTCGGCTTCGGAGTTCTCGGAGAAGCGCACGCGTGATGATGCGATCAAGGCTTTCAAGCTGGCGATATTCTTCTCGAAGTTCACGAAGGAGACGCTGGCACACAAGGCGGGTCTGAACCTCTCGCTGGCCTGGCTCTACCGTGAAGCCGGCGACAAGGAAAACGAGGACAAGTTCCTCGCCGAGGCGGGCAAGCTTTATATCGAATCACGTTCCCGGGAGGATTTCCCGCAGGGACCGATGACGGAAGCGGACTGCATATACCTCATCGGCGCCATTCATTGCCGCCTTGCCGATTACGATACGGCGGGCAAGTACCTTTCCATGCTCATGCACAATAAAGAGCTGGAGACGAAGGAACGCGTGACCGTGGACAGGGCGAAGGATCTCTGGGCGGACATGCGCGAAAAGATGAAAGAAGAGCGGGCGGACGCCGCGGCGGAAGAAGCACAGCCGGAATGAAGGAGGGAGATATTGTCTTGCAAAAGCTAGCCAAAATATTGGCCCTTGTTCTCGTGCTTACCGTTTTCATACTGCCTGCTGCCGAGGCCGGGAAAAAGCTGAAGGAAAAGGTCGATGACACGGCGGCGCGGCAGAAGCGCATCCTGTTCATTCCCCACGATAACCGACCGATTTCCGATAAGCAGACAGCCGATGTCGTGCGCGAGCTTGGCTATGAGGTCATTGTGCCGCCGGATGATATGCTTGGCAGCCGCACCGATCTCGGGCATCCCGAGGAGCTTTGGGCTTGGGCGGAGAATCATGCCTCCGAGGTCGGCGCCGCTGTCATCTCCTCGGATTCGATGCTCTACGGCAGTCTCGTCGGCTCAAGAAAACACGCTTATGAGCGCGGTGAGGTCATGGAACGCCTGCGGAATTTTGAAGCGTTCCGTGCAGCCCATCCGGCGCTGCCCCTCTATGTATTCGGCTCCATCATGCGGACGCCGCGTTCCGGGGAAGCCTCCGGTACGGAAGAGCCGGGCTACTACCGGAATTACGGAGCGGATATTTTCCGTTACACGCTTCTGACGGACAAGAAGGAGACCGAAGGGCTCACGGCGCGCGAACGAAAAGAATACGCCTTTCTGGAAAAACTGATTCCGGAGCAGTCCATGAAGGACTGGATGGATCGCCGCAACAAAAATTTTGCGGCAAACCAGAAGATGATCGATTTCACGAGAAACGGCACCTTTGACTACTTTGTTCTCGGCCGTGACGACAATGCGCCGTATTCACAGACGCATATGGAAGGCCGCAAGCTCCTTGAATACAGCAAGGGTCTTGGTTCTTCCAAGTTCCAGACCATGTCGGGCATCGACGAGATCGCTCTTCTGCTGCTCTCGCGCGCCGTCAACAATCTGGAGCGCAGCATGCCGTTCGTCTATGTGCGCTACAACAAGGGCACGGGCGGGACAACGATTCCTGCTTATTCGGACGAGCACATACAGGATTCGATTCGTTCAGCGGCCGTTGCTGCCGGGACGATGATCGTCGCCTCGCCTGAGAAGGCGGAATTCGTGCTCCTCGTCAACACGAATCCGGACGGCCGTACATACGAGGCCAATGACCGTGCGAATGACGGCACGCCGCGCGACGGCACGCAGTATTTCCTCGACATCGTCAAGGAGTATATAGCGAAGGGCTATCCCGTCGGCATTGCCGATGTAGCCTATGCGAACGGTTCGGACAATGCTCTGATGGAGGGCTTGAAGCGCGAAGAGCTGCTCTTCAAGCTTCGCGCCTACTCCGGCTGGAACACGCCGACGAACAGCACGGGCTTTGCCGTGGCTGAGGGCGTGCTCGCCGAGCATATGACGGATGAGGCGCGCGATCGGCTTCTGCTGACGCGCTACCTTGACGACTGGGCGTACCAGGCCAATGTGCGCAACACCATCGGGCGTCAGCTCGGCTGGCTGCGCGGCAGCGGCGTTTACGCAAGCCTCGACGACAAGATGATCGGCGTCCAGTATCGCGCCGACCGCATGATGCGCGAATTCGCTGATCACAATCTTCCGCCCTTGGAAGAGCTGCGGGAAATCAAGATGGTATTCCCTTGGAACCGCATGTTTGAAGCTGACGTACAGTTGGCGAAGTAGAAAACCGGGGCTGCGGCAAGACTCTTTCGAGTTCGTGCCGCAGCCCCGGTTTTTGCCTCTTGCCTATATGTTGCCCTATATGATAGCATATAAGGCAAGGGGGTACATTCCCATGCTTTGGAAAGTCGAATTTTACAAAAAAACGACGGTGAAATTCCAGTCTATGAGTTTCTTCACTCCCTGCCTGCAAAACTTCAAGCAAAGGCCTTCTCTGAAATCGAGCTGCTTGAACAATGCGGCACAGCGCTCAAAGAACCTTATGCAAAACCGATAACGGGAAGAAGATACTAAGGTCTATGGGAGCTGCGTATCCGTTTCTCCTCAGACAACGCACGTATTTTTTACTTTATATTCTCCGGCAGCACGTTTATTCTCCTGCACGCTTTTAAAAAGAAGACGGCGAGAACGCCGGCAAAAGAACTGGAACGTGCCTTGCAGTATAAAAACGACTACGAGAGGAGATGCCAAAAATGAAGCCCGGGGTAAATCTAGCCCATATTCGCGAAAAGTTGATGGCGAACGAAGAATTTGCCGTTGAATACGCTCGCCTTCGGCCTCGCTATGATCTAATTGCACAGATAATAGCTGCCCGTACTGAGCAAAACATGACGCAAGGCGAATTGGCAGAGCGCATGGGAACGCAAAAATCCAACATTTGCCGTCTTGAAAGCGGCACATACAACCCTTCCTTGGATTTTTTGATTCGTACAGCACATTCGCTTGGTAAAGAACTTCAGGTCGATCTGCGTTGAGTAGCGCAACCGGGGCTGCGGCAAGACTCTTTCGAGTTCGTGCCGCAGCCCCGGTTTTGTTAATTTTTCTTGCGGAATTTTTCCATGAAGTCGACGAGCGCAGCGACGCCCTCATAGGGCATGGCGTTGTAGATCGATGCTCGCATGCCGCCGACGGAACGATGGCCTTTGACGCCGCCGAGACCTTGTTCCAGGGCTTCTGCGACGAACTTCTTTTCCAGCTCCTCGCTCGGCAGCCGGAAGGTAACGTTCATGAAGGAGCGGCTTTCTTTTTCCGCATGACCCTTGTAGAAGCCTTCAGAGGCGTCGATGGCGTTGTAGAGGAGCGCGGCTTTCTTTTCGTTGCGCTTTGCCATTTCGGAGAGGCCGCCCTGCGCCTTGATCCAGGCTGCAACCTTGCCGACCATGTAGATGCCGAAGGCAGGCGGCGTGTTGTAGAGCGAATTCTTCTTGTAATGCGTTGAATAGCGCAGCATCATCGGCAGCGTCTCAGGGCTTTTTTCAAGCATCGACTTCCTCGCGACGACGAGGCAGGTGCCGGCAGGGCCGAGGTTCTTCTGCACGCCTGCGTAGATGAAGCTGAACTTCTTGAAATCGATGGGACGCGAGAGCATGTCCGATGACATGTCGGCGATGAGAGGCACATCTCCCGTTTCCGGTATATAATGGTATTCCGTGCCGTAAATCGTGTTGTTGTAACACAGATGGAGGTAGGCGGCGTTCGGGTTGAGTTTGATTTCTTCCTGTGTCGGCACATGGCGGAAACCGCCTTCTTTCGAGGAGGCAGCAATCTCGCCGACGTCGAGCCGTTCAGCCTCTTCGTAGGCCTTTGTTGCGAAGCTGCCCGAGAGGACATAACTGCCCTTCTTCTCTTTCGTCGCGAAGTTCATCGCGACCATGGCAAACGCGAGGCTCGCGCCGCCCTGCACGAAGAGCACATCGTAGTCGTCTCCAAGACCCATGAGTTCGAGAATGTCCGCCTTCGCTTGGTTGTGCACCTCGTCGTATGCTTTGGCGCGATGCGAAATTTCCAAGATCGACATGCCCGAGTCATGGAAGTTGAGGAACTCCGCCTGCGCCTCTTTGAGAACATCAAGCGGCAAGGCAGCGGGGCCGGGATTGAAATTGTAAATGCGGTTCGCTTCCATGGAAAGACCTCCTGTCAGTTCGGAAAAGTAATATGCAATACACTAATTTTACCGCTTTGCCCGCGCTTTAGTCAAGCGAATCACGAAAAAGGCCGCCAGGGGACAGGCGGCAATGTCTGCAACGCGGACGTTTGTGCATATCGTTTATTATGATACGTTTGTAGAGTGGATAAATCGGGGGAAAGATGGTATGATACTATTTATGGAATGTATATCTAGTTATTGAAGGGGCGATAAGTATGAAAATTCTTGTGGCAGACGGTGTATCCCAGAAGGCCGTGGATATTCTTTCCCCGAATTTCGAGGTCGTCGAAAAGCCGAAGCTTTCACACGAGGAGCTTCTCGACATGATCGGTGATTTTGAGGCGGTGATTGTGCGCTCGGCATCGAAGGTGACGAAGGACGTCATCGAAAAGGCGGCGAAGCTCAAGATCATCGGCCGTGCGGGCGTCGGCGTCGACAACATCGATGTGGCGGCGGCGACGGCGCGCGGCATCATCGTCATCAACTCGCCGGGCGGCAACACGATTGCAGCGACGGAACATACGATGGCCATGATGCTGGCGATGAGCCGCAACATCCCCATTGCCAACGAGACGATGCAGCAAGGCGAGTGGAATCGCAAGAAGTACGTCGGCGTTGAGCTGCGCGGCAAGACGCTCGGCGTCATCGGCATGGGCCGCATCGGTTCGGGCGTTGCCAAGCGCGCGCTTTCCTTCGATATGAACGTCATCGGCTACGACCCGTACATCAATGAGGAACGTGCCAAGGCGATGGGCGTGACGATCGGCGCGCTCGATGATGTGATCGAAAAGTCGGACTTCATCACGGTGCATATGCCGCTGAACCAGGATACGAAGGATATGCTCGATAAGACGGCGATTGCCCGCATGAAGAAGGGTGTGCGCCTCGTCAACTGTGCACGCGGCGGCATCATCAACGAGCAGGATCTCGCCGATGCCGTGAAGGCGGGACACGTCGCAGGCGCGGCGATCGACGTCTTTACGAGTGAGCCGCTGGAAGCGGGCAATCCGCTCGTCGGCGTGCCCGGCATCATCCTCACGCCGCATCTCGGCGCATCGACGGTCGAGGCGCAGATCGGTGTCGCCCTCGACGTGGCGGAGGGAATCCGCGCGGCGCTTTCGGGTGAGCCTGTTATGACGGCGGTCAACATGGCGCCCGTATCGGCCGATGTCATGCATGTCATCCGGCCCTATCTCGATCTCGCCGAGCGCCTCGGCTGTACGGTATGCTCGCTGGCGGACGGTGCGATCACGGAGCTTACCGTCGAGTACAGCGGCGACATTACCGAGGTCAACACGCAGATGCTCACGACGGGCGTCATCAAAGGCATGCTCAACCCCGTTCTCGAATTCAACGTCAATTATGTCAATGCGCCGAGCCTCGCCAAGGATCGCAGCATCAAGGTGCGCGAGGTCAAGCACAAGGAGTCGCAGGACTTCCAGAACCTCATTTCCGTCTGCGTCAAAACGGCGAAGGGCGAGACGGTCGTCAAGGGCACGCTCTTCGGCACGGAAGGCCGCATCGTCTCGATCAACGGCTACCGCGTCGACGTCGATCCGCACGATCGCATTCTCATCTGCCCGCACATCAACCGCCCTGGCGTCATCGGCACGGTCGGCACGATGATGGGCGAGCGCGGCGTCAACATTTCGAGCATGCAGGTTGGCCGCACGGACAAGGAAGGAACGAACGTTATGGTTCTGACCGTTGATCACGACATCCCCGAAGATCTGCTGCAGCAGATCACCGCCGTCGACGGCATCTTCGGCGCGCGCCTCGTGAACTTCCATGCCATCTGAGGCTTGGATGCGGCAGATGCCGGTCTTCGGCGAGCGCTGATGAAGGCTGCAGGCGTGATGAAAAACACGGCGGAGAGAAGTTTCCTCAAAAAGGGGCGGCATGGGCAGGCCGCCCCTTTTCTTGTTCCATCATGTAGGTTATAATGGAGGAGGAAAGAGAGAGGAGGCCATCATGAATTTGAGAAAAGCAATGCTGATCGGCGCTGTCTTGCTGACTGTCCTGGCTGCTGCGGCGTACAGTCTGCAAGGTTCCTTTGCCGGCTTCGGCTTTGGCGGACATAAGGTGCTTATCGCGTATTTCTCCCGCGCGGGTGAGAATTATGCCGTTGGCCGCACTGAGAAGGGCAATACGGCGGCACTGGCGGAGATCATCGCCGACGAAACAGGCGGCGATCTTTTTGAGATCAAGACGAAGGAGGCGTATCCGGAGAAGCTCAAGGAGGTGCTTGAAGTCGCACGCCGCGAGCAGAAGGAGAACACGCGGCCGGAGCTTGCGGAGAAGGTGAATCTCACCGACTACGACATCATCTTCCTCGGCTACCCGAACTGGTGCAGCGATATGCCGATGGCGGTCTATACGTTCCTCGAAACGAACGATTTCGAGGGCAAGACGATCATTCCGTTTTCGACGTCCCTGACGGATGCTCTGACGGGAAATGAGAAGAACATCCCGCTCCATGCGAAGGGAGCGAAGGTTCTCGACGGTCTCGGCCTTGAAGGGAAATTTGTCCACGATACGCCGAGGCTCGTGAAGCCCTTGGTCAAGGAATGGCTCGACAACCTCAACTGGAAAGAGGCTGCGAAAAGCGAATAGGGACATGGGAAAGGGAAGAGGCGTCCTCTGCGCACAGAGGACGTCTCTTCCCTTTTTATATGTAGTATTCCGTCTTGTCGGCGGGCTTCAGGGAGAATTCGCGGAAGATGC
>ERZ773099.406-NODE-406-length-37390-cov-8.421856_pt1 | contig 37390 bp, 30 predicted proteins | sample MGYA00511120_ERZ773099 | MGnify/ENA primary metagenome ERZ773099 (study PRJEB29015, sample SAMEA2738012) | human oral metagenome | biome: human oral; feature: human-associated habitat; material: dental | place: China | collected 2104 ... | reverse complement strand
TTCGACTGAAAATCGAAAGGTCACCGGATCGACGCCGGTCGGAGCCACCAGCAAGTCCCCGAAGCGTAAGCTTCGGGGTTTTTGTTTTGCCTGGCGACTACTGTGCGCCACCCGCCGCCTGTGGCGCGGTTGCAACTGCCCAACCAATGCGACAGCGCGGACAACATCGGCGCGGGTGAACATCTAGAGCAGCTCCCTCTCATGTGCACACACCCTCTTCTGCGCACGTTAACCCCCTATTCCGCACGTCGGCCCTCTAATCCGCACGTTAACCCGCTAATGCGAGCCTGGGCAGCCCCGCCCACGCCCCAAATAGCTGGTTAGCACTCGCAATAGCGGGCCCACGTGCGAACAAAACCCATGCCAGAACACCATTGCGCCCAAAACGCAGACCACCTCGCCCCCAACACACTATTTTCAAGGTTTTTCGCCGAAGTGGTCTGCGATTTGGGCGCCACACCTCCTCAAACCGTGACCCCATTGCCACCAAACGGGGGGGGATTTACGCCATCCAAGGCTCCGACACGCCGACTTCACACCGCCAGAGCGCTTCGCATGGCGCAAAACCCCCAACGCTTACCCCATCGGACGGGCCTGCGAGCCCAATTGCAGTGCCCATGGACGACTGGGCCATGCCGCGATGCCCGCGGGTAGCAGCAGTTACGGTGTGGGAGTCGCCGCAACGCCTACAGAACCCGCCTCAGGGACCACAAGGACCCGCGGATCGAAGCCGCAACCCCCAAGGATGGTCACAGCACCCACCCCAGACAAATTTCGGAGGCAATTCCCCCACGACACGAATTGACACAGCCTCAAAACCCGCGGAATACCAACGATTAAATTGCAGCATCTGAAATTCATTCACAGGAATTGCATGCGAAATTTCTGGCGACCACGAGACCCCGCAGCCCTATGGCGCGACCTCACCACTACCAATCAGGGGGAATTGCACGACACGGGGATCCGACACGCCGATGACACGCCGCCAGAAGGCTTCATGTAGTGAAAACCCCCGACGCTTACCCCGCCAGTGACGCCGACTCCTTCGACTGTACCGACACCATCGGTCACACCGACCCCGTCGGCATGCTGAGCCTGCTGGGTGCACTGGCGGTGGCGGCTCGCCGACACGGAGCCTGACCGTCCCAGCCTCCGCGTGAGGGTACGCATCGGACGCACTGAGTCCCGGCCTCGTATTGAACTGCGCTCCGAAACTTAGACGCTTTAAATGGTAGCCGTTATGCGGCTTCCTGTAGGGCTCATCCCCGCTCACACGGGGAAAACACGGTGCACGCCACGACCTCGTCGACTGTGTCCGGCTCATCCCCGCTCACGCGGGGAAAACGACGAGGGTGGCCCGCCTGCCCGGGGATTGCTCCCAGGTGGGCTGGCTACCACCCTCATATGTAGGATTATCCCTGCTCACACGGGAATACACAACCCCGATGAGTTAGCTCCGGCCCAAACTGACTCATCCCCACTCACGTAGGGAAAACCTGGGAATCAATCGCCAATCCCCTTTGATACACGGCTCATCCCCGCCCACGCGGGGAAAACGGAAGGTCTCGCGGCCCACCAGTCAGGCCAGGGGGCTCATCCCCGCTCACGCGGGGAAAACTACTCGGCCTCGGCGCGCACGGCGACGAGGTTGGGCTCATCCCCGCTCACGCGGGGAAAACGATGTAGGTGACGGTGGACATTTTTAGATCTCCGGCTCATCCCCGCTCACGCGGGGAAAACGTGCCCGATCCACGGGGCCGATGTGCCCTGCCGGGCTCATCCCCGCTCACGCGGGGAAAACGCCGAACTCATGGACAGGTACACGGTGCAGCGGGGCTCATCCCCGCTCACGCGGGGAAAACGGCGTCGATATGACGCAGGCGATCGGTCGTCTGGGCTCATCCCCGCTCACGCGTGGAAAACGACCCCAAGGAACTGCCCGGCGTGGCCGGGGCCGGCTCATCCCCGCTCACGCGGGGAAAACGTCGGGAGCAGTCCCCCTGTGGGGAGCAGGTCGGGCTCATCCCCGCTCACGCGGGGAAACCTTTGCCTGCGGCGCTGCGATTGCAAAATCTGTGGGCTCATCCCCGCTCACGCGGGGAAAACCAGACGAAAGGACAAGCTAATGGCACGCACACGGGCTCATCCCCGCTCACGCGGGGAAAACGGCCAAAGACCGCCGGATCTATCAGCCACATCAGGCTCATCCCCGCTCACGCGGGGAAAACCCACGCGCGCCACGTGGCAGGGCACACACCCAGGGCTCATCCCCGCTCACGCGGGGAAAACCCACTTACACTATACATTGTGCATGATGTATAGGGCTCATCCCCGCTCACGCGGGGAAAACTTGAAATTGCGCCGTTTGTGGGGCGTGTGGTGGGGCTCATCCCCGCTCACGCGGGGAAAACGGCGGCTATGTCCTCGCTGCGCCAGAATTCGGGGGCTCATCCCCGCTCACGCGGGGAAAACGTCAAAGTCTCGGTCGTCGCCGACACCAAGAAGGGCTCATCCCCGCTCACGCGGGGAAAACCGATGCCATGAGCTCTTCTATGTTCTGCATTGGGGCTCATCCCCGCTCACGCGGGGAAAACGTGGTCCTCCAGGAAGGTGGCGAGGCCGATCAGGGCTCATCCCCGCTCACGCGGGGAAAACCACGCGGTTGAAGGCTCCAGCCACGCCGGGCAGGGCTCATCCCCGCTCACGCGGGGAAAACTCCTCGTCGCCGTCGTGGAGGGTGGTGCTCAGGGGCTCATCCCCGCTCACGCGGGGAAAACCGGGGCGGGGACGCCTGCGGCGTCATATCCACGGGCTCATCCCCGCTCACGCGGGGAAAACGCTCCCATTGGGAGGCGCAGACCAAGCGGCTCGGGCTCATCCCCGCTCACGCGGGGAAAACACGCCGACGACGGCGCGCCCGTTGACAGTCACGGGCTCATCCCCGCTCACGCGGGGAAAACCAATAACGAGTATCTCTAGGGCGGTGCGACCGGGGCTCATCCCCGCTCACGCGGGGAAAACTGACATTCCCGATCATTGGCAGGGGCGGCGGGGGGCTCATCCCCGCTCACGCGGGGAAAACCGCCGCCGGTATTGCATCCGTGGCCCTGACCCAGTGGCTCATCCCCGCTCACGCGGGGAAAACCGAAGGAGATCGAGGCCGGCGACCTCGTGTCTGTGGCTCATCCCCGCTCACGCGGGGAAAACACGCCCGAAACCCAGGGGAGCGCCACGCTTGCGGGCTCATCCCCGCTCACGCGGGGAAAACTTCATACAGCTCAGGAGGCTGAAAATGTCAGCGGGCTCATCCCCGCTCACGCGGGGAAAACAGTGCTCCGGGGCTTCACGAGACAGTAATGCCGGGCTCATCCCCGCTCACGCGGGGAAAACTCGACCTAGTTCGGACTCAAGTCCGCACTCCGGGGCTCATCCCCGCTCACGCGGGGAAAACGCAGCGGAAGCTGCGTCTGTTCACGGATGAGGAAGGCTCATCCCCGCTCACGCGGGGAAAACCGGAACGCTGCTGATCTGCGGGCTGAGGAGCAGGGCTCATCCCCGCTCACGCGGGGAAAACCCCGAGTACACCTCGGTGCTGTCGAGGATGGGGGGCTCATCCCCGCTCACGCGGGGAAAACCGGTGCGGGGTCCGGTGCGGGCGTGGGCGTGGGGGCTCATCCCCGCTCACGCGGGGAAAACCAACGAGGGGGCGTGCAACACGGTTCATGGGAGGGCTCATCCCCGCTCACGCGGGGAAAACATCTGTCCGCGATGTTTGACCGATCAGCAGGAGGGCTCATCCCCGCTCACGCGGGGAAAACCGACGTGCCCGAGCTGGACTACCACTCGGGCCGGGCTCATCCCCGCTCACGCGGGGAAAACCGGGGCCTCCCCTAGCAGCGCGACGTCGGGCGAGGGCTCATCCCCGCTCACGCGGGGAAAACTTCTCCAGGCCGAAGGTCACGCCCTTGTTGCCGGGCTCATCCCCGCTCACGCGGGGAAAACGAGGACTTGGACCTGATGCGCGAGTGTGTCGCCGGCTCATCCCCGCTCACGCGGGGAAAACCCTGGTGGCGCGGGACTTCGGTGCCCCCGAGGTGGGCTCATCCCCGCTCACGCGGGGAAAACACGCGCACCGGCTGGACGACCAGCGAGTACGCGGGCTCATCCCCGCTCACGCGGGGAAAACATTCCCCACAGCTGTCCCGACCAGAAGGACCTGGGCTCATCCCCGCTCACGCGGGGAAAACGTTGACGTCCTGGTCGCACCCTTCGGCAATAAGGGGCTCATCCCCGCTCACGCGGGGAAAACTCGCACTGCCACTCGAAGTCAAACGTCGAGCCCGGCTCATCCCCGCTCACGCGGGGAAAACGAAGTCCCTGGACTGGATGTAGGTGTGCGTCAGGGCTCATCCCCGCTCACGCGGGGAAAACGACGTCCGCTCGCCCTGAGTACGCGCCGATTAGGGCTCATCCCCGCTCACGCGGGGAAAACTGAAGCTGTCGTGATCGACTCCGGAGGCGGGGCCGGCTCATCCCCGCTCACGCGGGGAAAACCCACCGAACCAGGCGAGGAGCTGAGCGGGAGAGGGCTCATCCCCGCTCACGCGGGGAAAACCTTCATGCGAGCACGCCTCGTCGCATGGGTCCGGGCTCATCCCCGCTCACGCGGGGAAAACCCAGGCGATGCACACCCGGATGAGCACACGCGGGGCTCATCCCCGCTCACGCGGGGAAAACTCGAACGGCGAAGCAGGCCTAATGCGTCGCCTGGGCTCATCCCCGCTCACGCGGGGAAAACCGGATCGGCCAGCGGCGGCCAGCTTCGGACGTGGGCTCATCCCCGCTCACGCGGGGAAAACTGGATCAGCGGCGCACAGCTGCGCGGCTCTGAGGGCTCATCCCCGCTCACGCGGGGAAAACGTGGCGACGACCTACACGGTCGGCGCGCGACGGGGCTCATCCCCGCTCACGCGGGGAAAACAGCCACACCTGCGGGTTGGCGCGCGCGGACATCGGGCTCATCCCCGCTCACGCGGGGAAAACGGCTTGGCGACTGACGCCAGGCTAGAGTCATTGGGCTCATCCCCGCTCACGCGGGGAAAACACTTCCTGACCTGCGCTTTTATCGCGCAGATCGGTCAGATCTTGGAAAGCCTTGAGCTTTGCGCCTCTTCTGAAAGTTACTCATTGATGGACGCTTACGCAACTGACGCGCCGCAGGATCGGGTTCGGAGTATTGGCCTCGGCCTTCGGAGTAGTAGGGGCGCATCATGAGCGTCAGCCCATCGAAATCGACGGGCTTCCAGGGATCACCCCACGTCAGAAACTCGAGGCCCTGTTCGTTGCGTGCCCGGTAGACCATGACGGCACGCCCTGTCTTCATGTTTTCGGTGACGATATCCCACAGGCGCTCACGGACCCGTGCGGACAACGTCCCTACGAATACCCCCGGGGAAATTTCCATCAACCATCGAGTCACGTGCCCGCGCAAACCTTCCGGGACAGCAGACAGCACGAGGACGATCACCAGGACCCGCTCTCCTCATACGCCACGCCCGCGGCAACTGTGCCCTCGCGGTCATCCCACAGTCGCAAATCGTCGACGATCAGGTCCTCGTCCTCAACGTCCAAGGCTCCCGACACCGACAGCAGCCCCTTGATGTCCGCAACACACCGCTCGAGCAGATGAAACTCTCGCACGGCATCACGGACCGCCTTACGAGCGGCACTGCCCACGGCCTCGTCAGTCGGAGAAGCCGCGACATCAAAAGCGATCGGAATCGTGAGGTCGGCCTTGTACAGGTCCGCAATGTCGTACACAAATGACCGATAGTTCCCGTTGTGTACAAACCCCAGCCCGGGACTGCATCCCAGCGCGACGATGACCGCATGGACAATCCCGTAGATCGCCGAATTCGCAGCCGAGAGAGCCTGATTCACAACCGAACCATCCTCATAGTTCTCGGGATCGTACTCGCGTCGATCCCAGGGGACCCCCGTACGCTGCGAGTGCTCACGATACAAGCGACGCACCCGAGCGCCCTCGCGTCCCCTCAGCTGCTGAAGACTCAGCTTCGACACGTCCTCACCCGCAAAGCGCATCAAGTACATGTTGCGCGCAACAGTCAGACGCATCGACGGATCACTCACCGCGCGCGCCTGTGCCTCCAACAACCTCGAGGAACGCGAGGGCGGTGAGCCGTGCGCGTAGTATCGCACCCCGTTCTCACCAACCCACACGATGGTCGATCCACTCTCGGAGAGGACAGACACCGCCGAGTGAGTGATCCGAACCCCGGGCCCCAGCAGCAGCACCGACAGCGCCGCCGCTGGGACGTGGGCGATTCCATGGCCATCAGCCACAGTGATCGCGTTCGAGTCACGATTGATCGTGCACCGCTCGACGTAGAGGAACGTCAACCGGTCCCGAACTCGCACCAGGTCTTTCGGATCTGGGGGCTTCGCCCCGGGGATCGGTCTCATGGCCGAGCCAAGGTCATCAAACCGCAGCCGTAGGCCTTCCCGCGGCCGATTCCGTGAGTGAGGGCTCGGCGTAGAGCCTCAGTGTCCGTCACCTCAAGGACACCCTCGAAGGTAGCGACCCCGAGGGTCACGCGACACTCCCCACGCTTAAACTCAGCGATACTGCGTTCAACACCGTTGACCAGCAGATTCGCACCGTCGACACGTTGCCCGTCGCTGTCCTCGAGAACCGGCAGGTCACCACCAAGCTCAGCGGAGGTGAGCACCCTGAACCCGCATTTCTCAGCGCGTTCGAGGACCCACCGCGTCTGCTGATCCTGCGTGACGTGAGCGAGAACCTTCTTGCGTCCCCGCGCATTGACCTGGCTGCCCTCCCGGAACGTCGGATTGACGCACAGGCGGAAACCCCACCGCTGCCCAGCCGACAGCCCCTCAAGGAAGGTGCTCATGTCGCGGATGACCACCCCTCCCTCGGTCGCGTAGCCAGCCTCCTCGACGATATGCGAGGGATCCGGAGCAACCGGGCTCGAGATGTAGAGTGTGCACGAGGGGCTCCCCTGACGAGGAGCAGCTCCTCGAACGGCCGGCGGACGGTCCAAGCGCCAGAGAACCCGCGGAGCGCCGGAAACATCCAGCACGCCCGGCGGGAAGCAATTCAGCACAGCCGCGTGCAGCATCTGTCGACTGCGCATGAGCTGCTTCGCCCCACGACGGTGCGGGTTGAGGTAGATGCGTGTCAGATACATCAGAGCACCTCCATCGGATCATGCACGAGGCCGGGGTGGACCTGTGGCTTCGTCTCCACGTACTGCGGATTCTCCAGGTCGATATATGTCTCCTCGACGGTACGCAGGGTGTACTTGCGATTCTCCGAGTCGAAACTGATCGGCATATCCTGAAGCGTCTGCTGGGAGGTTTTCTCCACTTCAGGCGGAATAATCCCCAGATCCGCGACGACTCGCGTCCGAACGACATGATCGTGACGCTGCTTCTTCTGGTAGTAGGCCGAGGCCATCCACGGAGTTTCGCGCACAGCGTCCCACGCGCTGCCCTCGCGAACAGCGAGGCGCAGCGGCAGGGTCGGAGGGCACGAGCGGCGGCCGAGGTAGAGCGGAAACACCGGGCGAACAATTGCCTGCGCGAGTGCATCAATCATGTCGTCGGGTCCCTCGATGAAAGCTCCGAACGCAGCATCCGCCCGGTAGAAACGGTGCGATAGAGGCATCGACGTATCACCCCTATGCGCCGTGTGGAAGTCGTGGAGCAACTGCCCCGGTTGATCAACTCGGACGGCGACGCTCAGCTCAGCCAGGTCCTCGATGGGATCACTGCGCCTGCGCCCCTGTGCCGCACCGAGCAGACCGACCAGCGCACTTTTCGTGGGAAAAGCCTCCGTCGACCTGCGCGTGAATCGGCTGTCCACGCCCCACGATTGCATGGGACCCGCCAGCCTCAAGACGAGCACCGCACTCATCGCGTGCCTCGCACCGCTTCCGCTGCGGTTTCACCGAGGGATGCCAGGCGTACCTGCTTACCGAGCTCCGAGAAGCTCTCGCCACGAGGCGTCGTCCACGACACGAGAGACTCGACCGCCTCCAGCCCTGTGAGCTCGCGAAGCTGCGACTCAAACTCAACGAATCGCGCAATGGCCGGCTCTGCGAAGCCGTGTCGGCCAGCAACAATGGGTTCCTCGAAAGCGCCACTCATATTGATCGGCTGGTCATCACGAACCTGAACCAGAACGGCATCCGGCAGAGTGCGGTTCGCAAAAGTCGTGATCTTTCCGGTCGGCATCGAGCGCACGAAGCTATCCACGAAGAGTTCGACGGCGCGATCCGCAACCGCATCGTCGCCCAGGTTTTCACGCAGCAGGTCGACGTTGATCGTCGCGTAGCGGTACACCGTCGCGGATGCGAACTCGATCGTGCCGATCATTCCCGCACCCTCGTCGGCCTCTTCGTTGCGCTTCTTCTCGTCGTCGACGGCCGTGTAGTAGTCGTACTCGTGCTCGACCGCGCCGACTCCAATCGCGTGGGCAACCTGGCATGCGGCATCGACGTTCAGCGCATTCGGTTCGGCGACCATGCGACCGAACAGAGCGATATCGATCGAGTGATCCGTATCCACAAGGCTGCGCGGCTTCAATTCCTTGAATGCTGCCGCGGGATCGTCCTCGTGAGCGACCGAAATCAGTGCGTCCGCAACATGCTCGATCTGCTTGGCCGACAGGAACACGAGGAATCCGGCTTCCTCTGGCTCCTTGTCGTTCTTATTCTTGTTCGGCTTAACAAGCTTGAAACCGATGGCCTTCAGGCCCATCTCGGCGAGCTTGATCGATTCGGCCTCCAGGTCGGGACGCTTCTCGGTGATCGTGCGTGCGACCAGCTCGACGATCTTCTTCGTACGTACACCGTAATTTCCGTCGGCAATCTTGCCCTCGAAGTCCTGACGCGTCGCACGCTTGATGGCCTGCGACGAAATGCGCATGCGCTGGACTCCACCGAAAGTCGCACTCTTGGGTGCGCCGGTGTCGTCCCTGTTCGGGTTCGAGGGAGGGAGGGTCTGCAGGACGTGGATATCAACGAAGACGGACATTGTCTTTCCTTTCACAAATGAAGCGATTCATTGGGATGCTCCGACGTCACTCGTCGGAGGCGGGATCTGTGTGGGTGGTTTCGGCGGGACGGGCGAACTGACGCCCCCAGTTGCGCATGACGGATGTGCGATGACGCGGTTCCTGCCACGTGAAGAGGTCGGCTGCCAGCTGCGCGTAATCGCAGGGAATTTCGGCGGCTTCGAGCTGAGAGATGAGCGAACGCAGATGCACGAGAAGTCCCTCAAACGTCGGCGCTTGAACGGCCGCTGAAAAGCGCCGATAGATCGGAGTCTCCTCGGCACACTTGTCACCGCTCTGTCCCTGGGCAACGACTCGGATCGCGGACGCGAAGCTGCGCGGGCGCTCCGACGTGTCGTGCATGGGGCGCGTGTTTGATCCCTGGTGGAGAGCCCAGAGAGTGAGAGCCCCATGGACGGCCTTCTCGCCTCGGGTCGGCTCATCACCCAGGTAGCCCGGGCGATCATCGAGCGTCAGGTCCCACAGCTCGGGCACCGCCCCCGCCTCCCGCGAAAGCGCTCCGCGCAGCTGCGCGCGAAGGGCTCGAGCCGACGGAGTCTCCTTCCAGAGCCGATTCGCGATCAAGCCGCCGACGCGTCCGTACACTGCGCGCCGTGTCGACAAACCTTTCGCAGCGCCATCCGGAGGGGTCTCCGGAGCAGCATCATTGCTGGTCATTTCGTTCCTTCCTGATTGGTGTTGTGCACCGGGAGACGCTTGCTGAGCGCCGACCGGAAGTAGTTTTCGGCGATACCGACGTTCATGTATCCCCTGCTGGTATTCCGGCCGATGATTGCCGACGACGAGGCGCCCCTGACGAGTTCGGTCTGGATGCCCGTCGCGTGCTGACGCAACGTACGCTCCCACCGCCGCCCGGCATCCCGCGCGCTTTCGCGCCCATCGACCTGGGTCAGCCAAGCCCTGAAATCGCTGTCAACTGCGGAGAAGAAGAGCTCCTTAGCGCGGTCTCGAGCACCATCACCGGCACCGTCTCCGCTCTCGCCGGCGCCACGCGCGAGGTTCGCCGCCAGAGTTCCCACATCCCTGGCGACCTCTTCTGTCAGGCGAACCTGTCGGTCGATCTCGGCAGACAGATCCTCGCGTTCGACTCGCATGACGGCAACCGACAACGTCAGCTCGTCCGAGTAGATATCCTCGAACGTTGATTCCTGCGGACCGTAGGTGACGCCAACAGCCTGAATCCGCATCACCTTGGGATAGGTGGTCTGGATCGAGGCATTGTCGAGCTGGTAGTGGAAGGACAGCGTCGCGGAGGGGAGGAACTCCTGCTTGGGCTGTTTATCCACACCTTGCACGGTTGTCACGGTGGGCAGGGTGCCGGGAAGGTTACGCCAGAGCGCGCGGCCCGCCTCGAATTTACGAGGCATGTAGACGTCGGTCTTAAACTTCTTGGATTGCGGGGTTGAGTACCTCCACAGGCTCTGAGGCTCATAGAGACGCATTTCCTGCGGGGCGAGTTTGTCGCCCTGCGCCAAGACAACGCCCGTCACGCCGGACGAGTCGCCAACCAGCCTGACGCGACGGGAGTGCCAGGTGAGAAGTCGAGGGATGCTCAGCTCCCTGGGAGTACCTGCGGGGTCGAGGAGGGAGTAGTCGCCACGAACCGAGCTTTCCGGTTCGGAAGCCTCCCAGCTGCACACTCCCCATTCGGTCGAACTATCAACGCCGCGCAACGCGGCCGTGGACGCGGGGATCAGGTTCAGGACGAGCGTCTCGTCAAGGTCCTGGCCCTTGAGCCAGACGAGTCCGAGGTGTCCGCACCAAGCCGGGCCAATGGGATAGCCTTTTCCGCCCTTGACCTGGGAATCACCGACTGCTCCTGAACGGATGCCCGAGGGGTCGTACGCCTGCGCGTGCACCAACCAGCGTGCAGCCTCCGAGGCTGGAATGCAGGCCAGTGCGCGGCCGTGACGGGTCGTGAAAAACTGCTCGCCGTTAGGAACATCAGCAATCAGTTTCTCCAGTCCAGACACAGCATCCTTCGCGGTACGCAAATCCGCCACCTGCATGAACGGGAAGTGACCCCCAAACAGGTAGAAACGATCCCGCCACCGTTCGAGGTACTCGATCATCTGCTCTGTTGGAGCTCCGTCCTCCCACTGCCTGACCCAGTCGCGCGTATCGTGCGGTGTGGCCACTCGATACGCGATTGCCAGGATCAATCGCTGAATTGCGATGCTCTGCGTGGGTAGCTCGCACGCTAGGTCCGCGATGTCGGTCGTGCGCCGGAGTAGCTCCAGCAGGCCGACATCAGCGATGGTCCCATCGACGAGCCGTACGGGTATCCACGGCTCGTCGAGTAGGTTGTACTCAGGGTTCTTCATTGACCCTGCACCTCCATTCCTCTTTCTGTGGAGTATGTGAATGTGTGTCCGCACAGGTCGCGCGTGAGGCGCTCCCCGTCGGGAGTTTTGTACATCGCGAGGATCAGTTCTCCTGCCAGGAACGGGTGCTCGCGACACGCCCATTCCGTCGTGATGGGATCATCCCAGATGGCACCTGCAACTGCGTCCACCGCCTGGTCGACGCTCTGCCCGCGAGTGCGCAACGCCCACGGCGGCAGGGAGATACTCCACGAGCAGATGTCGGCGATACGCCCTCGAGCGTTGTATTCACCGACTGCGAGAGGCGTGTCGTCTTCTGGTGCCCCGCTGATGAGGGGAGCCACTGGTACGTTGCCCAGCTCGGGGTCGATGGCGACGATGAGGACGGGGATCTGGTCTTCTCCGTCGCGCACGGCAGCGCGGGCGACTGCGACTCCCGGCCCCTTTGATTCGTCACCGGTCGCGGCATTGCCGAGGAATTTCTCTTCGAGTTCAAGGGCCTGCCACGAGGGCGTATTTGCTTCGCCGAGGCACCAGGTTGTCGCTTTCGCTTGTGCTTGGGCGCGTGCTTTGTTGCGTTCTTCCAACGCGGCATCGAGGGCCTCGCGCCACTGCGCGGGACCAACCGGCACGCCATCGGCATACGCCAGAGTCGTCAATTTCGCGTAGTCCAGCGGTTCACGGACGAGTATTTCGCCGCGATCAGCGACAATCCCCAGGGTCCGCAGGACGGAGTAGCGCGCGTACACGTAGTCGGTACCGCGAGAGTACGCCCACGGAACGGCGTTCGTATCTTCAACGATCACGAGGCACCTGGCGTCATGAAGACCGCTCGGCCGCCCGTCTCTCTCGTGGCGATGGAGTCGCCCGATACGCTGCAGCACAAGGTCCATGGGCGCGGGGTCTGTGAGCATGAGGTCGAAGTCGACGTCGAGGCTTTGCTCAATCACCTGGGTTGCGACGACGACGTGTCTGAAGGGACGCTGCTGACTATCTTTCCCGAAAAGTTCGAGCATCCGGCGGTCACGAGCCGCCCGTTCGGCGGCTAGGAAACGCGAGTGCAGCAGTGTCGACTGCTCATGGCCAAAAACGGATCTCACAGCATCGTATGTTTCCTGAGCCTCGCGGACCGTATTGCGGATGACGACTGCGCATCCACCGTCGGCGAGCTCGCGGTCCAGAAGCTCCGCGAGCTCCTGCGGCGAGCCGATCGAGGTCGGGATGATCCGTTTGGGGACCTCAGCCTCGCCGGCGATTTCATGAACGCGCACACCTGTGGAGGACACCGTCGAAATTGCCGGATAGCCGATCATTCCATCGACCGACTCAGCACTCACGCCCGACGAACCACGGCCTCGACGATAAGCGTTCAGGAGAGCGAGACGTCTCGCGGGCGGCAGGGTCGCCGACAGCAGCACAACGGGGATCCCGTACATACCAAGCCACGTGAGCGCGGCCTCCAGGTACGTCTCCATGTATTCGTCGGCGGCGTGTACTTCGTCGATGACGACGACCTTGCCCATGAGCCCGAGGTGACGCACCAGCACGTGGCGCGACTTCAGGGCTGCGAGCAGCACCTGGTCGATTGTGCCGACCACAACCGGCGACAGGGTCGATCGCCAGCGCTGGCCCATCCACCGGCTCGCGTGAAGGCCGAGATCCTCCTCGTCGTCATGCACTTCGAGGGGGCTCTTGCCACGCTCGAAGAGCTTCGCGAAGGACTCGTTGAGGCTGTTTTTCCCGTGCGCGAGCTGGATGCCGAGCTTCTGCGGTTCATCGCCCAGAATGCTTGTGAGCCACGCGGTGACGCGCTCGAACATCGCGTTGGTCGTGGCTTGAGTGGGCAGCGCGACAAATACTCCCTGTAGCCCCCGAGCGCGCATCAGCACCTCTGCGGCCGCGAAGGCCAGCTCGGTCTTCCCGGACCCCGGCGGCGCCTCGACGATCATGAGGTCCGGATCTTCGCGCGTCGCAATCTCGACGGCGGCACGCTGGGCCTCGGTCGGACGGTACGAGGCCGGCCACCCATAACGGTGACGGTAGAAGTCTGCGGCCTCACCGGCGTGAGTTGCCGGAATGCGCAGAGGGGATGGGAAGGCCGCTCGCTTCCAAGCACGCCCGACGCGATCGCGCTGCTGGTCCGCGGTGAGCTCGGGGTACCCCTCAATCGACAGCTTTCCAGCCTCATCGACCGGTCGGGGCCGAAGCGGGAAGTAATCCTCGTTGGAAGCGAGCCAGTCTGCGATCACGAGGGCCGAGGCGTAGGCGGAGGCCACCGCAATGGGCAGCTCGGGCAGGGCGGTGCCAGGCACAATGAGCGGGAAACCGCTACGCGCCGCCATCCATCGCAGAATTTCCGAGCGCGCCTGACCCCAACGGGGATCATCCTCGCGCGACCCTTCTTGTGTCCTATACTGCTGTCGTGCGACGTACACGGCACCCGCGTCCGTGTATCGACCATGGTGGACACCGACGAGAATGGCCCACTGGAGAGCACGGGATCCATCACCGCCACCCGCAGCTATTTCCTCCTGTAGCGCGAACTGACTGACGAGGCCATGGGGAAGGAACGCACGTTCAGCGTAATCGGCTTTGCGCATGACGACCAGCCCCTCGCTGCGGATCAGCTGAGCCAGATCTTGACGCTGACACGCGAACTGAGGACTCACTTTACCCGCGTCGTGCACCCCTGCGAGGAACACAAACGAGGCCCGCGCCTTGGCGCGATCTCCTCCCCAGACCGAGGCCATGAGCCTGCGATGATGCTCGCTCAGGTAGTCGTCGAAGAGGAGCCCCGCAACGTCAGCAGCATCCATCAGGTGCTGGACGACGGAGAGCCAGCAGCCGGAGTCTCCGCTCTTCGCCCAGAAGCTCCTGGCCAATGCGGAGAGATCAGCAGCGCCGAGGCCGGGCTGGGCGGCAGGGAAAACCGGGGGTTCCGCAGTTGCTGGCATCCTCAGCGAAACTCTCTGCTTGTCTTTTCGGGCCATTTCCTCTTCCTTGAGTCGAAACCATCCTCTGAGCACGGCATGCGCGCTAGCATGAGCTCATGCGGTTACTCTGAAAATGTTGAGCCCGACAGCACCGACGGAGCTGTCATCACCCCCTCGGAGGTGATGCAGTAACCATAACAGAAAAATTTTTCTTATGCAATACACGTTCCCGATATTGCAGGATAGATTTCATTCACTCGCCCTCAGAGAGAAAAATCCCCGCTTTCGCGGGGAATACGTCCTCCTGATGCACTACACGGGATCATCCCCTGCCGGGGAACACCGCGACCGTGGTCGCGTCGAGCGCTCGCAGGACCTCACAAACGTATCACCCCACCCACTTCCGCGTGCCATGGCGACACAAGTGGCACGATCCTGAAACAATGGGGGCATGTCGAATGACCCGCGTGAAAACCTGCACGGTTCGGATGGCCAGGAGCTGGCCGACGTGACGGCCGCCGCCGAGCAAGCTGGCGAGCAAGCCGCCATGCACATGACTACCTCGCAGACGCCCGCCCAGTCGATGGCGGACACGCTCGCCGAGGACGGCGCACTGGACCCGCAGGAAACCCTCGTGTCCGACGCCCCCACCCTCCCGAACAGCACGGCCGAGGCAACCCCCGCCTCGTTCACCACCAACGCACCCCAGCAGGCCGCACCCCAGCAGGCCGCCCAGGAGCTCACGCCCACCAACAGCACCAACAGCGCCAACAGCGCGGCAACGAACACCAACACCACCCACAACGACACCGGCAACGACCTCGTCGTCGCCGCGCCCGTGCACCTGCCGCCCGCCAAGCCTCGCCCCTGGTACCGCTCGCGCCGTTCCTTCTGTGCGAAAGGCCGCGGCGGCCGCGTCCAGGTCGCCGGCCTGAGCCTCACCTACACGGACCACGTGACCGGCGCGGCCCTCCTCGCGGGCATCGACTTGGGCTTCCGCGCACGCTCGCTGAGCGCGATCCTGGACCCGACGGGCCGCCGCGCCCGAGCCCTCTTCCTGATCCTCGCAGGCCTCGAAGAGCCGCAGGCCGGCCGCATCGTGGCCGCGCCTTCGCGCTCGCTGGCGGCGCGCCTCGCGGGCCGCATCGGCTCGGTCGCGCTGATCCACGCGGACTCCCCGCTCGACGAATCCCTGACGATCCGCCAGAACATCCTGGCCCCCCTGTCCGCGACGGGTTCCGTCGCCGACTGGGATAACCTCGTGGGTGCCCTGCAGATCACGGGCCTGGCCCAGCGCGTCGAACTCTACCCCTCCGAGCTTTCCGAGTGGGAGCGCTTCAAGGCCCTCATCGCCCGCGCGATCGTCTCCGGCGCGGAGGTCTTCCTCGTCGAAGACCCGATCACCTTGCCCCCCGCCGCCCGCACGGAACTCGGCCCCCTCCTGCGCGCCCTTGCGGACGCAGGCTGCGCGGTCGTCCTCGCAACCCCGAACCCCGAGGTCGCCGCCGCCTCCGACCGCGCGATCCTGCTGACGAACGGCCGCGTTGCCCTCGACGCGCCCGGCCCCTCCGTCGCGCTCATCAACGCTTCCCTGGAGGCCAACCCCGAGGACCCGAAGGCCCTCCTCGGCCCGATCCCCTCGGCGCTGCCCTCCTCCTTCGACGAGGTCATCTCCCCCACCGGGTCCTCCTCGGCCCCCGCGTGGCACCCGCTGGGCACCGACGAGGCCGGGGCACAGAGCGCGAACGCGCAGCAGGCTTCCGCACCCGAGGAAGCCCCCACGACTGGGACGGCCTACCCCGCCGAGGCTGCCCTCGACGCGGCGACCACGCGCGTGGCAGCAGCGCCCGCCCAAGCGACCCAGGCAAGCCAGGCAACGCAGGTGCCCCAGGCCTCGTCCGAGCCACGCACCGAGACCGCGATGCGAGGCATTCCCGTCGTCGACACCGCGGACCCGGCCATGGCCGAGCCCGAGGTCTCCGACCTGGTCGTGCGCGCCCGCAAGATCCTCTCCGATCTGCCCGGTTCAATCGCCCCGCAGGAGTAACGGACCGGTCACTGCGAGCCGACCTCCTTCATGAGAGACTAGGCGTATCAGGCGAGGCACCGCCTCGCTCACCCGCACGCGCAGGAGCACCCATGACTCAGCCCACCCCCCAGCCCGGGCAGTACCCGCCGCCGCCCGTCAACAGCGCACAGGCCGGCGAGGCCCGCCCCAGCATCGGCGCCCTCTTCGCGTCCGTGACCGGCCAGATCTCCGGGATCATTCGCGGCGAGATCGAGCTCAACAAGGCGAAGCTGCGCACTTTCGCAGCCAAGAGCGGTAAGGGCATCGCCCTCCTCGTGGTCGCCGCCGTCTTCGCGCTGTACCTGCTCGGCTGGACGCTGCACACCGCCGAGATCGCGCTCACGCTCGTCCTGCCCGCGTGGGCGGCGTCGCTCATCATCGTCGGCGTCCTCCTCCTGATCGTCCTGATCCTGGCCCTGCTCGGCGCCCGCTCCCTCAAGAGCGCGCAGGCGCACCGCCCGGATCCGGCCGCGTCGGTCGCCGCCACCAAGGAAGCCATCGAGAAGGGACTGGGCAAGTGAGCACCAACCTCGATCCGCGCAACGTGACGGTCGGCGAGTCCGCCCACGCATCCACCGAGCCGCGCACGGAAGAGCAGATCACGGCCGACCTCGAACGTCAGCGCGCCGAACTGGCCGCCACGATCGACCAACTGTACGCGCGCGTCCAGCCCGCCGCCCTCGCCCAGGAGGCGAAGGACGAGGCCAGCGCCCGTTTCGCTTCCTTCAAGGAGTCCGCGTCGCTGACCCTGCAGGACGCGGCCGGCGGCAACTCCGAGGCCCTGAAGAAGGTCGGCATCGTCGCCCTGTCCGCGATCGGCACCATCGGCGTGATCGTCCTGCTGGCGACCCGCTCGTCGCGTCGTTCGCGTCGCGAGGCCCGCCGCGCAGCCCGCGAAGCCGCCGCGCACACGCTCGCTGCCTTCCAGTCCGACGTGACCGAGGCGCTGTAAGCACCAACTGACACGAACCGGCGTAACTCCGGCCACACCGGCCGAGGGTTGCGCCGGTTACATTTCCCCAATTTCGTGGGCTTTCGCGCGCCGGGCACCGCTCAGCTGAGCGCGCAAAACACGATCCAAGGTGAGGTCAAGGCCCGTCATTAGCTATGATGGTCCCACGAAACATTTTGAACACCCAGGGAACCGCTTGACGCGGACCCGAACGACGCGGAGGGGGTCGACGCCATGGGGCGCGGCCGTCAAAAGGCTAAGCAGATGAAAGTCGCTCGGAAGCTGAAGTACTTCAGCCCCGACACCGACCTAAACGCACTTCAGCGCGAGCTGGCGGATGAGGACTCGTACCTGGCACACGTGCCGGCGGACGAGCCCGAAGAGGACGATGCTATCGACGACGACCTCTACTCGAAATACGCCGACTTCGCCGAGATTCCCGCAGAAGACGACGACATCGATCCGAAGCAGCTCGATGAGTCCTTCTGGACGGGTGGATCCTCCACCAAGTAACGGCTCAGCCACACGGCGGACCAGAAACCGGTCCGCCGCTTTGGCGTACCCACAACACTATTTCTGAGCGCGCACACGATAAGGGGCCGAGGCCCGCAGGCCTCGACCCCTCACGTGCACTCAGGGCAGACGCGCCGCTCAGCCGACGCGGTAATCGCCGTGCAGCAGCACGGCGCCCGCCTGGACGCCCTTCGTGCCGGAGATGAGGCGCACGCCGGAGGAATCAGCGCTCAGGTCGGCGACCGCCCCGAACCCAGCCACAGTGCCGTCGGCACCGGCCGACGTGACGGAGCCCAGGACCCACGCGGCCACCCCGGCCTCGTTGATCGCGGACAGGACCTCGGTGGCGACAGACGCGGAGACGACGGCGACCATGCCGACGCCCAGGTTCAGGGAGTCTTCCATACCGACCCAGGTGACGTCGCCGCCGCGGCGCACCCAGTCGAACACGGCGGGCACGGTCCACGTAGAGCGGTCGACGGTGGCGATGGCGCCCTGGGGCAGGACGCGCGACAGGTTCGCGGCCAGGCCGCCGCCGGTCACGTGCGAGTATGCATGAATCCCCTCGACACCGAAGCGCTCGACCAGGTCGAGGCACAGGCGCGTGTACAGGCGGGTGGGCTCGAGGAGTTCCTCGCCGAGGGTGCGGCCGAACTCGGCGACGTGGGACTCGAGCGACGCGCCCACGCGGGAGACCACCGAGCGCACCAGCGAGTAGCCGTTGGAGTGCAGGCCCGAGGAGGCCATGGCGATGACGACGTCGCCGCCCGTCACGCGCTCGGGCCCCAGCAGCTTGGAGGCGTCCACGACTCCGGTCGCCGCGCCCGCGATGTCGTAGTCGTCGGGTTCCATGACGCCCGGGTGCTCTGCGGTCTCGCCGCCGATGAGGGGCGTGCCCGTGGCCTCGCAGGCCCGCGCGATGCCGGTGACGATGGAAGCGATGCGCTCGGGGACGACGTGCCCGCAGGCGATGTAGTCGGTCATGAGGACCGGGCGCGCACCGATCACGACGATGTCGTCGACGACCATGCCAACCAGGTCCTGGCCGATCGTGTCGTGGACGTCCATGGCCTGCGCGATCGCGATCTTCGTACCCACGCCGTCCGTGGAGGTCGCGAGCAGGGGCTTGTCCATGCCCAGCAGCGCCGACGCGTCCACCATGCCGGCGAATCCGCCGGTCGCGCCCAGCACGGTGGAGTCGTGGGTGGCGGCGACAGCGCTCTTCATCAGCTCGACGGCGCGGTCGCCCGCCGCCGTGTCAACGCCGGCGGTCGCGTAATCCAGGGGGGTGTCGGTCATGGGTGGTGCCTTTCGCAGGTGGCGCTCGACGAGGCCGTGTCGGGTGGTCGGGGTGAGAACAACGCCCGCGGCGCAGGAAAGCGCTGCGGGCGTAGGGGTTAGCAGGAGGTGGCGTCGGGGGTTCCGGGCACGGGCGTGCCGGCGGGGATCGTCTCCGGGTATTCGCCGGTGAAGCAACCGAGGCACAGGGATGTGCCCTGTCCGGTGGCCGCGACCATGCCGTCGATCGAGAGGTACGCCAGGGAGTCGGCACCGATCGAGTCGCGGACCTGCTCGACGCTCATGGACGAGGCGATGAGCTCGGCGCGCGTCGGGAAATCGATACCGAAGAAGCACGGCCACACAACCGGCGGCGACGAGATGCGCACGTGCACCTCGGCGGCCCCGGCCTCGCGCAGCATCTTGACCAGCGCGCGCTGCGTGTTACCGCGCACGATCGAGTCGTCGATGACGACGAGGCGCTTACCTTCGATGACCTCGCGCAGCGGGTTGAGCTTGAGGCGGATACCCAGCTGGCGCAGGGACTGCGTGGGTTGGATGAAGGTGCGGCCCACGTACGCGTTCTTGACGAGGCCCTGGGAGAAGGGGATGCCGGACTCCTGCGCGTAGCCGATCGCGGCGGGCGTGCCCGAGTCGGGCGTGGGGATCACCAGGTCCGCCTCGATGGGGTTTTCGCGCGCCAGGGCGGCGCCCATCTCGTGGCGCGCGGCCACGATGCGGCGTCCGCCGATGGTCGTGTCGGGGCGCGCCAGGTAGACGTACTCGAAGACGCAGGTGTTGGAGCGACGCACGGCGAAGCGGCGCGAGTGCACGCCCGAGGCGTCGATCGAAATGAGTTCGCCGGGCTCGACCTCGCGCACGAAGGTCGCGCCACACAGGTCCAGGGCGGCGGTCTCGGAGGCGACGACCCACCCGGAGGCGAGGCGGCCGAGCACGAGCGGGCGATAGCCGTGCGGGTCGCGCGCCGCGTACAGCGTGTGCTCGTCCATGAAGACCAGCGAGAACGCGCCCTTGATGCGCGGCAGGACCTTCAGGGCGGCGCCAACGAGGGGCGCGGGCTCCAGGTCGTCCACCGACGAGGCCGGGGCGGCCTGGTCCGCGCTCGCGTGCCCGGGCGTGACGGACGGGGATGCGATGAAGGGGGTCGGCCCCGGGATGCGCTCGGCCATGCCCAACAGCGCGGTCACGAGCGAGGTGTCGGTGGATGCTCCGCGTTCGAAGTCTTCGCCGTCGTCGGCGATCTCGGAGGCCAGCTCGCGCAGCTCGACCGTGTTGGTGAGGTTGCCGTTGTGGGCCAGGGCGAGGGTGCCCGTGGGGGTGGGGCCCAGCGTCGGCTGGGCGTTGCGCCACACGTCCGCGCCGGTCGTCGCGTAGCGGACGTGGCCCAGCGCGATGTGGCCGCGCAGGCCCTGGAGGGACTGCTCGGAGAACACCTGCGACACGAGGCCCTGATCCTTATACACAAGGATCTGTTTGCCATTCGATGTCGCAATACCGGCGCTCTGTTGGCCGCGGTGTTGCAGGGCATAGAGGGAGAAGTAGGTCAGGCGGGAAACGTCCTCGCCCGGGGCCCATACTCCGAAGACCCCGCAGTGATCATGCGGGTGATCGTCTCCGAAGAGTTCCTGGTCGGACAGTGTCATGTCTGGCTGCGAGACGGGAAGCACCCTCTCACTCTCGCACATTTTTCCGCACTTCGTGGCACGTATCCACGTTATGGCGGGCACACGAGGGCCCAGCAAACACGGCGCGCAGCGCGTAATTGCGCACGCTTTGCCAGGCAGAATCGTTCTCCTCATGGTCGAGATGCCACAATGGAGTGCAGCAATCATGAGGAGGAAACGTGGCCAATCCGACGCTGAGCGCCATCATGTGGGGACTCGCCCTGCTGGTGAGCGCTGCGGCCGTCCTGTCGTTCGCACGAGGCCTGACGCACATGTGGCGCACCGTCTGCGCGGGCACGCCCGACCCGGGACGCCTGACCCCCGTGGGCAAGCGAGCGTGGGGCGTCATCTCCGCGGCCCTGACCCACCGCGAGTTCAAGGGGCGCCCGTGGATCAAATGCGCCCACTGGCTCGTCATGGTCTCCTTCCCGATCCTGTTCCTCACCCTGGTCACGGGCTACGCCCAGCTGCGCGTCCAGACCTTCACGCTGCCTCTGCTCGGACACTTCGCACCGTGGGAGTGGCTCACCGAGGCCTTCGCGTGGGGCGGCCTGGCCGGCATCATCGGCCTCATGGTCGTGCGCCAGCGCGCCGGGCGCGGCACGGCCGCCGAGGCGGCCCTGTCGAACGACGATCCCGACGCAGCAGCCACCGCGGCCGACCCGGAGGGGACCCCGCCCTCGTCCCTGGCCAAGCCCCACCCGCGCGACTCCTCCCCGCGCGGCCTAGCCTCCCGTTTCCTGGGTTCGACCCGCTGGCAGGCGCTCTTCGTCGAGTGGGTCATCCTCATCGTGTGCGCGTGCGTCGTGGCCCTGCGCGGCCTCGAATACGCGCTCTTCAGCGTGACGCCGGGCCTCGAGGCCCACGCGAGCGCCCTGCACTTCCCCCTCACCGCCTGGCTGGGCACGCTCTTCGCGGCCGCTGCCTCCTCCTCGGCCGCCTCGCTGGCGAACGCGATCGTGGCGGTCAGCGCACTCAAGGTCATCACCTCCATGACCTGGCTGACGGTCGTCGGCATCCAGACCGGCATGGGCGTCGCCTGGCACCGCTTCGTCGCGATCCTCAACCTGTACACGCGCCGGGGCGCCGACGGCACGAAAGCCCTGGGACCGGCCGACCACATGCTGATCGACGGCAAGCCCGTGACCAGCGAGGACGACTTCGACGACCTCCCCGAGGACACGGTCCTCGGCGTGGGCACGATCGACGACTTCTCGTGGAAGGCCCGCCTGGACCTGTACTCGTGCACCGAGTGCGGTCGCTGCCAGGAGCTGTGCCCCGCGTGGAACACCCAAAAACCCCTCTCCCCCAAGCTCCTCATCATGGGCCTACGCGACCACATGGAGTCCGCCTCCAACGTGCAGATCGTCGAGCAGGAGGAGGGCCACCAGAAGCTCGAGGATGGGGAGGTCCTCCTCGACAAGGGCGTGTCGGCCTCGCCGCACTCCTTCGACCTGGTCTCCGCCCTGTCCCTGTCGGGCGCGACCGGCCCCGAGGGCGTCTCCGCAGTGACCGCTCCCCTGGTCCCCGAGGTCGTCTCCGAGGAAGTCCTGTGGGACTGCACAAACTGCGGCGCCTGCGTCGAACAGTGCCCCGTCGACATCGAGCACATCGACCACATCCTCGACCTGCGCCGCCACCAGGTCCTCATGGAAGGCGCGTTCCCCCGCGAGCTGGGCCGCGCGTTCCGCGGCATGGAATCCAAGGCGAACCCCTACAATCAGCCAGCCCGCAAGCGCATGGATTGGGCGAAGAAGCTGGACTTCGACATCCCCGTCGTCGGCGAGGACATCGAGGACGCCTCCGAGGTCGACTACCTGTTCTGGGTGGGCTGCGCGGGCGCCTACGACGACACGGCGAAGAAGACCAGCGCCGCCATCGCCGAGCTGCTGCACACTGCGGGCGTGTCCTTCGCGGTTCTCGGCTCGGGCGAGTCCTGCACGGGCGATCCGGCCCGCCGCGCCGGCAACGAGGCGCTCTTCCAGATGCTGGCCGCCCAGGCCATCGACACCCTCACGGAAGCCAAGCCGCGCAAGATCGTCGTCTCCTGCGCGCACTGCTTCAACACAATCGCCGGTGAGTACCCGGAGCTGGGCGGCTCCTTCGACGTCGTCCACCACACGCAGCTCCTCAACCGCCTCGTGCGCGACGGCCTGCTCACGCCGGTCGCGCCGTCGGCCTCCGCTGATTCCGCCGCCTCCACGGGTGCGGACGCCACGGACGAGGCCGGGGCAGCCTCCGCAGGCAACGCTCCCTCGGTCGGCACGCCCCTGAAGGTCACCTACCACGACGCCTGTTTCCTGGGACGCCACAACCGCATCTACGAACCCCCACGCGAGCTCGTAGGCTCCCTGCCGAACGTGGAGCTCCTCGAGATGCCGCGCAACCGCGACCGTGCGATGTGCTGCGGCGCGGGCGGCGCGCACGCCTGGTTCGAGGAGACGCGCGGGACCCGGATCGCGGACGCCCGCATCGTCGAGGCCGCGTCCACGGGCGCGGACGTCGTCGCGACGGCCTGCCCCTTCTGCTCCCAGATGCTCGGCTCCGCCTCGGGCACGTCCGCCGGTTTCGTCTCCTCCGACACCGCCAACCAGGGCTCCTCGAGCACCGAGGGGGCCACGGCCTCGCCCGGCGGGAAGCTCCCCGAGGTGCGCGACGTGGCCGTCATGCTGCTCGAGTCCGTCAAGCGCGGGCAGTAAGGCACGCGCGCACGCCGAGCAGCACAGCGCGCACATCGCGCGCCCACGCATCACGTATCGTGCGCAAGCACCTCAAACAAAGGGGCGGCCCCGCAGGAAAACCTGCGGGGCCGCCCGTAAACCTCAGAACAATCAGTCCTCGACACCAACGATGACGTTGGAAGCCTTGATGACGGCGACGGCCTTCGAGCCGACGGTCAGGCCGAGCTCCTCAATGGCGGCGTTCGTGATCGACGAGGAGATCACCAGGCCGGGGGCCACCTCGATCTTGACGATGCCGTTCACGGCGCCCTCGGAGACCTCAACGACGGTGCCGGGGAGCTGGTTACGTGCGGAGAGCTTCATAATGTGCCCTTTCGTTCGTAGTGGTTTGCAAACATACTTACCCTAGTGGGCGCGCGGCGCTCCTTCTAGGGATGCGACCTATTGTTCGTCCTCCGGGGAGATTTCCTCGAGGCCGACGAGGAAGCCGTCCTCGTCGACGACATTGCCACCCACGAGGGTCGCGATCATGCCAGCGGCCTTCTCAACGTCCTGCGTGGAACGCAGGCGCTCGAGGCGCGCGGTGCGGCTCATCGCCCCCGCTCCCGGCGTCGGCGCGGACGTGGGCAGCCAACGCACCTGGTATTCGATGATGGCCCCGGCCATCCACGGCTCCCAGCGCAGCACACGCGGAGGCGTGGGGACGGCGTGGACCTCGATCATCATGTCGGAGCGGTGCCCGATCGGGCTCATGAGGGCGTACCCGTCGACGACCTGCGGCTGGTCGCGCTGGGCCTCGAGCTCCTCGCGGGCCTTCGCGATCTTCGAGGCGATGTCCTCGCGCACCGGCCCCAGCTCAGCCTTCAGCTTTTCGATCTGCGCGATCTGCGCGGGCGTGAGCGGAGGAGGCTTGGAGGCCTCGGGCGCGATGTCGCGCGCGTCCTTCATCTGTTCGAACCCCGCGCGCTCACGCATCGCGGAGAGCAGGTCCTCGGGATTGATCCAGCGCGGCGAGTACACCGTCAGATTCACGGCGGAGTCGGCGTCGGGGACCATAACGTAGCCGCTGCCCGCGATGCGCAGGCCGCCGGCGAGGCGACGGGCCATGCGGCGCAGCGCCTCGAGCACGCGATACTCCAGGCCCGTGGGCAGGCCCTCAGGGAAGGCCTTGTCCCACTCGCCCATGACGCCGTTATTCTGCTGGCGGGCGTGCGCCTGCGGACAGCGCAGGACCCACGCGTTCGCGAGCGAGGCCGGGCTACCCAGCGCCGCGCGCGTCGGCTGGTCGAGCGTCCACGGCCCCTCCAGCTCAGCCTCGGAGGACAGGCGCAGGCGTCCCGGGGCAATCCAGCCGGCCTCGTCCCACATGGAAATCGCGAGCGCCTCCAGCTCGGCGGGATCGACCGCGTCGGAGACGAGGAAGAGATGATGGGCGCGCGCGTCCTCCAGGTCGATGACGCCGGCGGGCTCGCTCACCTCGATGGCTGCGGCGATCGGGACGGCGGCCTCGGCTTCCGTGACCTCGCCGTCGGCAGCGATCTGGAACGCCGCGTCCGTCGAGGTCATCGTCGTCAGCCCGACGTTCGTCTGGGTGAGCGGATTGTCCGTCGCGCTCATCGGCGTCGGATCCGCGAAGGAATGAGGGGTGGCCGCCATGCGTTCCTTGAGGGAACGCCTCACCGGCGAGGCCTGGGGGGCCTCGTCCCTGTTGGTGACCTGCTCGGCGCGCGGAGTCATGCCGGGCAGCGCAACGCCCTGAATGACACCCGTGCGAGTCGGGGAGGGCGCGACCGGGGGGATACCGACCTCTGCCTCGTGGACACCGCTGGTCTGCGGGGCGGCGCGAACCTGCGGGACCCCCATGACGGGCGTCGGCGCGGGCGGCTCCGGCAGAGGCGGCACCTGGAGATCCGCGGGCTCGGGAGCGGGAGGCTCGGGCAAGTCGGCGGGATCCGGCGCAGGCGGATAGCTCATCTCACGAGCCGCACGCTCGGCGCGCTCAGCACGCATGCGTTCACGCCGGGACGGCAGCGGAGGAGGAAAGGCCGACATCGAGGCTTACCGTTCGATGCGCGTGCGCGTGAAACGCTCGTGGGTGCGCGACGGCGTCGGGCCGCGCTGACCCTGGTAGTGAGAGCCAAGACCCTGGGATCCGTAAGGATGCTCGGCCGGGGAGGACAGGTCGAAGAAGCACAGCTGCCCGATCTTCATGCCGGGGTAGAGCAGAATCGGCATCGTCGCCGTGTTCGACAGCTCCAGGGTCACGTGACCGGAGAAACCGGGGTCAATGAAGCCCGCCGTCGAGTGGGTGAGCAGGCCGAGACGGCCGAGAGAGGACTTACCCTCCAGGCGCGCCGCGATGTCATCGCCGAGGGTGACGAGCTCGTAGGTGGCACCCAGGACGAACTCGCCGGGGTGCAGGACGAAAGGCTGATCGGGGCCCACGTCCACCAGGTGAGTGAGGTCCGACTGATCCGCCGCAGGATCAATCACCGGGTAGCGGTGGTTATCGAAGAGGCGGAACAGGCGATCCAGGCGCACGTCAATGCTGGCCGGCTGAACCAAGTCGCGGTCCAGCGGGTCGAGCTGGATACGCCCGGAGTCCAGGGAGGCTTTGATGTCGCGGTCACTGAGCAGCATGACACGATTGTCGCACACTCAGCGCCGCGACAACAGCCTCAGCGAATCACTGGAGGGGCTGACCCTGCGCGTCGTAGGCGTAGGAGCCGGAGCGAGCCACGATCATGATGAACTCGATGAGCGCCCAGATGGCGGCGATGGGCGCACCGATCAAGGTGATCGTCAGAATCAGCTGAATGACGCCCTTAGCGGTGTAGCCCAGGTAGAAGTTGTGAATGCCCAGGGCACCCACGAAGAACGCCAGGAGCAGGGCGATAATCCACTGCTTGGGGGCGCCAACGACGGGCTGGCCGTACGCGGGCTGGGCATAACCGGGCTGTCCGTACGCCTGCTGGCCCGCGGCGTAAGCGGCCTGCTCGTAGCCGGGCTGCGCACCATAGCCGGGCTGCGCGCCTTCGGGTGCACCGTAGGGCGCCTGGTTCGCGGCGGACTCGGGGCCCGCCTGGGCGGAGGTTGCGTCGTAGGCGGTGCCGTAGGTGGTCGAGCCGGGCGTCGCGGTCGCCTCGTCGAAGGAGGGGGCCGAGGCCTGGGGGAAGGACGGCGCGTCGGGCGTGGGGACGGCGTCGGGGGCCGCAGCAGTATCGGGGGCGGCGTCGAATGCCGGAACCTCGGGGGCGGGAATCTCGCCGGCAGCGTCAACCGCGGGAGCGTCGGGAATCGAGAAGTCGGCCGAGGGGACCTCGGGGGTGCCATCCTCAGGGGAGAAGGGAGTGGCCTGCGGGTCGGGCGTCGTCATGGGTGAGCCTTTCGATTGTCGTGGGGGGCCGCGAACGGCCGTAATGACATAGCCTAGCGTGCCCACGCCCTCGTGCGGGAGTCACGTCCACCCCGAAACACCCCTGATTGATCCCGGAGGCCACGAACCCGTGTCGTGGTTCCTCACCTCACAAACGATCACTCTCACCCTCGAGAGCACGCTCCGCCAATGAAAAAGCGTGGGGCCCGGCATCAAGCCGGGCCCCACGGGGTAGTCTGACGCGCGCATCACGCGCGGAGCGCAGGTGCTCAGACGGTGGGAACGCCGTTGGAGTCCGTCGCGTAGATCCACTTGCCCATGAAGGCCATGATGGCGCACGCGAGGCCCGCGATGCCAACCACGAGGACAATCAGGTAGCCGATGCCAGCCAGGGCACCGCTATCCGACGTGCCACCGATCACCATGAGGACGTAGCCGAGAACCAGAGCGGCGACGCGAATCGCGCCGACCTTCATGTGGCCGAGGTAGAAGTCACCGGCGGCGATACCGCCGAGGAGCAGGTTGAGCAGGCCAGCGACCATGCGGGACTTGCCCTGGACGGGAGCGTTGTAACCAGGCTGCTGAGGAGCGGACATGTTGTCTCCTATGTGTTGATGACCCCTGGGATGGGGAGTTGTTTGAAAACACGGTCAGACTACCGAAGCATTCATATTTTGTACAACATCCTCCCCTTTTTATGTCACAGATCACAGGTTAATTTCTTTCGTTCGTCGCGTTGCGACTTTCTTCCATAGACTGACTGGGTGTTCACAAATCCGACGGCCGAGGCCTCGCGATCACTCCTGATCGACCTGCCCCATTGGTTCGCCGCACATCAGCGCAACCTGCCCATGCGCGCAGCCGACGTCTCCGACTGGGGGACCCTCGTCTTTGAGATCATGAGCCAGCAGACCCCCATCTCGCGGGTCCAGCCGATCTGGCTTGAGTGGATGGAACGCTGGCCTACCCCCGCCGATCTCGCCGCCGCATCCTCGGCAGACATCATCGTCGCCTGGGCAAACCTCGGATACCCCTCCCGTGCCCTGCGCCTCAAGGCATGCGCGTCCGCGATCGTCGAGAAGCACGACGGCGAGGTCCCGCTCACCATGAAGGAACTCACCCTCCTGCCGGGCGTCGGCACCTACACCGCCAGCGCGCTCCTCGCGTTCCGGCACGGATTCCGCGTGCCCGTCCTGGACACGAACGTCCGTCGCGTGCTGGTCAGATTTCTCGACGGCCGAGAGTTCCCACCCCACTCGACGCCCTCGAAAGCGGAAACGACCCGCGCCGAAGCGCTCCTCCCAGAAAATGGGCGCGAGGCAGCCGACGTCAGTTTGTCGCTCATGGAATTCGGCGCCCTCGTGTGCACCCAGCTGAGCCCCTCGTGCGACGAGTGCGCGATACACGCGAATTGCGCGTGGGCCGCCGCGGGATACCCGAAGGACGAGAAGCGCCCCACGCCCCAGCCCTACGTCGGCACCGACCGCCAGGCGCGTGGCCGCATTATGAAAGCCCTGCGCACCGCACACTTCGAAGGCAAGGAAGGCCTCACCAAGCGCAAAGTCCTCGACGTCGCCCGCATCGACGGCGGCGACCGCTACCAGCCCTCACGCGTGTACCGCGCCCTCCTCAAAGACGGCATGATCGTCTACGACGAGGACACGAAGCGCGTCACCCTGCCCCAATAACGCCGCAGGCACGAGGCCGGGGCCGGGGACCCTTCACCCGAGGAACGCGGCCCCGGGAGGCACCCACGGCCTCGTCGATCAGTCAGTAGCGGATGGCGTCGATCGGCTTGATGCGCACGGCCGCGAGCGCGGGGATGATCCCGCACAGTGCGCCGATGCTCGTGGAGATGGCGACGCCCGCGATGGCGGCGCCGGCGGGGAAGGCCGGGGTGTCGCTGAGCCTGACCCCCAGGGCCTCGAGGGGCAGGAATCGCACGACCACGATCGCGATGCCCACGCCAATGACGCCGGCGACGAAGGTCGCGACGACGGACTCCATGAAGACCGCGAAGAAGACGCGCGCCGCGGAGGCGCCGACGGCCCGCCGGATGCCGATCTCGCGCACGCGCTGGCGCACGGTCACGATGGCGACGTTGAGCAGGCCCAGAGCGCCCAGGAACACGATGATGCCGCCGATGACCATGATGACGGTGGAGATCGTGCCGAGCTGCTCCTCGCCGATGTCCTCGTGCTCACCGCCGGAGACGGACACCCGCCAGCCCTCGCCGAGGATCGAGGCCAGGGCGCGCGGTAGGGTCTCGCGCGCCTGGTCGGCGTTCTCGGGGCCCACCCACGCAATCATGGCCGGGGAGGTCATCTGCGGGAAGGACACGCGCGCCGCGTCGTAGTGCGCGAACACGGTCGGCATGTCGTAGGAGCTCTTCGACTTGGTGACGCCGACGACGCGCATCGCGACGCCGTCGCTCGTGTGCAGGACGATCGGCACCTGGTCGATGGGGGCGCGCCCGAGCTGATCCCACAGGGTCTGCGAGATGACGACGGGAATCAGGCGCTGGTCAGCGTCGCTGCTCTCGACCCAGCGTCCCGCGAGCATGCGGGTGCGGTAGATAACCGCGTAGGAGGGGTCCACGCCCTGGAACGCGACGCCGTCAACCATGTCGCCGATCTTCGTCAGGGGATAACCGCGGAATTGTCCGCTGGCCCGGGCATGGCGGGCTTCGACGATCTCACCGCCCCCGCTGGAAAAGCGCGACCAGTAGTGGATGTCCGTCTTGTCGGCCAGGGTAGCCATGGCCTCCCCGATCGTGTCCTTCTCATCGGGGCGCGTCGCCGTCTGCGCGCCGGCAGGTGAGGCATCGACTCCCGTCCCGGAGACGTCCTGGTACGGGCCGCTGCCTGACGGCCCCTCCGAGGACGCCGAGGAGCTTTCGGGGGTCAGTCGCAAGGTGACCGAGCGTCCCTCGTACAGCTCCGCCAACTCGCGCGAGGACTGCAGGAGCAGGTCACCGAGCGCGATCACGATCGTCATCGCAGCGACGGCCGCGACCACGCCCACGAGGGAGAGGACGACGCGCGCCTTCTGCACCTTGACCTCGCCCCACGCCTCGATGAGTGCACCCAGGATCTGACTAATGGCGTTCACTACTCCCCTCCTCCGTCGTCGTGGGGGACGAGGCCTGCTCGGCTTCCGGGTCGCCCTCGGCGGGCGGCAGCGGGGGTTCAGCCGCAGCGGGTTCTGTGCCCGCCTGCTCGGTCCCGGCCTCGTCGCCCGAGTGCACCACCTCCGCGCGGTGCGCGAGAGCGGCGGGATCCCCTGCCTCGTGCAGGGTGCCGTCGTAGAGCTCGTAGGCGCGCTGCGCCCGCGCGGCCACCGCCATGTCGTGCGTGATGACGATGAGGGCAGCGTTGGACTCGCGGGCGACCTCCTCGAGGAGGGCCATGACGACGCGGCCCGTGTCCGTGTCGAGGGCGCCCGTCGGCTCGTCGGCGAGGATGACGCGCGGGCGGCGCACGAGGGCACGCGCGATCGCGATGCGCTGCTGCTCGCCGCCGCTCATCTCGCCCGGGTACGAGTCCGTGCGCTCCCCCAGGCCCACACGCTCCAACATGTCGAGGGCAATCGAGCGCCTGCGCAGCAGCTGAGGGCCCGGCGCATACAGGAGGGGAACCTCGACGTTCTCGGCGGCCGTGCGCGCCGAGAAGATGTTGAACTGCTGGAACACGAAACCGAAATCTTCACCGCGCATGCGAGCACGGCGCCCCTCCCCCAGGCGCGTCGTATCCACCCCATCCAGCTCGTACGTGCCCGAGGTCGGGGCATCCAACAGGCCAATGATGTTGAGCATCGTGGACTTACCCGTGCCCGAGCGACCGACGATGGACACGTGCTCGCCCTGGGCGACATCCAGATTGACACCGCGCAGAATGTGCAGATCCTCCCCGTCAGGCAGGGTCACCGTGCGGGTCACGTCCCGCAGGCACACGAGACTCATTGCGCGCCCACCCCGCCGGTCGAGCCGCCCGCGCCGCCGGCCCGACCGGAGTCCGCACCGCCCAAGGGACCATCCTGGTAGTCCTGATCGTCCTTGTTCGAGGTCGGGGTAAACTCGAGGATCTCCTCGCCCTCCGTCAATCCCTCCTTCACCTCGACCATCTTGCCGTCGGTAATGCCCAGGGTGACGGCGCGCTTCTCAGGCTTGGTGGGGTCGGAGGTCGGCAGGTAGACGGAGCCGGACTGGTAGCGCCCCTCGACCGCGGAGATCGGCACCGCGAGGACGCCCGTCGCCGAGCCGGCCGTCATCTCGAGGGTCACCTGCAGGCCCGCGAAGACCGTCTGATCTGCAGGGATCGCGCAGCGGGCCTTCAGGTCCGTCGAGGACGAGGCCCCACTCTCGGACCCCGCGCTTGCCTTCGGATCCTGCTGCTTACCGGTCGGACTCACAAGCTTGACACCCGAGCACTCGAAGGGCGCGGGACCATTCTTAATCGTGATGGTCGCCGTCGAGGGCGCGTCCTGCAGTCGGTACATTTGGTCCGCACTCAGGGAGGCGACCGCGGAGAAAGTCGCCGGGGCGACGGTCGCAACCGTGTCGCCGATCGCGAACTGCTGACCGACCAGCACACTCGTCGACACCGTCCCGTCACCGGGCGACACGACCGTCTCGTACTTGTACGTCGTGTCGTCGGTCTCAACGCTCATATTGCCGTCCTCGTCGGTCACCTGACGGGTCTCACCCGGGATTTCCTTGCGAATCTGGACGATGGGATCTCCCTTGGACACCCTGTCACCATCGTTGACGAAGGTCCGCACGACATTGCCGTCCAGAGTCGCGCGGGCGACGACCGACTCGTCCGCCTGGATCGTGCCCGTGACGCTCACTGTGTTCGTGATGTCGGCGCGACCCACCTCGATCGTCATCTGCCCGAAGCTACCTCCCGGGTCCATGCCATCGGTGCCCTCATCCTTCTGGGCGGCGGGAAAGAACGCGAACTTCACCAAGGAGATGGCGATAACCACCCAGGCCAGAACCTTGACAACGTCGAGCACCTGGGCGGTGCGGGTCTTGTGTGCCACGTGCGTCTCCTTCGATGAACGGCGTTGCCCAATTGTAAGGTGCACCTCACACACGCAGCAACGTTTCCCGCTTCTTATCAGGGTTTTCTCAGGGGCTTCCCGTTGGCTGGGCAGCGCGCTTCCATGCCCTACGATGGGGATCGAACCGACGAAAGGCTGCCATGATCCGCCGCGCCACGCCCGCAGACGCCGAGGCCCTCTCCGGCCTCTCACGCACCTGCTTCACTCAGACCTTCGGGCACCTCTACACACCCTCCGACCTCGAGGCCTTCCTCGACGAGGCTTACTCCCCCACCGTCCTGCGCGCCGAACTCAACGACCCCGAGCGCGCGACGTGGCTCCTCTTCGACGAGCCAGTTGACGAGGCCGGGGCAACACTCTCCTCCGGCGACCACCCGGGCACGCCCGACCCCGGAGACGAGGCCCCGGCCTCGTCCGTCTCACAAGCCCCCATCGGCTACGTGACCGCATGCCCCGCGCACCTGCCCCACCCCGACGTCGCGCCCGGCGACGGCGAGGTTCAGCGCCTCTACATCCTGCAGGGACACCAAGGTGGGGGCCGCGGTACCGTGCTGCTTCGCACCGCGCTGGACTGGCTCGAGCGCGGCGGCCCGCGCACCCTCTGGATCGGCGTGTGGAGCGAAAACTACGGGGCGCAGCGCTTCTATGCGCGCCACGGTTTCGAAATCGTCGGCGACTACTCCTTCATGGTGGGCGACCACGCCGACCACGAACTCATCACGCGCCGCCTCCCGCGAGCGATCACTGCGTGAGTAGCGCGTGAGCGGCGCACGCTCGACGCGTGAGCGGCGCGTCAGTTGCCCGCGCACCAACGCTCATAGACGAAAGGGCCCCGAGGCGTCATGCCTCGGGGCCCTCCCCACGTTGCGCCGTCAGGCCTGCTCCGACTCGGCGATCTTCTTGCGCACGTCATCCATGTCCAGGTTCTGGATCTGCGAAATCAGATCCTCAAGCGCGGACAGCGGCAGAGCGCCGGACTGGCGGAACACCGCGATGCCATCGCGGAACGCCATGAGGGTCGGGATCGACGTGATCTGCGCGGCCATCGCCAGCTGCTGCTGGTCATCCGTGTCGATCTTGCCGAACACGATGTCCGGGTACTTCTCGGAAGCCTCTTCGAAGATGGGTCCGAACTGGCGGCACGGGCCGCACCAAGTCGCCCAGAAATCCACCAGCACGATGCCGCCGGCGGACACGGTCTGCTCGAAGTTCTCCTGCGTGAGAGTAACGGTAGCCATGATTCTCCTGTTGTCGCCGGCTAACCCGACGGTGGTCGAGGCGCAGGCTTGGTGCCCACGCGTGAACTGTCTTATTCAACGGGCGCGGCGCGCCCACTATTCCCCTGAGGGAAGATCCGCGGTCGTGACGTGGCGCACGTTTTCCTCCGAGGCGCCCAAGCCTCGCAAAATGAACGTCTCCACCAACGTCAGCGCGGACTCGCGATGCTCCGGATCTTGCGGCAGACGCTGCCCCTGCAGCGTCGCGTGAATCAGGTGCACCGCGCCGAGCGTATTCTGCTGAGCGATCAGCCCGCGCTCCATGGCCTCGTCAAGAATGCCGATGAGGACCTCACCCACAACACCCGCATGATCATGCAGGTGCGAGGCGCCCTGGCCGGACATGTGACGGCGCAGACCCATTCCAGCCTTCACGTGGTAGCGGCCAATCATCTGCAGGTGGGAACGAATGTAAATGCGCAGGCCCATCAGGGGATCCGGCTCAGCTTCGAGGCGCTGAGTCAGCACGCGCGCGAACTCGCTCGTCACCTCGCGTATGTAGGCGAGCAGGAGCACTTCCTTGTCCGCGAAATGGTTATAGACCGCCGTGCGACCGACGCCCGCGCGCTCCGCGATCTGGCTCATCGTGATCGACTCGAAGGACTGCTCGCCCATGAGCGACCCCAGGGCCTCGAACAGGCGCGCGCGAGTCAGCTCGCGGTGAGAGGCAAGGGACTCCCCAATAATCTTCGGCATGCGCTTATTCTGACATCTTTCCCCTCAGTGTCGTCAAATTGTGGCTGCGCGCCGGTTGCCCATCCTTAGCGAGCGCAGCGGGCGACCACGGCCTCGACGATGGGGAAGTCTGCGACGATCCACGGGAGCGCGGCGAGGTCCGCGAGGGGCACCCACCGGGCCTCAAGGTGCGACGCGCCCACGCGCGGAGAGGGCGAACCAGGCGCGACCTCGGCGAGCCACACGCCCATGACGCGACCGCCCACAATCGGCCACCACTGGCCACCCACCGGGCACACGCGCGCGCCTACGGTGAGGCGCGCGCCGAGCTCCTCGACTATCTCGCGCTCAAGGGCTTTTACTGGATCCTCATTGTCCTCGACCTTGCCGCCGGGCAGCTCGAACTGACCGCGCAGCTCCTGCGGGTACGCTCGCGAGCAGGCGAGCAACGTCGTGGGCGCACTCAGCGAATCGACGATCGCGGCGGCCACCACGGGACGAGTCATGGGAACTCCAATCAATCAGGCGAGCCCAGTGTATCTGGAGGGAGAGCGCACGTCGGATCTGGATGGCAAACGCCAGCGGCGTACACCTGGCATCTCCTATTCCTCATCTTCCTTATCGAACCGACAAGTGGCGCCAGTTGCGCGAATATCCATACACCCGCTACCGTTCCTCGCCTCCCCATATCCCAACCACACCAGCTTGCAGCCGTTGCACGGGTATCCACACGCCAGACCTGCCACAACACTCCACCAGCACCCAGCCCCCGAGCACCCCGCTTCAAACTCCAGCGGTGCCGGTTGCGCGGCTATCCGACGTGACGATATGATCGACGGGTCGATTCCTTCGGGACGATGAATTGCGGGCGTAGTTCATCGGTAGAATGGAAGCTTCCCAAGCTTCAGAGGCGGGTTCGATTCCCGTCGCCCGCTCCGTTTTCCGCCTGGCCGTGCGCCGGACGGTTTTGTTATGCCTAGCCGGCCTGCACTGAACTACCACGCACAGGTCGAGTATGCCAACCTCATGCGGCAACTACGACGCCAGAACCCGAGAAGTATCATGCTCATCCGGGGCCTCACAGTCTCGCGTGATGGCAAAAGTACTCAACTCTGAGCCACTGACGACTGTTGATCGTATTCAGCCTTCAGCATCCGCGCAGCATCAGTTGCTCGAACTGGAGGCTGCCAACCTTCCCGACAGAAAGATGCCGGTGCCTGGCGATGCATTTCGAGCAACTTCTCGCAATCAGCTAGTTCACTAGCCACAACGAGACCCTCATCAGACAGCTTCTTCCAGAACGCAATCCCGTTAGGGTCAATCTCAATCCCAGAGACACCAATCTGATGATCCGGAAACCTCCGACGCAGCTCGAGGATAAGCTCTGTCCCCCAGCCAACACGACGGGCACAATGAGCAACCTTCAATCGAGTGACGGTAACTTGGCTGCCGCAAACACGAAAACTACATTGTGCCAAGGTTTCTTCTTTAAGCCCACGTTTTATGTGGTCAATACGAAGGTGCTCACGATTCTCGATCCATAATCTGAAGTCGCCAACACGACGTTCATCCCACGGACCGATAGCAGAGCTTTTGGATGCCCGCGCAAAGAGCGAAAATAGTCTGTCAAACACAGCTGCATTGTAGGGCATTGTAGAACTAGCTGGGGGATGAAAACGGACTCTACACATTGCTTGTCCAACCTAGTACTTCACTTAGTATCAGCGCACCTGCGCAAATGCGCCAAGTCTGAGGCCACATGCCCAAGGCGTAGTCCACCTCTCCCACAACGGCCCATTTTCGCCATGTTTATACGAGGTGGTCTGCACTTTGGGCGACGCACCACCTCGAGTCGAGACCTGACCGCCGGCCGATGAGGGGAATTGCACTACATGAGGGGCCGACACGCCCGCGACACGCTGCTCGACGGCTTCATGTAGTGCAAAACCCCCACCACTACCAGCATGGAGGGCGCCGCTTCGTCTACAAGACCTGGGCGCAGTGCCGGTTGGCGCAAAATTACTCGCCCGGCATGGCAACTTCTCGAAGTCGAAACGCTCAAGGCCACGACGACACATTCATGCTGTCCACATAAAACCACCAGCCCCACTGCTCGCCTCCTGTAGCGAGTTGTTGAAACCGACGGCACCACCGCGCGCCTGCCCGAGCTGACCAATGAAACCGCCATTACCTTTGCACGCCCTCAGCACCCGGGAAACCAGCATTTTCCCCGCGCAAAGGTGCCACCAGTTTCACCACAGCGAAGCGATGCACTAGATACGGAACCGATGCACTAGATAGTGCAGCAGTGCACTGGCAACTAAGCAGTGCATCGCCCGCCTATGTAGTGCAATATCCCTGAGCAACAAGCTCAACCATGGAGGGGCCTGGCCAGACGTTGAGACAACGCGCCAAGCCACACACCAGCACACTCGGCCCCGCCGGTGTGGAGGGCGCCGGAGGGACCTGCCGCGGTGCCGGTGGGCGGCGGCAGGGCCTGGCCGGGCTTCGAAACGCGGCACCAAGCCACCGATCCGCGACCAGGCGCCGCCGGTGTGGAGGGTGCCGGAGGGCCCGGAGGGCACGGGCGGGCTTCGAGATCGACGCGCCGAGCAAAGCTCGCGTGTGGCGATCTCGCGGGCGGCCGGGCCCGACGGCGCCCGGAACACCAGCGGCGCCACAACCAACCAGGCAACCCAAGCAACGCAGCCTCAGCCACAGCCTCAGCCGCGAAATTTACTCGCCCGCGAGGCGGTCGACTTCGTGCATGATGAGGCCGCACACGGCGCTCACCCACGCGACAGCTGCGACGCCGAGGACGCGGGATCGCCAGGGCCTCACCTGCAGGAAGTCCACGAAGCCGTACCCAGATCCGGGGGATGCGGCGGACATACTGAAGCCCCACATGGCGGCGCCGGTGGCCAGCAGGGCGATCACGATGAGCCCGAGGCTCGCCCACATCATAACGCGTTGGACTTTCGCTCCGTGCCGGGGCCGTCGCTCGATGGGCGACAGGGCGAGCGCCCACGCCCCCGCGATGAGGACGGCGGTGATGACGTCGGAGGGGCGGTGCCAGCCTTCCATCATGACGGACACGCCCATGAGGGATGTCCACGCCCACCCGATCCACGCCGACGGGCTGCGGAACCATTGGGGTGCGACGACGATGAGGGCGAGCGAGAGGGTGACGGCAACGGTCGTGTGCCCGGAGGGCAGCGAGTTGCCAGCACCCGTCGTGACGCCGAGGTTGGGGCGGGTGAGGATGTAGTCCTTGAGGAGTTGGGTCGTGACGTTCGCACCGACGACGGCTCCGAGGGCGCGCCCGGCGAGGGTAGGTCGGCGTCGCGCGGCGGCGACAAGGGCGACGAAGAGGCCGGCTGCGACCATGACGGGCACGGACACGATTCCGGTGATGAGGGTAGAAAAGGCCTCGTAGCGCCTCGCGG
>ERZ773099.405-NODE-405-length-37446-cov-11.008371_pt1 | contig 37446 bp, 30 predicted proteins | sample MGYA00511120_ERZ773099 | MGnify/ENA primary metagenome ERZ773099 (study PRJEB29015, sample SAMEA2738012) | human oral metagenome | biome: human oral; feature: human-associated habitat; material: dental | place: China | collected 2104 ... | reverse complement strand
TGCGCGACATTTTCGACACGCAGATCTACGTGGACTTCACGAAGGCCCTCGTCGAGGCCGCTGCATCGTCGAAGCGTGGCATCGACGAGCGGCGCGTGGCTGCCATCGGCGCGTTCGAGCGCGTGCGGTCGCTGGATGACCCCCTGAGCGAGGACGCGCACACGGATGCATCCGGCGCGCAGGAGCGCGCAGCCGAGGCCGAGGAGGCCGCACAGCTGGACGCGGGTGCGGCGGACGCCAGCGCGGTGAGGCGATGGGCGCAGGATGCGCGTGATCGGGCGCGTGAGGCGCACGGACAGACTCTCCGCATCGCTGAAGCAGCCACGGCGGTAGCACGCGAGGCATCCCGCGCGCTGGCCGAGGGCCGCGCGCTGGCAGAGGCGCAGGCGGAGCGCGCGCGCGTAAGCGCGAAGCTCGCCGAGCTCACCACGTCCCAGGAGGCGGTCGCATCCGACCGCGAGCACGCACGTGCGGCGCGCCTCGCCTTGGCTGTGGCACCCTTCGATGCAGCCGTCACCGAGGCCTCGGCGCGTCTGGAGTCCGCCGGAGACCAGGTCGCGGCCCTCTCCCCGATTCTCGGAAACGAGGCCTCCGCCCCACCAACCGCCCTCACGCCCGAGGCCGTCTCTGCTCTCGGCGAGCGGGCACAGGAGATGCGCGACGAGGCGACGCGCACGCGCGGCTCTCTCGAAGAGGTTCTCGCCGTCGAGCGCTCGCTGCCCCAGGCGCGCGCCCAGATTGAGTCGCTGCGCTCCCGCCGCGAGCAGGCATCGGCGCGCATCGCGTCGATCGAGGCCGAGCGCGAGGAGCTGCCCGGGCGGATCGAACAGGCCACCGAAGCCCTGCGCCTCATGCGGGCCGACGCCGACACGCTGCCCGAGGCCGCGTCCGCGCTGCGCGCCATCAACGAGCGCCTGGACGCCTCCATGCAGGCGGACCTCCTGCGCTCGGCTCTCCTCGGCGCGTCGGACGAGCTGCGCGAGGCCACGGTCGCCGCGAAGCTCGCGAACGCTGCGGCGGCGGATGGCCACGACCTGTGGATCGCGCAGAGCGCCTCGGCGCTCGCACGTGAGCTCGAGGAGGACACGCCGTGTCCCGTCTGCGGGTCGACGGAGCACCCCAGCCCGGCGCCTGCCGCCCACGGGGAGATCACGCGCGAGCAGGTCGCCGAGCTCGACCAGGCGCGAGACCGGGCGGAGAACACGCTGCGCGACGCGCAGGCGCGCCACCAGGACCTCGTGCGCCGTATCGCCCAGCTCAACGAGGTGGCCGGCGCGCCCACGCCGACTCTCGAGACCGAGCGGGATCGGGCGGCCGAGCTTGTGGCGACGCTGGAGGCTCTCACTCCGCAGATCGCGCAGATCGAGACCGCCCTCGAGCAGGAACGCGCGCGCCTCGACGGACTGACGGATACCCTCGCGAGTGCCCGCGAGGTCGCAGCATCCCTCGCGTCCACGCTCCAGGAGCGCGAATCCGCGCTGACCGCAGCCCTGACCCGTGTGGAGGCTGAGCGCGCCGACTACACCTCCCTCGACGCGCGCGCTGCAGCCCTGGATGAGCGCGCACATCGGGCCACGGCACTGTCGGGGGCATGCACTGAGTGGGAAAATGCGAGAGCGGCGCTGATCAACGCGCAGCACTCCCTCACTGAGGTGCTTGAGGAACAGGGCCTTGAGGCCGACAGCTGGGGCTCGTTGCTCCTCCCCCTTGCTCAGGTTGAGGCTCTCGAAGCGCGCGCGGCTGCTCATGACAAGGAGCTGTTTGCGGCACGCGAGGCCCTCACCTCCGAGCGCCTGACCCACGCGGCAGCAGCGCCCGCACCGGACCTTGAGGCCCTCACCGAGGCCTCCCGCAAGGCAGATGAGGATACCGCTGCGGCCGCCCGGGCCTCGGGAATCCTCGAGCAGCACTGCGCGCAGCTGGAGGCGGCCCGTACGTCCCTCGAGGGGGCGTTGGACGCGCTTGAGCGCGCCCGCGAGCAGGCGGGTCCGATCCGGCGCCTGGCCGATATTGCGATGGCCTCCGGGCCAGAGAACCTGGCGTCCACTCCCCTGTCTGCGTGGGTGCTCATCACACGTCTGGAGGAGGTCCTGGCAGCCGCGAACCCGCGCCTGGCGGCGATCTCGTCGGGACGCTACGAGCTCGTATCCGTCCCCGACGACGGCACGGCCTCACGCAAGTCTGGGCTGGGCCTGGCGATCATCGACCACGACACGGACGCGATGCGCAGCCCACGCACCCTGTCGGGCGGGGAAACGTTCTACACGTCCCTCGCGTTGGCTCTCGGCCTCGCGGACGTCGTCTCAGCCGAGGCCGGGGGCGTCGAGCTGCGCACGATGTTCATCGACGAGGGCTTCGGGTCGCTGGACTCGCACACGCTCAGCCTCGTGATGGCCCAGCTTCAGGCACTGCGCAGCGCTGGGCGCACGGTCGGCGTGATCTCGCACGTCGAGGAGATGGCGACCCAGATTGCGGACCAGATCCAGGTGCGGCCGCTGCCGGAGGGAGGATCGACCCTGAGCGTGCGCGCCTAACGCTCAGCCCTTATGCGGGGCCAGGACGGCGGGGCGCTCGGAGCGGTCGAACCAGGCGAGGGAGGACTCCCACAGGGCGGCCACAGCCTCGTCGGCTTCCTCCTGCGTCTCGGCGCTCAGCACGGCCTCCACCGCGGGCGCGGCGTCGGGCAGGTCCGCGAGGATCGCTGCCACGTCCGACCAGGTGTATTCGAAGGCTGCAGCCTCGAAAATGTGAGGCTCGATCTGCTCGCCGGGGGTCAGCGTCGTGGAGGTCGGCGTGTCGACGGCCAGGACGACGCGCGCTGCCCCGGCCCCTTCCGTCTCGCGTGCCAGCTCAAGGGAGGACAGGGCGGCCTCGGTGATGGCGTCGTCCTCGAGGACCTCAATGTCCTCCCCGCTCATGGCGGCCTCGGGCACGCACAGGACGCCGCTGCGCACGGGCGGCAGCGGAACGGACAGGTCGGACAGGACGGCGGGAACGTAGACGCGCATGCTCACAGTGTAGGCATCCACTGCGCGACAATCGCCTCCAACTCGTCGGAGGCCTTGCAATGCGTGCCGCTTTCCCCCAAAGCTTTGCCGCGTAGGGCAGCCCGCTGCACGCCCGCATCTTCGTCGACGACGTGGAAGACCTGTTCGGGCATGAAGGCGCCGATCGCGTCCTGCAGGGATGCGACGGGGCGCGCTCCTATCGCATCCGTACTGACGCGGTTGACGAGGAGGGTGATCGGGCAATCGCCGCCGTGTTCGGCCCACCAGCTAGCCAGGAAGGAGAGGCGGTTGATGCCGATGATGTCCCCGCGCGCGACGATCACGAGCCGGTCGACGCGCTCGAGCACTCCGAGCGCGGCGTCGTCCCTGCTGGCCCCGCGGCTGGACTTTTCGAGGAATGTGGAGGCGATATCGACGACGCTGTAGCGGGCGCTCAGCCGCAGCGCGCCGATGATCGATTCGATGCTCGGACGGCTCACTTCGCGCCACCGGTGCCCGGTGACCAGCCCGGTGATGACGCGCAGCCCCTCGGATCGCTGGACCGCAGCGGACTGGACGTCCTGGGGCGTGAGCGGCCCACGCGAGGCGGTGCGTGCCAAGATGGACAGGCCCGAGGCCTGGACGGGCAATCCGAGAAGGTGCGCAATCGTCGGGTTAGCGGTGTCTGCGTCGACGAGGAGGGTCGGCGCAGTGCGCGCGAGGATCGTCGCGATACCCGCAGCGAGGGTCGTGCGCCCGGGCGCTCCGCTGGTCCCCCACACCGCGATGACCGTGCCCGGGGACGAGGGCGGTGGAGGTGGCGGGGGCTGCACATCCGCGATGGAGGCGTGGACGCGAACGTTACGTGTCGCTGCTATCAGCGAATTGACGACCTGTTCAGGGCTGCCGGGAGCTGCGACCGAGGCGACGCCGAGGGAGACAAGCCTCGCCCTGAGCGCATGCGAGCCGAGCGCAACGACCGCCATGCCGCACGAGCGCAGCGCGTCGAGCGCCTCGGCCGTCAGGTCGGGGTCGGCGCCGTCGATGACTGCCAGGTCCGCGACCCCCGCGCGGCCGGCGGCGATGACCTCAGCGAGATCGGCGCAGCGACGAACGATCGCGAGGGTCTCTCCATGGCGTTGTATTGCCTGGATGAGGGGCGCTTCGTATCGCTGCTCGGCGAGGATAACAACCCCGTGAACGGTACTCATGGCGCACCGACGGGCACGGCAGCGAGGCCATCCGTTGAGCTCTGAGCGGCCAGCAGGACGGGCAGCGACGAAGAGTTCGCCAGGATCTCGATGCGCGTTCCCCTCCTCGTTTGAGACGAGGAGGATGCTTCTATCGCGCGCACGAATGTAAAGGATCCCTCGATTTCGTGTGCCTGCTCCGCCCCCTGGGCCTGCGTGCGCGTCGGAACCGTCCACAGCTGGATCCTGGTACCGTCGGCCACCCCGTCGGGCAGGCCGGTTGTCACGGTCACCGCGAGACGCACCGTCTGGCCCGTCCCCTCCGATTCAGTTTGCGCGATATCGGAGCGCATGATGATCTGACCGGGCACGAGCTGGCGCGTCGCAATGGATCCCATGGGCGCCTCGGACGTGGGCGCATAGACGGAACCATCCACGCGGAGGTCGATTTCTCGCACATTCTCGGCAGTGATGGCTTCGCCGGGTGCGATCGTACTGGTCACGCTGTAGACACGGGATCCTCCCCGGAGGAAGCCGCTGAGGACACTGAAAGCGATCACAGACGCGATGACGAGGACCACTCCGATAATGAATCGGCGGTCTATCTTGCCGGGGGCGCGCGCCGGAATCGACACTGAAGCTGAGACGCGTTTCACTCTTCTATGATGCACGTTCGACCGGAAAAGCGGTAGGTTGCCGACTATCCATCAGAACCAACCGAGCACATCGATCATATGTCGGACAAAAAATTGCCGACTCAAACCAATCAAACGAAGCAATCTCAACTGATAGCATGTTGTCATGGCAACACGATTCCTCACTCTCGCTGACGTCGCCGAGACCCTGAATCTCACGATGTCAGCCACCCGCGCCCTCGTTTCCTCCGGCGAACTCCCGGCCATCCAGGTCGGCGGCAAGCACGTGTGGAGGATCGAAGAATCGGTCCTGGAGCAGTTCATCCAGGACCAATACGTCGCGACTCGCGAGCGTCAGAAGGCGGAAAACGCTCAGTAATCGGTCGGCCATCGCTGGCCGAGCACGCGGAGTCGACGAAGCCCCGCAAGCGCTAGCGAGACGACCATTTCTTCCTGCTCATCCCGGCCGTCATAGCTGATGGCCGTTCCACTGAGGGCGACATCGACGTGGTCCGCATAGACCGCGTCGATGATCCCCCTGTAGCCCCCTCCATCGGATTCGATGGCGACGCCGACACCGCGCGCACTCAGCTCGCGCAAAACGTGTCCCACGCCGACCCCACCCCTGATCGACGACTCGCGCGCGACGCTTCGCCCGAGCGGCCAGGCGCCGACGACGGCAGACAGCATGACGAGGCTATCGCCACCTTCGCCACGCAGGAGCACCCACGTGCGAGTCGAGTCAAGAACCTGTCCCGACACCACGTGCCCGCCGCGCAGCGCGAGGGTAACGATGCCCACCGCGCCAGCGAGTCGAGCCGAGAGGGTGACGGACGCGCGCTCGGCGTCCGTCAGCTCATCGATAAGCTCTTCCAGATCACGCTCGCGTTCCTCGTCGAAGCGCGCCTCCAGCTCGGCCATGAATGCTGACATATCCATGCCCCAACGATGCCACACCCACAAAGAAAGCGCTGCACATCACACTTTTATCTCATTTTCATAAACGTATTGACATCAACCGATACGAAGCAGATAATTATTCGCATCGAATCCATCTCACTCGATGAAGAGTTCACCATGACTGATGATTCACGTACTCCCCATGGGCAGGAACACCTGTCTGACGCTTTCCTCTGGTTGGTTGGCGCGCCGCTGACCGTCCTCGACGCCCTGTACCTGACCAGGCTCGCACCGCCCATTGACGCGGAGCACCCCGAAACGCTCATCGTGTGGGCGCTGGGGGTGGCCGCACTCCTCCTGCTGTCGTGGAGCCTTCTCAGCTCCGCATGCGCCCACCTTGCCCTCCTGCGCGCTACCCCTCCCATTGTGCGCCGCATCGCACGCGCGGTGGTCGCACGCTACGGCACCAGGCTCTCGCGAACCTTGCTCGCCCGTGCCGGTGCCGGAGCGCTCATCGGCTCTGCGCTGGTGACTGGCGCTCCGGTGGCTGCGACACATGCGACGCCGCAGGACCTCACCGTCCCAGGGATCTCGCTCACGTGGGCGGATAGCCCACGCGCCACACAGGAACCAACGCAGATGGATCCGGCTGGCTTGACGACACCCGCACCCGCGCAGGACGCTCCTCCCCCACCCACGCCCCACATGCCTGACTCGATCACGGTCGCCCCCGGCGATTCCCTCTGGTCGATTGCCGCATCCCTGCACCCAGACGCGGACGACGCATCCATCGACGCGGTGTGGCGCGCGATCTACGAGGCGAACGCGGACACTCTCCCGGATCCGAACCTTATTCATCCCGGACAGAAACTCACCCTTCCCCAGGACCTACCATGAGCACGCAAATCGCACCACGGCCTCGTACGGCCGAAACACCCCGGCGTCGCGTGAGCACGAGGCCGACGCCCTCCCGCCCACTCCAGCCAGCCCCCTTCCGCTGGAGTCGGGACGAGGCACTCCCCCACGGCACTTCCCCCTCCGGCGCATCCGCGAACACCCTTCACCCAGGACCGCACGCCCTTCCCGATCCCGACCAGTGGGCTGCAACGCTCGCGCGCGCGGTCGTCGAAGTCGTCACGGGAGCACGCCAGGCACCGCAGCTGCGACGCTGGCTCCTGCCCGAGCTCTATGGGGCGCTGGCATCCGTGCACCTGTCCCCCTGCGCACGCGGCACACGTCCCGTCCACGTGCGCACCTGTCCGATCGACGCGGTCACCACCGAGGCGGCCGTCATTATTGCTACCGCCGCCCGCACGTACGCTCTCGCCCTGCGCCTGGAGGAGTACCACGGACGCTGGATGATGACGGCGCTGGAGCTCGCCTAACCCACCAACGAGGCCCGCCCACGGGTAGCACAAACGGGTGAGAGGCTCCCGAAAGAACCCCTCACCCGTATCAGCTAGCGATCAGCGCCGGCGACGCTTCTTAGCGGCCGCGCGACGCTCGGCGCGGTTACCGCCGGACGACGGCGCACCCGACTCGATGCCTTCGGCGGAGCTGTAGTTCACGCGCGATGGGGCCTTCTGCCGACCCACATTGCCCATCACCGAGCGGGCGTGAGCCACGGCCTCGCGCGCGGCCTCGGAGGACGCGGACTCGGCGGCCGCCACATCTTCGATGCTCGGCTCGGATGCCGCAGGCGAGGCGGGGGCGGACTCGGACGCGACGGACGCGACGGATGCGGAAGCAATCGAGCCGCCAGCCTGTTCCTCCGCGGAGGCCAGGGCACGCGCGAACTGCTTGGCGTAGGAGAACACCTGCTGGACGGACTCCTCGCGGATGCGCTCGACCATCGCCTGGAACATCTGAGCGCCCTCGTCCTTGTACTCGACGAGCGGGTCACGCTGACCCATGGCGCGCAGGCCAATGCCTTCCTTCAGGTAATCCATCTCGTAGAGGTGCTCGCGCCACAGGCGGTCCACCACGGAGATGACGACGCGGCGCTCGAGGGTGCGCATGGGCTCCTCGCCCAGCTGTGCCTGCGCCAGCGGGTTCGCGTTCAAGCGATCCTCGGTATCCGCGTAGACGGCGTGGATGTCGCCGACCAGCTCGGTCACCAGGTCATCGCGAATGAGGGACGCGGCGCCGCCGTGCTCCTCCAGGACCTCGTCGATCGTGACCGACGGCGGGTAGTAGCCGCGCAGGTTCTCCCACAGCGAGGGCAGATCCCACTCATCCACGGCCTTGTCGGCGATCGCCTCGTCGACCAGGCCAGTCACGAGGGACTCCATGAAGGCGCGCAGCTGCGGGCCCATGTCCTCGCCCTCGAGTACCTTGCGGCGCTCACCATAAATGGTCTCGCGCTGACCCGTCATGACGTCGTCGTACTTCAGGACGTTCTTACGGATCTCGAAGTTGCGGGCCTCCACCTGATGCTGGGCCGACGCGATAGAGCGCGACACCATGCGGTTTTCCAGCGGCATATCCTCCGGGTAGGCACCCGAGGCCATGATGCGCTGAGCCATGCCCGAGTTGAACAGGCGCATCAGGTCGTCTTCCATCGACAGATAGAAGCGGGACTCGCCCGGGTCACCCTGACGGCCGGAACGTCCGCGCAGCTGGTTGTCGATACGACGCGACTCGTGGCGCTCCGAACCGAGCACGTAGAGGCCGCCCAGCTCGCGTACTTCCTCGCGCTCAGCCTCAACGGCGGCTTCCGCGGCCTCGAGGGCCTTGGGCCACGCCTCGCGATACTCCTCCGGGTTCTCCTTCGGATCGAGGCCCTCGGCGGCCAGGTTCGCCTGCGCGAGGAACTCCGAGTTACCACCCAGCATGATGTCGGTACCACGGCCGGCCATGTTCGTGGCGACCGTGACCGCACCCTTGCGACCGGCCATCGCGACGATGGCGGCTTCGCGGGCGTGCTGCTTGGCGTTGAGCACCTGGTGCGGGATGTGCTTCTTCTTGAGCATCTGGGAGAGCAACTCGGACTTTTCGACCGAGGCGGTACCGATGAGGACGGGCTGGCCGGCCTCATGGCGCTCGACGACGTCCTCGATAATCGCGTTCAGCTTGCCCTTCTCCGTCGGATAGACGAGGTCGGGCTGGTCCTTGCGAATCATCGGCTTGTTCGTGGGGATCGGGATGACGTCGATCTTGTAGGTCGACGCGAACTCGGCGGCCTCGGTCTCGGCCGTACCCGTCATGCCCGAACGCGAACCCTCGGGGTAGAGACGGAAGTAGTTCTGCAGCGTGATCGTGGCCAGCGTCTGGTTCTCGGCCTTGATCTCCACGCCTTCCTTGGCCTCGATCGCCTGGTGCATGCCGTCGTTGTAGCGGCGGCCCGGCAGGACGCGGCCCGTGTGCTCGTCGACGATGAGGACCTCGCCGCCATCCACGATGTAGTCGCGGTCCTTGAAGAACAGCTCCTTGGCGCGGATCGCGTTGTTGAGGAAGCCGATCAGCGGGGTGTTCGCGGCCTCGTAGAGGTTCTCCACGCCCAGCTGATCCTCGACCTTGTCGATGCCCGGCTCCAGGATGCCGACGGTCTTCTTCTTTTCGTCGACCTCGTAGTCCTCGTCGCGCTCGAGCAGGCGTGCGATGCGGGCGAACTCCACGTACCAGCGGTTCAGATCGCCGTCCGCGGGGCCCGAAATGATCAGAGGGGTACGGGCCTCGTCAATAAGGATCGAGTCAACCTCGTCGACGATGACGAAAGCGTGGCCACGCTGAACCATGTCCTCGGGCACCTGCGCCATGTTGTCACGCAGGTAGTCGAAGCCGAACTCGTTGTTCGTGCCGTAGGTGATGTCGCAGGCGTACTGCTTGCGGCGCTCGGCGGGGGTCTGGCCGGTCAGGATGCAGCCGGTGGTCAGGCCCAGGAAGCGGTGGACGCGCCCCATGAGGTCGGACTGGTACTCGGCCAGGTAGTCGTTGACGGTCACCACGTGCACGCCCTTGCCGGTCAGGGCCCGTAGGTAGGAGGGCATGGTGGCCACCAGGGTCTTGCCCTCACCGGTCTTCATCTCCGCGATATTGCCCAGGTGGAGGGCGGCACCGCCCATGATCTGGACGTGGAAGGGGCGCATCCCCAGGACCCGGTCGGCGGCCTCCACCACCGTGGCGAAGGCCTCGGGCAGGAGGGCGTCCAGGGTCTCCCCCTTCTCGTAGCGCTCCCTGAGCTCGTCGGTCATCTCCCTGAGATCCTCGTCGCTGAGGTCACGGTAGGTCTCGGCGAGCTCCTCGACCTGGTCGGCCAGGGAGTCGAGCTTGTTGACGGTACGGCTCTCACCGATACGAAGGATCCAGTCGAAGATCGACACGCTGGCTTCTCCCTGGCTGTTGACGTGTGGTGCGGCGGTGGGCCGGGCGCCGGGGCGCCGTGGGCGCGCACCGGCCTCATGCTAGTAGACGTTACCGCCCTCGTGGTGCGCCCCCGCCCCGCCCCGCGGGCCGCCCGCCCTTCGAAGCGGCGTCGTTCCGGGGCCCGCTCAGCCCACAGGAGAGCCCGCTGAGGCTGGCCTCACAACGTTCTGTGGACAGTCGCGGCGCGCGGGGGCCGGCGGGCCCACCCTGGGGGCGTGCGCCGCTACCTGTCCTGGCTTCGCGCCTGGTGGAACCGTCTGGCGGGACCGTGCCTGAGGCTGGTCCTGCCGTCCTCCTGCGCGGGCTGCGGGACCTGGGAGACCCGCCTGTGCCCTTCCTGCCGCGCCGTGCTGGCCGGCCCCCTGCGGCCGGTGCCGCACGCCCAGGCCCTGGGGGACCTGCCCGTGTGGGCCCTGGCCAGCTACCGGGGCGTGGCCCGCCGCCTGGTCCTGGCCTGGAAGAACGGGGCCCGCGAGGATCTGGAGGAGGCCATGGTCGGTGCCGGCCGGCGCGCGGGGCTCACCTGGGCGGCGGGGCTGGACCCGGGGACCGTGGACCTCCTGGCCGGGTGCGGCGGGCTGCTGGTGGTACCCGCCCCCTCGGGGGTCAGACGGCGCCTGGCCGGACGCCTGGTCGCCTCCCGCCTGGCTGACGGCGTCGCCCGCGGGGTGGCCCACGGGCTGGCCGGCACGAGGCTGAGGGTGTGCAGCGTCGACCTCCTGCGCCGCCCCCTGCTGGGCGCGGGACGGGCCCACCAGGCGGGCAGCTCCAGCCGGGGGCGGCGGCGCAACCGCTCCGGGGACCTGCGCCTGCTCGCCGGCGTGGAGGGCCGGGCCGTCCTGCTGGTGGACGACGTCGTCACCACCGGGGCGACCCTGGCCGCCTGCCAGCGCGCCCTGACCCGCGGCGGCGCCCGGGTCCTGGCGGCCCTGACCCTGGCCGCCACGCCCGCGCCCCGGCGACGCCGCAGCCTGCTGGCACCAGTGGGGACGCCACCGGGTGGCACCGCGTCCGCCGACGGCGATAACGGCTCTGACCAGCGGTGTAATGCGTGCACAGCCCCGGGAGATAGTGTAGTTTATGTGTCACAGGACACACGGAAGTCGTGTGGGGACGGGCCTTCCGTCCCTGTCGCCGAGGAGGTGGTCAGGCACTCCCAGGGCCCGCCGCACCGAGGCGACGGGCACCCGTCCCAACGATCCGCTGAGCCCGGATCATGACTTACAGAAATGAGGGTCCGTCATGGACGTCACCGTCGTCGGTCGCAACGCCGAGATCAGCTCTCGCCTGCGCGACTACGTCGAGGAGAAGACCGCCAAGGTCGAGCAGTTCGACCCCCGCGTCCAGCGCGTGGAGGTCGAGGTCACCCACGAGCGCAACCCGCGTCAGGCTGACACCGCCGAGCGCGTCGAGATCACCGTCATCTCCAAGGGCCCGGTCATCCGGGCCGAGGCCAGCTCCTCGGACCGCTACGCCGCCGTGGACATCGCCATGGGCAAGCTGACCGAGCGCCTGCGCCGCGCGCGCGACCGCGTCAAGGACCACCACCGCTACGCCGTGGTCCTGCGCCCGGAGGAGGCCGCCGTGGCACCGGTGCCCGAGCCCGAGATCCCCGACACTGACGACGCCCCCATCGAGGACTCCCCTCACGCCCCCACCGAGCGCGGGGTGGCGGTGGAGGCCCAGCTGGGCGACTCCCCGGTGATCGTGCGCCAGAAGCTCTACCCGGCCAGCCCCATGACCATCGGTGAGGCCCTGGACCAGATGGAGCTGGTGGGCCACCCCTTCTACCTGTTCATTGACAAGGAGACCGGGCAGCCCTGCGCGGTCTACCGCCGCCACGGCTGGACCTACGGCGTCATCCGCCTGGACACCACCGTGAGCTAGGCGCCGGGGGGCCGCGCCCTGTCCCCGAACGCGGCGCGGCCCCGGGGCACGGGCCGTCCTGCCCGGGGGGCGGCGCGCTCAGGGAAGCGGGTAGGACAGGTCCGTCAGGTCGGTGTCCACCACGCGCCAGGTGGCTCCCGAGCGCTGCCAGACCTGCTGGGAGGCGTCCGTCAGGCTCAGCGTGCCGTCCACCCGGTTGGCCGCGACCTGGGTGGCGCCCAGGGCGCCGGTCTGGTCACTGCTCAGGCCCCCCACCTGGAGGTGGTGGATACGGGGGGCGCCGCCCTCGTCCTGGGCGGGCAGGAGCAGGGCCACGTTGACCGGGTCGTACCAGCACGGGGCCCCCAGGACGGTCGGGGCCCCCTCGGGGAGCAGCGCCAGGGCCCGGCCCAGGGCGGTAGGGCGCCCGCTGGCGTCGCGCACAATGACGGCCACGTCCACCTGGTCCTGGCCCTCCCCCCGGTGGTGCACCACCAGGCGCTCGCCCTCGGCGGAGACGTCCACGGCCAGGACCGTGCGTCCCTGGAGCCAGGTGGCCGTCAGGGGCGCCCGCAGCCCGGCGGCGTCCACGGCCACCAGCACCCCGTCCTCGGCGGTCCACACCCAGCCGGTCCGGTCCGCCACGGGGGCGGTCAGCCCGCCGCCGGTGCCGGTACCGGCCGACAGGATCACCGAGGCGCTCCCGGCCCCGGAGGGGACCTGGACCAGGCTGGGCCCGGAGACGACCGTGAGCCGCCCGTCCTGTCCCAGGAAGGGCCAGCGCCCGCTGGCGCTGCCCAGGACCTGGGCCCGGGCCAGGACGGTGCGGGCGGTCCCGGTACCGCGTACGACGTCGCCCCCGCTCATACCCAGCACGTCGCCCGGGGCCCTCAGGACGGCCTGCAGGCTGGCGCCCGAGCCCAGGTCCCGGTCCTCGGCCAGGACCCGCACGGAGCTGACGGAGCTGACCTGGAGCAGGGTCTCACGCAGCTGGGCCACGGCCAGGTCGCCCCGGGCGCCCTCCAGGGCCGACCCCGTGCCGGTCAGCCGCACCGTGACCACCGGCCCGGACTGGCTGACCTCGGCCGTGGTCCCGGCGGGGAGGGCGCTGTCCACACCCTGGGCCAGCCAGTCCGAGGGGCCGGCCACCGCCAGCTCCACGAGCCGTTCCAGCTCGCAGCCCGACGGGACCCAGCGCAGCTCGGGGACCAGGCGCCGCCCGTCCCAGGACGGGAAGCACAGCCACCGGGCGGCGTAGCTCAGGCGGACCGTGGAGTCGGCGAGCAGGGTCCCCTCGGGGGGCTCGGCCACGCGCCACTGGCCGGCCACGTCCCGGGCCAGGGAGAACCTGGTCTCGGTGTGGGTCAGCGGGGCCCGGGTCATGGCCCCCGAGGGCGCGATCGTGCCGATGACGGTGGTGCTGACGCTCACCGAGCCGTCCGGGGCCCGGGCCACCACCGGCGCGTCGGCCTCCTGGTAGACGCGCACCAGGTCGCGCGGGCTCCAGCGGGCGGCGACGTCAGGCAGCAGGAAGGACCTGGCGGTGGCGAAGTCGTCGGAGAAGCCCGCGGTGCACGCCCGCAGGAAGCCGGTGACAATGAGCTCGGGGCCCGCCCCCTCGGTGGGTCCGGGGGCGGTCTGGACCAGGGAGTCGGGGTCGGCCCCCGGCACGGTGGCGGTGTGGACGGCCCCGGAGGTGGGCAGGCGGGCGCAGCCGCAGGCCAGGGCGCCCAGAGCCGCCAGCAGGGCGCGACGGCTCAGGTGCCGGACGGCCCCGCGGGCCCGGCCGGGCGCGTACCGGTCCACCGGGCTCACTGCCCCTCCTCCTGCCCGGGCCGGGACCGCCCCTCCTGGGGCCGGGTCCCGTCCTGCTCCTGGGGCCGGGCCCCGTCCTGGCCCGCGCCGCCGTCCAGGGGCTGGAGGGGGCCCCGCCGGCGCACGGCCGGGTCCGGCAGGGTGGAGTTCAGGCGTCGGGCGCTCTTGCCGGGCTGCCCGGTCCGCCGGGAGACGGGCCCGGGCCACTGGCCCGCGCTGGTGTGCCCCGCGCTGGTGCGCGCCACGGCGGGGGCGTCGGGCGGCACCACCTCCAGGGGCGGGGCCCCCGTCAGGGTCCCCGGGGTCCCGTCCTCCCCCAGGACCCGGGGCAGGACCAGCAGGAAGGAGGAGCCGTCGGCAGGCCACCCCCAGGCCGTCAGCGTGCCGCCGTGGAGGTGGGCGTCCTCCAGGGCGATGGACAGCCCCAGCCCGGTGCCTCCCAGGGTGCGTCGGCGCGAGGGCTCGGCCCGGTAGAAGCGGTCGAAGACCTTGGCCACGACGTCGGGGCTCATGCCCACCCCGTGGTCACGTACCCGCAGGGCGACGGCGTTGGAGGAGGTGGCCACGGTGACGTCGATGACGCTGCCCTCGGCGTGCTCAATGGCGTTGGTGACCAGGTTGCGCACGATCCGCTCCACGCGGGTGACGTCCATCTGGGCGGTGGCGGGCTGGTCGCCCAGGTCGAGGTGGACCTGGGCCCCCGAGGCGGTGACGTGGACCTCGACGGCGGACAGGACCCGCCGGACCACCTCACGCAGGTCCTCCTGGCTGACCCGCAGCTCCACCCGGCCCGAGTCGATCCGGGAGATCTCCAGCAGGTCGGTCAGCATGGTCTGGAAGCGGTCCACCTGGTCGTTGAGCAGCTCGGCCGAGCGCCGCGCCAGGGGGTCCTCGATCTCGGTGCGGGCGGCGTAGAGCTGGTCGGAGGCCATGCGGATGGTGGTCAGGGGGGTGCGCAGCTCGTGGGAGACGTCGGAGACGAACAGGCGCTGCACGGTGGACAGGGCGGCGTAGCGCTCGATCTGGGCCTGGAGGGAGGCGGCCATGGTGTTGAAGGAGGTGGCCAGCCCCGCCAGCTCGTCCTCGCCGCGGACCTCAATGCGCTCCGAGAGCGTGCCCGAGGCCAGGCGCTGGGCGGCCAGGGAGGTCTGGCGCACCGGCCGCAGGACCCTGGCGGTGACGGTCCAGACCCCCAGCACGGTCATCAGGGCGAAGCCGACGCCCGCGGTAATGACGGCGCGGGAGGCCACGGTGACCAGGCGCTGCTCGGGGGCCAGGGTGTACAGGACGTAGACGTCGTACTGGCCGGCCACGGGCAGGCTCAGGCGGGTGCCCACCAGGACCCCCGGCTCCTGGCCCGACCCGCCCTGCGTGCCGATGCTGGCGGGGACCTGCGTGGGCCGCCAGGCCAGCGTCCCGGCGGGGGCGTCCTCCACGGCCTGGGTGATGTCGTGGGTGACCAGGGCGTCCATGGCCGAGTCCGTGGACAGGTCGTTAATGGCCACCGAGGAGGACTCGCTGCCGCTGCGGCGCAGGGCGACGCCGACCCCGCCGGCCCCGGCCGAGGAGCCCCGGATGGAGGTCACCTGCGTCTGGGCCAGGAAGGCCACCTCGTCGGGGCTGGTGACGGTGGCGGCGTCCAGGACCGCCTGGGCCGTCCTGACCCGCTCCATGGCGTCAGCCAGCACGGCGTCACGCTTGTCGCTGAAGACCGACTCGCGGATAGTGACCGTGACCACCCCGAGCAGGACGGTGATGAGCACGGCCCCCGCCACCAGGGCCGCCACGGTGACCCGCAGGATGAGGGAGCGCCGCATGAGCGCCCGCAGGCCCGCCAGGCCGGCCACGGGGGACCGGCGCCCGGGCTCAGACCGCGTCGCCAATGCGGTAGCCCACGCCCCGGACCGTCACCACGATGCGGGGGCGCTCCGGGTCCGGCTCCACCTTGGAGCGCAGGCGCTGGACGTGGACGTTGACCAGGCGGGTGTCCGCGCCGTGCTGGTAGCCCCACACCGCGTCCAGGAGCTCCTCGCGGGTGAAGGCCTTCCAGGGCGAGCGGGCCAGGGTGGTCAGCAGGTCGAACTCCAGCGGGGTCACCGCAATGGTCTGGGCCCCGCGCAGGACGCGGTGGGCGGCGACGTCAATGTCCAGGTCCCCGGCGCGCAGCACCTCCGGGGTGACGGCGGTGGACAGGTGGCGCAGGCGCGCCCGCACCCGGGCCAGGAGCTCGGTGGTCTGGAAGGGCTTGGTGACGTAGTCGTCGGCCCCGGCCTCCAGCCCCGCCACGACGTCCTCGGTGTCGGTACGGGCCGTGAGCATAATGACCGGGACGTCGGACAGGCGGCGGATCTGACGGCAGACCTCCACCCCGTCGATCCCCGGGAGCATGAGGTCAAGCAGGACCAGGGAGGGGTGGTGGGCGCGGAAGAGGGCCAGAGCACCGTCACCGGTGTCACAGGTGACTGGCGTGTACCCCTCGCTCTCCAACAAGATGCTCAGCATCTCGGAGATCGCGGGGTCGTCGTCAACAACGAGGATACGCACGGTCATGTGTCCTATCTTGGCACGCCGGGCACGCTACGTCAGTCACAACGGGTCCCGGGCCCCTCACCTGGTCGGCTCTCCCCCGATCGGCCCCTCCCCGACCCCTAGCCGGCCCCACGGCGGTGGGGGCGGGAGCGCAGGCGGGCCCTCTCGGTACGCCCGGCCCCCGCCCGCGGCAGGGAGGGCGGGGGCGCCCGCCTCCCGGGAAGGACCCCGCCGGCCGGCGGGGTACCCCCCAGGGCCGATCTCCTCCTGGAGGGGGAGGACCCCGACCCCCTGACGTGTCAGCATGGGGCCATGAGCGCACCGCCCCCCGACGGCTGGCAGCCCCCCTCCCAGCCGCTCGACGACCAGCCCCCCCAGGAGCCGGAGGCCCCGGCGGAGGACGTCCAGGGGACGGGGCCGGAGCGGGCACCCGCCTTCGGGGTCCCGGGCTACGGCCTCCCCACCGACTTCCTCCTGGCCCCCAAGCCCGGGATCATCCCCCTGCGCCCCCTGACCGTCTCGGAGATCATCGGCGGGGCCTTCGCCGCCCTGCGGGCCAACCCCCGGGCCATGTTCCTGCCCGCCCTGCTGGTCATGGGCGTCCTGGGAGGGGTCAGCGCCGTGCTGACCTACGCCCTGCAGAGCGCCACCCTGATCAACCTGGACGGCCGCACGACGCAGGGGGCGGCCGAGACGCTCCTCATCCTGCCGGCCCTCGTCACGCTGAGCCCCTCGACCCTGATCGCGACCGTCGTGTCCATTGTCGCCAACGGGCTGCTGACCGGCCTGCTCATCGTCACGGTCTCACGGGCGGTCCTGGGGCGGGTGGCCAGCCCGGGCCAGGCCTGGGCGCAGACCAGGGGACGCATATGGGCGCTGCTGGGGCAGGCGCTCCTGATCACCCTCATCGAGACGGTCCCACCCGCTGGCGCCACCCTGGTCGCCACGGCGCTGCTGCGCCAGGTCCTGGGGGACAGGACGGTCGACACCGGCTCGTCGGGGGACGTCCTCCTGGTGCTCCTCGTCATCCTGCTCGTGCTGCTGCTCTGGGTCCTCATGACGGTCTTCCTCGTGGTCCGCCTCTTCCTGGCCCCCGCCGCGCTCATCCTGGAGAACACCTCAGTGGCCAGCTCGATCCGGCGCTCCTGGACCCTGACCCGGGGCTCCTTCTGGCGGGTCCTGGGAGCCCTCGTGCTCATGGGGCTCATCGCCTGGCTGGTGGCCGGGGCCATCGGCACCGTGGCCGGGGTCGGAGCCGGCGTGGTGACGGTCCTCCAGCCCGGGTCCGCCACCGTGGCCGCCTCGGTCGTCATGCTCGCCTCCACCCTCGCCACCGCCCTGGTCATGCCCTTTACCGCCTCCGTGGCCGCCCTGATCTACATCGACCTGCGGATGCGCAAGGAGGGCCTGGACATTGAGCTGCGTCGTGCCGCCGCACAGTAGCGCCAGCGGCAGCCGTCAGGGGGCGCCGGGCCTCCTGGCGGCCTGCCTGGCCCTGACGCCCCTAGCGGCGCCCGGGCCCGTGGACGTGCCCGCCACCCCCAGCGCGGACGAGGCCCGGCGCGCCGCCCAGGAGGAGCTCTCCAAGGCCGTCTACCAGGAGCGCCCCAGCCTCGCCCAGCTCATCTGGGACTGGCTCCAGGAGCACCTGTCCCCCACCCACCTGGTGCCCGGGGTGCCGGCCTGGGTCTCGGTGGTCGTCACCCTGGTCGCGGCCCTGGCCCTGCTGGCCGGCCTGGTCTACGTCCTCAGGTACCTGACCTGGGCCAGACGGGCCCGGCTCGGCTCCAGGCGCCTCTTCGAGGACCCCCGTGACGCCGCCTCCCTGACCCGGGCCGCTGACGCCGCGGCCGGGACGGGCGACTGGGCCACCGCCGTCGTCGAGCGCTTCCGGGCCATTATCCGCTCCCTGGACGAGCGCGGGCTCATTGAGGACTACCCCGGTATGACCGCCCGGGAGGCCGCCACCCTGGCCGCCCGGGCCCTGCGGTCGCTGAGGCAGGAGCTGCTCCAGGCCGCCGCCCTGTTCGACTCGGTGCGCTACGGGCACGTCCAGGCCACCAGGCAGCAGGACGAGTGGATGCGCCAGCTGGCGGGCCAGGTGGCCTCCCTGCGCCCGACGGAGACCCAGAAGGGACAGGTATGAGCCCGGCCACCGACACCGCCCCCGGGGCCGCTCCCGCCGCCGGGACCGCCGCCACCGGGACCGGGACGAACCGGCCAGCAGGTGCCAGCCAGGCGGTGGGCGACCCCCTGGGCACCCGCCTGCGCCGCGCCCGGCCCGTGGTCCTGGCCCTGCTCCTGCTGACCGCCGTCGTCCTGGGCACCCTGAGCCTGCGCCCCCAGGTCTCCAAGGTCCCCCTGGCGATCGACAACCCCACCTCCACGGGCGCCATGGCCCTGGCCGAGCTCCTGCGCGCCCAGGGCGTCTCGGTACGCTCCACCAGCTCCTGGTCCGACGCCCTGACCGCCTCCCAGGACGGGGCCACGCTCGCACTGGTCTCACCTCAGTCCCTGAGCCCCGACGAGCGGGAGGACCTGGCCCGCGCCGGCGGGGACGTCGTGGTCCTGTCCGACCTGTACCAGAGCCTCGCCGGGCTCACCCAGGCCACCGTCACAGGGGCCTCGACCTCCAAGGACACCGTCCTGGAGGCCGGCTGCCAGGACCCCGACGCCCTGGCCGCCGCCCGCCTGCCGGGGGTCCGCGGCTCGGTGACCGCCACCGACACGTCCGGCCACCAGATCCCCGGCGCCACCGGCTGCTTCCCCGTGGGCCCCGCCGCCAGCCCCTCCCAGCGCTCCTACGCCTACCTCACCGCCACCCTGCCCTCGGGCGCGACGCTGCGGGTCATCGCCGACAACCAGCTGGTCACCAACGCCACCCTGGCCCAGCAGGGCGCGGCCGCCCTGGCCGTACGGGCCCTGGGGCACCACCGTGAGGTCGTCTGGTTCGACGCCGACTACCGTGACGTGACCAGCCTGTGGGACTCCCCCGACCTGCCCCGCCAGCTGCCCGTCCTGGTCCTGCTGTCCCTGGCGGTCCTGGCGGCGCTGGCCGGGGTGCGGGGGCGACGCATGGGGCGCCTGGTGCCCGACCCCCTGCCGGTGGTCGTGCGCTCCACCGAGACCACGCTGGGGCGCGGGCACCTCTACCGGCGCGCCCACGACCACGCCCACGCCGCCGAGGTCCTGCGGGCCGGTACCCTGGCCCGGCTCCGCCCCCGCCTGGGCCTGCCCCGCCACTGCGAGACGGCCCTCGTGGCCCAGGCCGCCGCCCGGGTCACCGGCCTGCCCGAGACCTACCTGGACCAGCTCCTGGCCGGTCCCCCACCGCACGACAACCAGGCCCTGACCGACCTGGCCGCCCAGCTCGACCACCTTGAGAGCGAGGTTCACTCATGAGCTCCACCCCCTACGGGCAGGACCCCGACGCCCACCCCGCCGCACCGCCCAACGCCCCGGGCCGGGCCGACCCGCGCGGGCGGCTGGTGGCGGTACGCGGTGAGGTCTCCAAGGCGGTCGTGGGCCAGGACGCCGCCGTCACCGGCCTGGTCATCGCCCTGCTCTCCGGCGGCCACGTGCTCCTGGAGGGGGTGCCGGGGGTGGCCAAGACCCTCCTGGTGCGCGCCCTGGCCCGGGCCCTGGAGGTGGAGACCACCCGCATCCAGTTCACCCCCGACCTCATGCCCGGTGACGTGACCGGCTCCCTGGTCTACGACGCCCGCAGCGCCGAGTTCTCCTTCCGCCCCGGGCCGGTGTTCACCAACCTCCTCCTGGCCGACGAGGTCAACCGCACCCCTCCCAAGACCCAGGCCGCCCTCCTGGAGGCCATGGAGGAGCGGCAGGTGTCCGTGGACGGCCGCCCCCGCCCGCTGCCCGACCCCTTCATGGTCATCGCCACCCAGAACCCCGTGGAGTACGAGGGCACCTACCCCCTGCCCGAGGCCCAGCTGGACCGGTTCCTGCTCAAGCTCGTCCTGCCCGTGCCCGAGCGGGCCCAGGAGGTCGAGGTGCTCTCCCGCCACGCCTCCGGCTTCGACCCGCGCGACCTGGCCGGGGCCGGGCTGGGGCCCGTGGCCTCGGGGGCGGACCTGGCCGCGGCCCGCGCCCAGGTGCGCACCGTGGGGGCCTCCCCGGAGGTCCTGGGCTACATCGTGGACCTGGTGCGCGCCACCCGCAGCTCGCCGTCGGTGGCCCTGGGGGTCTCCCCCCGCGGGGCGACGGCGCTGCTGGCCTCCGCCCGCGCCTGGGCCTGGCTGGGGGGACGGGCCTTCGTGACCCCCGACGACGTCAAGGCCCTCGCCCTGCCCACCCTGCGCCACCGCATCACCCTGCGCGCCGAGGCGGAGATGGAGGGGGTCACCACCGAGTCCGTCGTCAACGGGGTCCTGCGCACCGTCACCGTCCCCCGCTGACCCCCTGGCCCCGCGGGGCCGGCCGTCGCCGCGGCGACGGCGTCGAACCACCTGTGAGGAGGAGCCGTGTTCCTCAGGATGCGCACCGTCTGGCTGCTCGCCGCCGGCGCGGTCCCCGTCCTGGCCTGGCCGCGCCCGCTGACCGTGGGGATCTGGGTGCTGGTGGTGCTCACCGCCGTGGCGGTGGACGTCATCCTGGCACCCTCCCCGCGTGAGCTGCGCGCCGAGCGGCGGGTCTCGCGCTCCGTGCGCCTGGGGCAGTCCACCACGGACACCCTGACCCTGCACAACCCCACGGCCCGGGCGTTCCACGTGGAACTGCGTGACGCCTGGGTCCCCTCGGCAGGGGCCGTCGGGGAGCGCGCCACCGTGAGCCTGCCGCCCGGCCAGCGGCGTCGGCACCGCACCACGCTGACCCCCACGCGCCGCGGGGACCGCCAGGCGGACCTGGTGACCGTCCGCAGCCGGGGGCCGCTGGGGCTCGCGGGCCGCCAGGCCTCCCTGAGCTGCCCCGCCCGCCTGCGGGTCCTGCCCGCCTTCTCCTCGCGCCGCCACCTGCCCAGCCGCCTGGCGCGCCTGCGCGAGCTCGACGGGCGCAGCGCCGTCATGGTGCGCGGCGCCGGCACCGAGTTCGACTCCCTGCGCGAGTACGTGGTGGGCGACGACGTGCGCTCCATCGACTGGCGCTCGACGGCGCGGCGCGGGGACGTGGTGGTGCGCACCTGGCGCCCGGAGCGGGACCGCCGGGTCCTCATCGTGGTGGACACCGGCCGCCTGGCCGCCGCCCGCCTGGGAGACGCCCCCCGGCTCGAGGCGCAGATCGAGGCCGCCCTGCTCCTGGCCGCCCTGGCCACCCACGCCGGGGACCGGGTCAGCATCCTGGCCATGGACACCCGGGTGCGTGCCCGCCTCAGCGGCCAGGCGGGACCGGCCCTCATGAGCGCCCTGGCCCAGGCCCTGGCCCCCCTGGACAGCGAGCTGACCGAGACGGACTGGCGCACCGTCAGCGCCACGGTGCGCCAGGCCCTGCCCCAGCGCGCGCTCGTGGTCGTCCTGGCGGGCCTGGACGGCGCGGGGGTGGGCATGACGCGGGCCCTGGCACCCCTGGCCCGCGAGCACACCCTGCTGGTGGCCTCCGCCACCGACCCCGACCTGGAGGTCCTGCGCTCGCGGCACTCCACCGCCGAGGAGGTCTACGTGGCGGCAGCCGCCCAGGCCGAGCAGCACGAGCGCGACCGGGTGGCCGAGCTCCTCCAGCGCGCAGGTGCCAAGGTGGTCCAGTCCGACCCCGACGCCCTGGCCCCGTCCCTGGCGGACGCCTACCTGGCGCTCAAGGCCGCGGGGCGCCTGTGAGGGCGGCGGCGCGGCCCTCAGGCCGCCACGGGGAGCTGGTAGCCGGCGTCGTGCTCGTCCAGGTCACCGGTCACCCCGGTGGCCACGGCACGCCGGCCCAGGGCGATGGTGTAGGCCCACAGCAGCGCCAGGGCCAGGACTCCCACCGCGACCTTGACCGCCCACGGAATGGGCGCCGGGGTCACGAAGGCCTCAATGAGCCCGGAGACGGCCAGGGCCACGGTCAGGGCCACGGACACCGTCATGAGGGAACGGGCCTCGCTGGCCAGGGCCCGGCCCCGGGGGCGCGGGCCCGGGACCAGGAGGGTCCAGAACAGCTTCAGGCCGGCGCCCCCGGCCACGAAGACGCTGGTGAGCTCCAGCAGCCCGTGGGGGGCGATGAGGGAGAGGAACTGGGGCAGGGCGTGGTGGTCGGCCATAATGGCCGCCGCCTGGCCGAGGTGCACGACATTGAACCAGAGCACGGCCGCCGGCACCACCCCGGTGATCCCCCCGGCCACGCACAGGGCCGCGATACGGGCGTTGTTGGTCCACACCTGGGCGGCGAAGTCCTGGGGGTCGTAGGTGGAGTAGTAGGAGGAGAAGGCGTGGTCCGCGTAATGGTCGAGCTTGGCGGGACTGCCCAGGGAGGCCATGGCCTCAGGCGAGTGCAGGGTCCACAGGGCCGTGACCACCGCCAGGGCGAGGCCCACCGCGCTCACCCCCAGCGTCCACCAGCGCACCCGGTACAGGGCCGCGGGCATGCTCACCGCCACCAGGTGGGTCAGACCCGTGACCCACGAGGAGGAGGAGGCGGTCACGCGCCCGCGCGCCCGCACCACCCGGGTGGAGAGCTCGGCGAGCACGACGGGGTCGGGGGCCTGCGCCGTCACCTGCGCCAGGTGCCGGGCGGCGGCCCGGTACAGGCCCACCAGCTCGTCAGCCTGCGCCCCGCTCAGACGGCGTCTGTCTACCAGGGTGTCAAGGCGCTCCCACTGGTCCTGGTGCGCCGCGACGAAGGCATCGATATCCACCTCAGGAGTGTGACACCGTGAGTACCGAACCGTCCTCCTCCGAGCGGAGGATTGAACAGGATCTCATGGTCATCGGGGAGGCCGTGGCCCTGGAGGTCGTCCCGGCCTCTCTCGGGTCGCGCCTGCTGTCAGGGATCATTGACTACGGCACGATGCTGGTGGGGCTGGTCCTGTCCCTGGCGACGTTCTCGCTGGCCGTCGAGAACGACTACTCCATGACCACGGCGCGCCTGGCCGCCGTGCTCTCCCTGGTGGTCTTCACCTGGCTGGTCGGGCTGCCCCTGCTCATTGAGTCGGCCAGCAACGGGCGCAGCCTGGGGCGCCTGGTCATGGGCACCCGGGTGGTGCGCGACGACGGCGGGAGCGTGCGGCTGCGCCACAGCCTGGTGCGGGTCCTGCTCAGCGTCATCGAGGTGTGGTTCACCCAGGGGGTCCTGTGCCTGATCACGTGCGTGGCCACGAGGCGGAACAAGCGCCTGGGTGACGTGCTGGCTGGCACCTACGTCATCCAGGAGCGCGCCGCCGCCCGCCGTACCGCGCCCGTACTCATGCCCCCCGAGCTGGCGGCGTGGGCCCGTCAGGCCGACATCCGCGGGCTCCCGGGCCACCTCGCCCTGGTGGTGCGCACGTTCCTGTCGCGGACCACCTCCTTCCAGCCGGCGGTGCGGGCGCACCTGGCCACCGAGCTGGCGGCGCAGGTCGCCACCTGCGTGAGCCCTCCCCCGCCGCCGCGCACCCACCCCGAGCGCTTCCTGGCCGCGGTCCTGGCCGAGCGCCGGGACCGCGAGCTCCTCATGGAGCTCCAGGAGCGGCAGGCCGAGGAGGAGACCGTCCCGTCCCTGCTGTGAGCCGGGTGCGTACCACGGGCTCACCGGCGTCCGGGCCGGCCTGGCTCCCCGCGACGCTACCGGGGGGTGCTGCGCCGGGTACCGGGGCGCCGGACGCACCGGGGCGGCCGGCGGCCCCGCTCGACTACTCCTGCTCGGCCAGCTCCTGCTGGGCTGGCTCCCGCTTGGCCGGCCCCCGCTCAGCTGTGCTCAGGCGGCCCCTGCTCGGCTGGCTCCCGCTTGGCTGGCCCCCGCGGGCGCGGGCAGGGCCTGGTCGACCAGGAGCACCGGCACGCCGTCGCGCACCGGGTAGGCCAGGTGGGCACCGGGTGACAGCAGGCAGGGCCCCGCACCGGGCAGGACGACGTCGAGCAGCTCCTGGCCGGTGACCGGGCAGCGCAGGAGGGCGCGCAGCCAGGGGGCCACGGCCTGCCCCGACTGGGGCACCGAACCGGCCCGGGACGTGACGTCTCCCACCTCAGCCCTCCTTGTGTCCGCGCAGTACGCGCAGGTGCCCGCGACGGATGATCTCGTCCTCGCTGCCGGGGGAGGTGATCCCCGGCACGTCCCGGACCTGGCAGGGAGCCACCTCGGTCAGCGGCACGGGGGAGATCCCGCCGCGTGAGCTGCGCTCGGCGGGCCTGGGCACGGGGCGGGGGGCCCGGGAGGCCTCCCGGACGGCGTCGGCCAGGGCCAGGAGGTCGTCCTCACTGGGCGGGGCCGGGGCGAGGTCCGTGGCCAGGCGGATGACCTGCCAGCCGCGGGGGGCGGTAAAGGAGTCCACGTGCTTCTGGCACAGGTCGTAGGCCTCCGGCTCACGTTCGGTGGACAAAGGCCCCAGGACGATTGTCGAGTCGGCGTAGACGCTGGTGAGGGTCGCCACAGCGGGGTTCTCACAGCCGGATCGTCGGCACGGTCTGACACTTCGCACTCTAGCAGGCTACCGTGTACGCAGGGTGGAGGCCCTACCGACGCCCCAGCATGAAGGCCAGGAGCGAACCGCGGAGCGAATAGGGTGTGCACCGTGCCGTCCTCCCCCGCTCCGGTCCCCACCTCGCCCGCCGTCCACCGTCGTGACCGGCACGGCCGGGGCCTGCGGGGACCCCTGCTGCCGCCCGCCCTGCCCGCCTGGCGCACCCGCGCCGAGCGTTTTGACGAGATGGTGGTAGCCAGTGCCAGCGAGCTGGCCAGGCGCTGGCCGCAGGTGGAGGCCGTCCAGTTCGCCGTCGAGGACGTCCCGCCCTCGGACCCGGCGCCCTGGGAGCGGGGCGTGGTCCTGGGGCGGGGCTTCCAGGCCGAGCCGCGGGCTGGCCTGCCCGCGCGGGTGGTGCTCTACCGGCGTCCCATCACCTCCCGGGCGCGGGGGACCCAGGAGCTTCCCGCCCTGGTGCACCAGGTGGTCGTGGAGCAGGTGGCGCTCATGCTGGGACGCCGTCCTGAGGAGATCGACCCTGACGCCTAGGGCACGCCGTCCCTAGCGCGTGGGGGTACCGAGGCTGGCGCACCCTGGTCTCGACGTTGGGCACGCCGGCCCTAGCGCATGAGGAGGGTGCGCTGGGCCAGGACGGCGGAGTCCGGTACGGCCGGCAGGGCGGCGATGAGCGTCCCCGGCACGTCCCCGCCGACCTCCTGGGTGGTGACCACGGCGGCGCTCAGGGAGGGGCCCTGCGCCGGGGAGGACAGCGTCAGCGCCGCCACGGTGGTGGGGACGTCGGGCACGAGGGTGGTGGAGGCGGGGACGGTCACGTCCTGGCTCCAGGTCCCGTCGGCCGAGGTCAGGGTCACCGTGGCATCCGTGGTGGCGCTGTTGGTCACCACCAGCTGGCTCGTCAGCCCCTCACCCTGGGGGACGACCAGGGTCCCGGAGGTGACGGCGCCGTCGTGTCCGGCCTGGATCCAGGCCACGTCACCGGCCAGGGCACCGGACTTGGCCGGGTACTCCCCCGCGCTGCGCACCAGGCGCACGGCGGCCCCCACCGGCTGGTCGGAGGTGACACGCACACCGTAGGGCCCGGGGGCCGAGCCGGCCAGGGAGGTGTCGAAGACGGCACCGGGGTCGATACGCACCTCCTGGGCCCCGGGCAGGGGGGTCTGCCCGTCAGCCCCCACCAGGGACACCGACACGGTGGCGGTACCCGTACCGGGGTTGACCACCCGCAGCACGGGGGCCTGGGAGGAGACGGCCCCGGTGGTGGCGTCGGCGACCTCCCCCTGGCTCTCAGGGGCGGTCAGGACGACGCCGGGGACGGTCTGGTCGGTGGAGGGGGCCGGTCCCGGGGTGAGGACCTCGACCCCGGCGGGGGTCTCCCCGTCCAGGGACTCGGTGACCATGACCACACCCAGGGAGCCGCCGGTGGCCTCCACGGACACGGCCAGGCGCTCGTCCGCCCCGGCCGTCTCCAGGAGCACCGAGCCGCTCTTGCCGGCGGCCAGGCTGAGCTGGCCGCGGGCGGGCAGCGGGCGCTCACCGGTGGAGCCGTAGAGCCTGATCCGGGCGGTGACGGTGGTGGTGCCGGGGTTGGTCAGGCGCAGCTCGGCGGAGGAGCCCACGGCCCCCGAGCCGCCCACGATCCAGGAGACGGTGGAGGGCGGCACGCAGGCTGCGGCGGTGAGCCCGCGCAGGTCACCGTCGGGCGTGGATGTGGTCACCAGGCCCAGGGCGCCGGCACCCGTGCGGTGGGCTGCCGGGACGGTCAGGACGCCGCCCCTGGCGGTGTCGGTGGAGGTGGGGGCGCCCACGGCCAGGGCGCTGCCGTCCAGGTTCACCTGGGAGTCCCCCAGGGGCGTGACGGTGGTGCGGGCGGTGGTGGCCCCCAGGTTGACCGCCTCCAGGGTGTTGGCGGGGGCGGCCGGGCAGGTCAGGAGGACGTCGGTGCTCGGCGCGTCCAGGGTCAGGCCGCCGACGTCCGGGGTGGGGGCGGCCGGGGCGGCGCCCCACCGGGTCAGGACGACGGCGGCGGACAGGAGCACGAGCGCCGACACCACGCGGAAGGCCTGGTAGAGCCGGTGCCGCCAGGCGGGGGCGGGTGGTCGCGTACTGCTCATGGGATCCTCCGGGAGCGACGACGGGGCCTGGCCAGGACCGCCACCACGGCTGTCAGCGCCCAGGTGGCCCGCACGAGCCAGGATGCCAGGGAGGTGGTCGGGCGGTCCGGGGTGACGACGAGCTGGCCGCCGGAGGCCGGCACGGTGAAGGCCTGCCGCCAGGCCCCCTCCCGCAGGGTGGTGGGCTCCAGGGCGACGCCGTCGAGCGTGGCCCGCCAGCGCCAGCTGGTGCGCTCAGCCAGCACCAGGGTGCGCCCGGCCGCCCCCGCCTCGATACCGGTACGCACGGCGGTGCCGTTAAAGGGCAGGGTCAGGCTCGTCCCGTCGGGGCCGACCAGGGCCGCGCGGGCCACCTCGGCGCCGTCGGGCGAGACCCGCCAGGCGGTGCCGGTGGCGGTACGGGCGAGGTCCTCCATGCCGGGGGTCGAGCTCAGGGCGGCCCTGGTCGTGGAGGTGAGCTCGTCACCGTCGCGGTCGGCCAGGACCACCACGGAGATACCGTGCCTGGCCAGCGCCCCTGCCGCGTCCTTGGCGGAGGTCGTGGTCATGCGGGTGACCAGGTGGGCGAGCTCGGCGTCGGCGGCGTCGCTGAGCTCCTGGCGCACCAGGCCCGGGGTACCGGAGACGTCGGCGGCGTCCGGGGAGCCCGCGTCCTTGATCCTGTCGGTGAGCTGGGAGACCAGGACCCCGGGGACGACGTCGGTGACCTGGGTGCCCGCGCCCCGCCACAGGGAGACGCTCAGGACGGTCCCCTCAGAGGTGTCGGTGCTCGCCAGCGCCAGGACGCGGCCCGCGGCCGGGGCGGTCTCCATCTCCAGGGCGATCAGGGGCACCTGGGACGTGGCCGGGCGCAGGAGCATCAGGGGGGAGGAGGCCCGTGTGGCCACCGCCGCCGCCCAGGCACCTCCCAGCGCCAGGGGGGCCACCAGGGCCAGGGTGCCGACACCACGTACCAGGGCGGTGCGCCACCACGCCCGGACCTCCAGGAGCCTGACCCCGCCAGCGTCCAGGCCTATCGCGCCGGCCCCCAGGAGCCCGGCCAGTGCCAGGGAGGCACCCGGTCCGGGCCAGGCGGCCACGAGCTGGCTGCCGGTCCCCTCCAGGCCGGTGCCCAGGGCCACCACGACGCGGGGGGCCACCAGGGCCAGGGCCAGCCCTCCCAGGAACAGCAGGACGCCGCCGCGGGCCCGCGCCCCCAGGCGGCCGGGGGCAGCCAGTCCCACCAGCGCCAGGACGTGGGGGACGGCCAGGAGCACCATGACGACCCCGGCCAGCCAGGAGGCCGGGAGGAAGGTGTCCAGGCCCTGGGGCAGCCCCAGCAGGGCCTCGGTGGCGCTGGGGGCGGGGGCGCCCAGCGGGACGCCGGTGTCCGCCAGGAGCAGGCGGGCGGTGCCGGTCAGGGAGTGGGCAATGTGCCAGGCGCCCCACCACACCGGCAGGGCGGTCACCAGGACGGGCAGGACGGTCAGCGTCAGGCGCCCGGCTCGTCGGGGCAGGCGCACCATGAGCAGGACCAGGGCCGGCAGCAGCACGACGGCGGTGGCCGGCACGGCGGCCACGATCCCGGCTCCCAGGAGCCCGGCCAGGGCGGCGGCGCGCGGGGAGCCGGGCCCGTACTGCTCGGTGGCGGCGGCCCGTACGGCGGCGGCACGGGCCAGGGAGCGCTCGCTGGGGGGCTCGTCCTCCTGCGCGGCGGGATCCTGGTCGTCCTCCCGGTCCCCCTGGGCGTCCGGCCCGGCGCCGGACTCGGCGGAGTCGGCGCCGGCGGACTCGGCGCTGGCGGCGCCGGCGGGCTCGGGGGACTCAGCCGACTCAGCGCCGGCGGGCTCGGCGCCGGGGGTGCCAGCGGGCTCGGCGCTGGCTGACGCCTGGCGCTCCTCGTCCTCGTCCCAGGAGATGGTCGCGGGCGCCTCCTGGTCCAGGTGGTCCGCTCCCCCGTGGTGGCCTGCGCTCCCGTCGTGGTCCACCCCGGTCAGGGCCCGGGCGGCGCGCGCCTCGGCCCGGGAGGCGTCCTGGGGCTCCCCGGGGCTCCCCGGGGCACTTCCTGCGTCCAGGGCGGGTTCTGCGTCCGGGGCCTCGACGGTCCCGGCGCCCCCCACGCCCCCGCCGTCCTCGGCAGCCTCCTCGGCACCGTCGCCATCCTCGACGTCGGGCTCGACGTCGGACTCGGTGCCCCTGAGGCCGTCGGCGTCAGCTCCCCGGGCACCGGCCGCCCCCTGTCGGGGGAGGTCGGCCGGGGGGGAGAGTCGGTCGAGCTCGGCGCGCTCGCTGTCGGTCAGGTGGTGGGCGCCGACCATCCCGGAGAGGACCACGTCGCGCCGGTCCGTCCCCAGGCCCCGCATGAGGGCCGTCAGGGCCCAGGGCAGGAGGATGTGGACCAGGAGAGGACCCAGGCGCCCCTGCCCCAGGGCCAGCAGCCCGGCCGGGGCCAGGGCCCAGGTCAGGGCCACCCAGGCCCTCAGGTGGGTCCGCCGGGTCACGGTCCCGGCCGCGGCCCAGGCGCCCAGGGCCCCCAGCGGCACCGCCACCAGGACCAGGGCGTGGAGCATGAGGGGCCCGTCCAGGCCCACGACCCGTCCCAGGGCCACCGGCAGGGCCAGGACCGCCAGGAAGGGGCTCAGGGGGGAGTCGTAGCCGTCCCCGGAGGCAGCCCAGGTGCTCCAGGCCGCCTCCCACAGACGGCCGGGAGCGGTGTCCAGGCTGGGCAGGGCGCCCCCGGTCAGGCCCCGGCTGGCCAGGGTCCCCCCCAGGGCGAGCAGCCCGGCCCCCGCCGTGAGAAGCAGGACCGCCGTCAGCACGTAGCGGCGTCGGCGGGCCAGGGCCCGCAGCTCGTGGAGCTCGAGCTCGCTGGGGGCCTCCTCGCGGGCGGCCCGCTCCCGCTCCTGACGCACCAGGTCACGGCGCAGGGCCCGGATCTCGGCGCTGTCCACGTACAGGCGGGTCAGCACGGAGCGGGGGACGGTGGCGTGGGCGGCCAGACGGCGTCGTCCTCGGCGGATCAGGCCGGGGCGGGAGGCCACGGCCAGGGCCGCGCCCATCTCGTCGCTGGCGCGGACCACGGAGTTGGTCAGCAGGCGCCAGGGGGCCCGCAGGCAGGCCAGGAGGAGGAACCAGGACAGCAGCAGCCACACCGGGCGGGAGGAGAAGGTGGCCCAGGCGCGCAGCTGGGCGGTGCGGCGGGCGCGGTAGCTGCGCGCCGTCGCCTCCTGCCAGGAGAGCCCCTCGGTGTCCTGCGGGTCCCTGCGCAGGCCGTGGCGCACGCCCCGCCGCCCCAGGAAGGCGGCCCGGCGGTGGGCGACCACGGCGTCGGGGACCACGACCACCCGGTGCCCGGCCAGACGGACGGCACGAGACAGCTCCAGGCCGTCACCGAAGGCACCAAAGGCCGGTGATATGCCACCTATCTCGTCGAACACCGCGCGGTCGACGAGCGCCCCGGCAGTGCCTACCGCCAGGACGTCGGAGCGGCCGTCGTGCTGGCCCTGGTCGATCTCCCCCGGGACGATGTCGTTGGCCCGCCGCGCCGAGGCGGTGGTGCGCAGACCCACCTCGAGCAGCTGCTCGGGGTTGTCCCAGTCCACCTGCTTGGGCCCGGCCAGGGCCACCGAGCGGGCGGAGGTCACGGCGTTGAGCAGACTGGCCAGGCACCCGGGGGCGGGGGCGGAGTCGTCGTGGAGCAGCCAGAGGTAGGGGTGGGAGGGCGCTGGCAGGCGCCCGTCCTCCTGGAGGGCGAGCAGGCCGCGACGCACGGCGTCACCGAAGGAGAAGGCCTCGCTGACGTGGAGGATGCGCGCCCGGCTGACCGCGTCGATCCCGGAGAGCTCGACCACGTCCTCCACCGGGGTACCGTCCCCTAGGCCGTTGCGCCGGGAGGCGACGTCCACCACCAGGACCGCGCTGGCCGGCACCTCCTGGCGGGCCAGCGCGACCAGGGTACGCCGTAGGTAGGGGGTGTTGCCCGCCGTGACCAGGACGGCGAGGACGCCCGTGCGCCCTGAGCTCATGCCCGCCTCACCACTCCGGGGCGCTCAGACCGCACGGCGCTTGAGCTTGCGGCGCTCCCGCTCGGACAGGCCCCCCCAGATGCCGAAGCGCTCGTCGTTGGCCAGGGCGTAGGCCAGGCACTCCTCACGGACCTCGCAGGCGGCGCACACGCGCTTGGCCTCACGGGTGGAACCGCCCTTCTCCGGGAAGAAGGCCTCCGGGTCGGTCTGGGCGCACAGGGCCCGCTCCTGCCAGGCCAGCGGGCCGCTCTCCCTGACCTCACCAAAGATCGCCAGGATCTCGGCGTCGGCGGCGGGCTCAGGCCGGGTGAGCGGACCGTCGCCGAGAATGTTCCACACGATGGCGTCCCTTCGCAGTATTGAGGACAACGAACTACTGAGAATTACACGGGCGCCGACCGGTTTCGTCAAGCCAAGGAGGGGCGTCTCACGCAGCGGCTCCGGGTGGTCCCCGGGCCGCTCAACAGCCCCCACCATACCCTGGCGCAGGTCACAGTATGGTCACAAAACCGCAGGCCGACGCGGTTCCGTCTCCGGGTTCAGGGGCGCGGTCGTGCTTGAATCAGGCCATGGGACCCGACCTGCTCGCCTCACAGATTCCGTCCAAAGCGGACAAGGACCGACCCTGGCTGGTGTGGTACGGGCCCGGCGGGGAGCGCGTGGAGCTGACCGGTCACGTGGCCGCCATGTGGGTGTGCAAGGCGGCCGGGCTCCTGGAGGAGCAGACCTGGCCCGGCAGCGCGGTCCACGTGGGCGGCGCGACCCACTGGAGGACCGTCCTGTGGTGCGCCGGGGCCTGGTGGGCGGGCCGCGAGGTGGTCCTGGGCCGGGCCGGGACGGTCACCCGGGCGGTGGACGCCGGCGTGGTGGAGGTGGGCCTGTCGGTCGCCCTCGTCCCCGACGACCTGGCGCAGGCCGAGCTCCAGGTGCTCCTGCCCGGCTCGCCGCTGGCCCTGCGCTGGGACGGCGGCGGGGGCGAGGTGCGTGAGCTGCCGCCGCTGGTGCTCGACGGCGTCGCCGACGTCATGGCCTACCCCGACTACTGCCCGCCAGCAGCGGCGCAGGGCCGGGCGCCCGCCCTGACCGTGCTGGCCGACGCCGGCCCCCTCGCTGGTCCCGGCCCTGTTGCTGGTCCCGGCCCCGACGCCGGCCCCGGCTCCGGGGACGCCCCGCCCCGGGCCGTCACCCGGCTGGACCGCGCGACCCTGGCGCAGGGGCCGTCAGGGGACCGGGAGCGGGTCCCCCTCACCTGCACCGGCCCCCTGGACCAGGCGCTGCCCCTGGTCCTGGGCGCCTGGCGGCAGCGGCGCGCCGCCGTCCTGGTGTCGTCCCAGGCCGGTGAGGATGTCCTGGCGGCAGCGCGCCGCCAGGAGCTGGCAGGCTGAGCCTCGGGCAGGAGGCAGGCTAATCCCCGGGCGGGGGCTCGGGAGGCCGGGCTGCCGGCGCTCACGGCACGTCGGCCTGGACCACCGTCCCCTGCCCCTCGACGGCCAGGGTGCGCTCGTCGGCGCCCACGAACACCGCCTGGCCGCGGGCCAGGACCTCCTGGCCCGACGGCGTCGTCACCGTCACGCTCCCGGCCAGGCCCAGGACGATGCGGGGCCCGCGGCCGGGGACCTGCACCCGCCCGTCGGCCCGGACCACGTCGGTGACCAGCAGCTCGAAGTCGTCCACGGGGGCGTAGTAGGCCCGGGTGGCGTGGGAGAGGTACTCGGGGGCGGGACGCACCGGCGGGGCCGCCACGTAGTCCACGCAGGCCAGCATGGCCGGGACGTCGACGTGCTTGGTGGTCAGGCCCGCGCGCAGCACGTTGTCCGAGGAGGCCATGATCTCCACGCCCAGGCCGGAGATGTAGGCGTGCACGCTGCCGGCGGGCACGAACAGCGCCTCACCGGGCCGCAAGGTGACCGGGTTGAGCAGGAGCGCCGCCGCGATTCCGGGGTCGCCGGGGAAGGTGCGGGCCATGGCGACGGCGTTGGCGTCCACCCGCCGGGAGGGGGACTCCCCCCGCCCCAGGCGCCCCGCGAGCTCGGCGGCCAGGTCGTCGACCTCCTGGCAGGTGGGCCGCGACCCGACGGAGACCAGGTCGGAGAAGACCTGGCGGATGCCGAAGCGGGTGGGGTTGAGGACGAGGGAGCGGCGCATCCGCCGTGCCAGGCGCGACTCCAGGCCCGCCAGGACCTCGGCGGCACGCCGTGGCGCCCGGAACCCGGCCACGGCCTCGAAGTGCTCCAGGGCCAGGACCATCTCGGGCTTGTGGTTGGGGTCCTTGTAGTTGCGCAGAGGGTGGGAGGGGGCTATCCCGGCCTCGTTCTCCAGGGCGTAGCCCTCGGCGGCCTGCTCCAGGGAGGGGTGCACCTGGAGGGAGAGCACCTGGTCGGGGGCGATCACCTTGAGCAGGTAGGGCAGCTGGGGGCCGAAGCGACGCACCACGTCGGCACCCAGGAGCCGCTGGGGCTCGGCGGCGACGAGCTGCTCCAAGGTGGTGGGCGAGGCGTCCCCCGAGGCGTCCACCAGGTGGGTGGGCCCGTTGGGGTGGGCGCCCAGCCACAGCTCGGCCCACGGCTGGCCGTCCGGCTCCTGGCCCAGGAAGTCGAAGACGGCCGTCGTCGAGCCCCAGTCGTAGCGCTGACGGGCTCCGGCAAGTCGTTCCATGGGCGCCACCGTAGCCTACTGCCGGCACGTCCCAGGATCCGGGGCGGGAGCCTCAGCCGCCACCGGCCCCGCCAGCGGCCCCGGGAAGCCGGGGTGACCTGAGCGTGCGCCAGCCACACGGTGTAGGCCCCGCCAGCGGGGCCGGGAAACCGGGCGGTCAGGATGCGGCCTGGAGGCTGGCAGGGGCCCCGCCGGCGGGCCCGGGGCCTTAGTCGCTGCCGGGTCCGGGGGTGTAGACCTCCACGCCGCCGTCCGGTCTGCCACGGAGCATAATCCAGTAGTTGACGAACTTGTCGGAGTGGTCGGCCGAACTGTCCAGCTCGCACATAATGTCGCCGGACCGGTAGGGGCCCTCCTGGACGATCTGGGAGGCGTCACCGGCACGGATCCAGGCCTGGCGGCCGTTGCTGAAGTACACGGTGCTCATGCCGAGGTCATCAGGCAAACTGACGGCGGGCAGCAGGATGCACTCCCCGACCGTGGACCCCTTCGGGAAATGGGACTCCCGGACGGTGAAGCCGCTGTAGGGGGCGTGGCGGTCCAGGGCGCTCATGAGACTCGGTACGGCCCACTGCGCGGCCTTGGCGTCGTCATGGGCGACCACCGCGTCCACAAAGTCCTGCACCGCCTCCAGGCGGGGCAGGCGCACGTCGCCCTGCCCGGTGTGGAAGACGATGTCGGTGGCCACGAACCTTTGTCCGTCCCAGACGAAGTCGCCGTCGGCGCTGCCGGACTTGCGGCTGGCGTGGTAGTTCTCGTCCCCGTACAGGGCGATATTGTTCCAGGACAGGTGGAGGGACCCCCCGAACACGCTCAGGGAGGTAATGGTGAAGTCGGAGATGCTGCCGCCGAGCTCCTGCTTGTGGGGGACGGGGTCCAGGGCGGCCACGAGCTTGCGGTCGGGGTCGTAGACCATAATGAAGTCGTCCCCGTAGGCGCCGCCGTAGAAGCAGTTGGCCCGGACCACCGCCGCTGGCCGACCCTCGAAGACCGTGGTGACGACCTCCTTCATGGTCGTCCTCGCGTTCTGCTGGGAGCCGCCGGAGGCCTGGCCGTCCACGAAGGTCACCCGCTCCCGGCCCTGCTCGGAGGCCTCGCTGGGCGAGACCCGCAGGCCGCAGCGCTCGGGGACCTCCAGGGTGGCGTTCCTCAGCTCCTCGGCGCTCGGGGCCCGGTCCGGCTCCCCCTGGTGCTGGGCGACGGCAGTGACCTGGGTGACCGAGGCGTCGACGGGCCGGGTCAGGTCGGCAACGCTCAGGGAGCTGTGGGACCACAGGTAGAGGTACTGGTCGTCGGAGGTCCACGACCTTAAGGGGACGTCGACCCTCCAGGACTCACTGCCGTCGGCCAGGTCCCGGGCCACCACGCCCGAGGGTGTGCCCACCACCAGGGTGTCACCCACCAGCCAGTGCGGGGAGCCGCCCTCGGTGAACCCGCTGACCTGCGCCGTGCCCTCGGGCAGGGTGACCGTCCACAGCACGTCGGCGCCCTCGAGCGCGGCCAGGGTGGTGCCGTCGCACACGACCCAGACGTCACGCTTCCCCGGCAGGGGCACGGCTCCCAGGCTCCGCGGCGCCTGGGCCGGCAGCACCCAGGTGGGGGATCCCAGGCTCAGGCCGCTCACGACGGCGCCTGACCGGTCCGTCACCGAGCCGTCGGCCCCCAGGGCGTAGGGGATCTGGTCGCTGGCCGCCTCCGACAGGGTGGCGCTTCCCGAGGCCGCCGGAGCGGGGGTGGCGCTGCTGGCGGATACCGGAGCAGTGGCGCTTCCCGAGGCCGCTGGGGCGGAGGCGTTACCACCAGAGGCCTGGGGGCGGCCCCTGTCCACGTCCAGGGCAAAGCCCTCACCGCAGCGCACGACCGTCCCGTCCAGCGCGCACGGGCCCGCGTTCGCGGGAAGGGGCGCGGTCCACCGGGGGTAGCTGGTCGAGCCCGCCACGTCCACGGCGCTGAGCAGATCCCGCTCGCCGTCGCGCAGACGCATGACCGAGGTGCTCCCTGAGCGCAGCACCGGGTCACCGGTGGCCTCGATCTGCTCGCCGTCCCCCACCATGGAGAAGTCGACAATGGAGACCACGGTGGGCGGGTCCTGGAGGCTGCCCCGGGGCACGAACCTGCCCACCAGCCAGCCCGTGCCCGCTCCCAGGCCGGCGAGCAGCGCCATGACCAGGACGACCACCAGCGGCCTGGGACGACGTCGCCGTCTGCGGGTATCGGGTGCCGACGCGGCCTCCGCAATGAGGTGGTCAAGGGGCTGCTCAGCCGTCTGCCCGGGACCGGTTGAGCCGGGGATGTGGGTCATGGGCATATCCAAGCACCCGCCCGGAGCGGAATCGAGCCCCCGGGGAGACCAGTTCCTGCCCCCCCGCGACGTGGGCCGCGGCCAGGTGGCTCACGTCGCGTAGGGACCCGCCTCAGGCGCCCTGGTCCCGGCCGGCCAGGCGGCGCTCGGCGGCCTCCACCACATTGGCCAGCAGCAGGGCCCGGGTCATGGGCCCCACCCCGCCCGGGTTGGGGGAGAGCCAGGCCGCGACCTCGTCCACGCCGTCGGCCACGTCCCCGACGATCCGGCCCCTGCCGGTAGCCGGGTCCACGACGCGCGAGACGCCCACGTCCAGGACCACGGCACCGGGCGCCACCATGTCCGCCGTCACAATACCGGGCCTGCCGGCGGCCGCGATGACGACGTCGGCCCGGCGCACGTGGGCGGCCAGGTCCCGGGTCCCGGTGTGGCACACGTCCACGGTGGCGTTGACGTCCTTGCGCCCCAGCAGCAGGCCGATGGAACGGCCCACGGTGATCCCGCGCCCCACGACGCACACGTCCGCCCCCGCCAGGTCGATGCCGTGGCGGGTCATGAGCTCGATGCAGGCCCGGGGCGTGCACGGCAGGGGCGAGGTCACGGGGCCGGAGGACCGCAGCACCAGGCGTCCCAGGTTGGTGGGGTGCAGCCCGTCGGCGTCCTTGGCCGGGTCGACGCGCTCCAGGACGGCGTTGGTGTCGATCCCCGCGGGCAGGGGCAGCTGGACAATGTAGCCGGTGCAGGCGTCATCGGCGTTGAGACGGTCGACGGCGGCCTCCACCTGGGCCTGGGTGGCGGTGGCGGGCAGGTCGGTACGGATGGAGGCGATGCCCACCTCGGCGCAGTCGGCGTGCTTGCCGGCCACGTACTTAAGGCTGCCGGGGTCCTGGCCCACCAGGACCGTGCCCAGGCCCGGGGTGAGACCACGCTCGCGCAGCGCCTCCACGCGGGTGCGCAGCTCGGCCTTGAGGGCGGCGGCGGTGGCCGCCCCGTCCAGGACCCGGGCCGGCCCGGCCCAGGGGGCCCTCACTGGACCAGTCCCGGGTAGAGGGGGAAGGCGTCGGTGAGCGTCCTGACCCGCCCGCGCAGGCCGGCCAGGACATCCTCGTCGGCCTTCCCGGCGGCACCGGCCACCAGGGTGGTGGCGATAATGTCGGCGACCTCGGTGAACTCGGCCTCCCCGAAGCCGCGGGTGGCCAGCGCCGGCGTGCCGATGCGCAGCCCGGAGGTCACGCGCGGGGGTCGGGGGTCGAAGGGGACGGCGTTGCGGTTGACGGTGATGCCGGCGGCGTGGAGCAGGTCCTCGGCCTGCTGGCCGTCCAGGGGGGCCTCGCGCAGGTCCACGAGCACCAGGTGGACGTCGGTGCCGCCGGTGACCAGCCGGATCCCGGCGGTGCGCACGTCGTCGGCCCCCAGGCGCTCGGCAAGGAGGCGGGCGCCGCGCACGGTGCGCTCCTGGCGCTCGCGGAACTCCTGGGTGCCGGCGATCCTCATGGCCACGGCCTTGGCGGCGATGACGTGCATGAGGGGGCCGCCCTGCTGGCC
>ERZ773099.400-NODE-400-length-37705-cov-12.015936_pt1 | contig 37705 bp, 48 predicted proteins | sample MGYA00511120_ERZ773099 | MGnify/ENA primary metagenome ERZ773099 (study PRJEB29015, sample SAMEA2738012) | human oral metagenome | biome: human oral; feature: human-associated habitat; material: dental | place: China | collected 2104 ... | reverse complement strand
ACTTTTTTATAGAATTGTTCCTTATTCATTATTCATCCCTCTTCTTTGTTCTAAGAAAACTAATAGAATAGAAATATCTGCTGGATTAACTCCAGAAATACGAGAGGCTTGACCTATAGTTAGCGGTAAAACTTTTTTAAGTTTTTCACGAGCTTCTATCGCCAAACTCGGTACCTCATCATAATCTAAATCACTTGGAATTTTCATCGCGTTCATCTTTTTCAATTTTTCTACTTGTTGTAAAGATTTTTTTATATAGCCCTCATATTTAACTTCTATTTCTACTTGTTCTATAATATCTTTTGGTAATATAGTGGAATCATCGGCTAAATACATAACATTTTTATGGCTCAATTCTGGACGTCTTAACATATCAATTGCAAGTATTCCATCTCTTATTTCTGCACTATTTAATTCCACTAGTTTTTCTAGTGTATTGGCAGTTGGTGTTATTCTAAATGTTTTTAATCTTTCTATTTCATCAGCCACTGCTTGACGTTTTTCACTAAATTTTCTATATCTTTCTTCAGTTACTAATCCATAATTATATGCTTTTTCTGTTAAACGCATATCAGCATTATCGTGACGTAGTAATAATCTATGTTCCGCACGCGATGTCAATAATCTATATGGTTCATTTGTTCCTTTAGTTACTAAGTCATCTATCAATACACCAATATAAGCTTCATCACGTCCTAAAATCATAGGTTCTTCACCTAAAATTTTACACGCTGCGTTAATCCCCGCCATAATTCCTTGACCAGCCGCCTCTTCATATCCACTTGTTCCATTAATTTGACCAGCAGTAAACAGTCCATCTATTAGTTTTGTTTCTAAAGTTGGCCATAATGTCATAGGATTTACCGCATCATATTCTATGGCATATCCATTTCTAATAATTACTGCATTTTCTAATCCAGCTATACTTCTTACCATATCATGTTGAACATCATCAGGTAACGATGTTGACAATCCTTGAATATATATCTCTTTTGTATTACGCCCTTCAGGTTCTAAAAATAATTGATGTCTCTCTTTATCATTAAATCTCACGTATTTATCTTCTATACTTGGACAATATCTTGGTCCTGTTCCTTTTATTACTCCTGAGTACATAGCTGAACGCCCAAGATTTCTATCTATTATCTCGTGGGTAGTTGTATTTGTATAAGTTAACCAACATGGAATTTGGTCTTCAACATATTCCGTAGTTTCATAACTAAATGCATACTTCTCATTATCACCAGGTTGAATTGCAGTTTGTGAAAAATCCACACTGTCCGCATTAACACGCGGAGGTGTCCCCGTTTTAAATCTTACTAAATCAAATCCTAATTCTTCTAATTGTTTTGCTAAATCAATTGATGGCATTTGATGATTCGGACCTGATGAATACTTTACATCGCCGATAACTATTTCACCACGCAGATAAGTACCTGTAGTAATAATAATTACCTTAGCTTTATAAGCTGTGCCTAACATAGTTTTTAGTCCAACTACCTTATTATTTTCTATTATTAACTCTCGAACCATCGCTTGTTCAATATCTAAGTTAGGTGTTGCCTCTAAAATACGTTTCATTTCAGTTTGGTAAGCTACTTTATCAGATTGCATTCTCAATGCACGAACAGCTGGACCTTTTGCTGTATTTAACATTTTACTTTGGATATTTGTCTTATCTGCAACACGTCCCATAAGTCCACCAAGTGCATCAACTTCACGAACAACTATTCCTTTGGCAGGCCCTCCCACACTTGGATTACATGGCATAAAGCCAATTGTATCCAAATTAATTGTAATCATAAGAGTTTTTACACCTTTTCTGCTCGCGGCGTGCGCAGCCTCAATCCCAGCATGGCCTCCCCCAATTACAATAACATCATATTCTTTTAAAAATTTAGTCATAGTACCTCCATATATTTTAACGTAATTGCAAAATAATGCTTTGACCAAAATTTTGATATATTACTAATTTTTACCTTTATTATATTATCATAACCATATAAAAAATACGAATAATATACTTTATAATTTATTGGTTATAGAAAAACCTTACTAACTTAATACTCTTAAAATTAAAAAACTTCTCTCCTTATGTTTACTATTTTATTTATATAGGTTATAATACTAATTAGTTGATAATAAATTTTAATTAGAATCGGAGTGATATTGGTGAACATAAAATTAGTATATGCTAGCTTAACTGGTAATACAGAAATGTTATCAGACTTAATAATAGAAAAATTTGAAGCAGAAAAAGGTATAGAAATTGAAAAATTATTCATCGAAGATATGGTAGATTTTGATTTTTTAGATGATGCTGATGCATTTATCGTTGCTACCTATACTTATGGTGAAGGCGAACTTCCAGAAGAAATGGAAGAATTTTTTGAAGCACTTAGCGAAAAAGATTTTAGTGGTAAAATTTACGGTGTTATTGGTACAGGAGATACTGTCTATGAACAATATTGTGTTTGTGTAGATCAGTTCAACGAGCAAATTGCTCAAACAGGTGCTACTAATCCTACACAAAACCTAAAAATTGAAATTGAAGCCGATACTGATGAAGATTTTGAAAACATCGATAAATTTATAGAAGACTTTTCTTCTGCACTATAAATTAAGGGATAAAAAAAGAATGGTATAATACCATTCTTTTTTTATCCCTTAAAGAAGACATTAACTCTTTCAAACTCTTCTTCCCAATTATTCCAATCTAGACGGATTCTTGAATTTTCATCTAAAATATCTTCCACTAAATTATCTATTGTAATTTCTTCTAATGATTTTTTTATTGATTGATTAATTGAATTAACTTTATTAAGATATTTTTTATATCTTTTATCAACAGCTAATGCACCTTCAAATATTTTAGAAACATAGTCCGTTTTTAAAACAAAAATCTCTACTTCGCCATTAAGTGCCACATAAATATCATATAAAGAAACTTTTTTATTTGCTTTATATTTATATCCTCCACCTACACCTGTATTGGCTTTTACTAAATCATGAAGAACTAACTTTCTCATGATTTTTTTTAAATATGTAGGAGATATATTAAGGCGTTGGCTAATCTCTTTTGAATTAAGAAAAACATGTCTATCTTGAAGATACAACATTACCATAATACAAATCGCTTGTTCAGTACTTTTTGTTAAATGCATAACCCCTCTACCTCTCTTTTCTTTATGTTATTATGTAAAACTTTTATCCTCAATTTAATTCTAAAATATATTATTATAATTGTCAATTATTATCTTAATTTCTCTCCCCAGTACTGATAATAAGTACATTCAATAGATCCATTAAATAATTTTCTTCTCTTAGTAGCTTTTTTTCCATATAAATGTTCAAACATTTTATGAGAAGTTAATAAATACAATGACCAATATTTTTGATTTTTTAATTGACTTCCTAAATATTTATACATTGCCTCAACTTCTTTTTTCTCTCCTAAACGTTCACCATAAGGAGGGTTAGCAATAACACAACCAGACTCTCTTTTTACAACAAAATCATAAACAGACATTTGCTTAAATTTTATCACACCTGCTAATCCGATTTCCTCTGCATTATTTTCTGCAGTTTGAATCATTTTAGGATCGATATCAGAACCATATAACTCTAATTCTTTCTCATAGTCTATTGCTTCCTCGGCTTTATTTCTTTCTTCATCTACCAGAGATTTTGGCATCCATGGCCATTTTTCAAAATCAAAATTACGGTTTATACCTGGCGCCATATTTTGTGCTAGCATCGCCGCTTCTATTAACAGTGTTCCTGACCCACAGAATACATCATATAAAGGAGTTTCTCCCTTCCAATTAGTTAATTTTACCATTGCTGCTGCAAGTGTCTCTTTTAGTGGTGCAGTCCCTTGTTTTGCTCGATATCCACGCTTATGAAGTCCATCCCCAGATGTGTCTAATAATATTGTTGCAATGTCATTCAACATTATTATTTCTAAACGATATCTTTCACCTGTTTCAGTTAACCATCCTGTAACACCATAACTTTTCTTCATTTTTTCTACTATTGCTTTTTTTACAATTGATTGACAGTCAGATACACTAAATAGTGTTGATTTGTGACTACGTCCGTCTACTGGAAATTTAGCATCAACCGGAAGATATTTATCCCATTCTATTTCTTTTGTTTTTTCAAATAACTCTTCAAATGTATATGCTGGAAATTGGGCAACAACAATTTTAACCCTATCCGCACATCTTAACCAAAGGTTTGATCGTACTATAGCTCTCTTATCACCAGAATAATATACTCTACCATTTTCTACCTTTGTTTCATATCCTAAATCTTGTACTTCTTTTGCTACTATCGCTTCAATTCCCATAGGCGTTGTCGCTACTAAATTAAATTTCATTTCTTCCTCCTTAAAAAAGAGGCCCCTAAGAGCCCCTAGAACTAGTTATTTTTCTTATCATAAGCCATATTCTGTATCTATTCTTACTCAAACAAGACTAGTCTACTCTCGTAAAAATAGCTGTGATCATCTGTCTAAATATATACATATTTCCTATTCCTACATTCAATTCTGCGGAATAAGTGCTTCTACCAAAATTTGAATTGCTCACTCAAGGGGTTTACCGCGTTCCACTTCTTACATTTCTATAAGAACTTCGTCACTGTGGCACTTTCAAGATATATAACCATATACATGTACTTAGGTTATACTTTCTGCCGTCACCTAATGGTGCCTAAACTTATTTTTTCGTTTAGCGTTGAACACTACAAGCATCTCAGCTTGTGTGAGTATGGACTTTCCTCAGCGAAATACACCGCGATCACTCAAAGAAAAATACTTATATTACTTTACACTAAAATAATATTTTTGTAAACTATTATTTTTCTAAAACAGAAATTTTACCTTCTGCTATTTCTTCTAATGCTTTCCCTACTTCTTTATGTGAAGTATATTTTTTTAATTTTGCTGTATCAGGATTCGCAAATAGTTCTCTTGCTCTTTTACTTGCTAATGATACTAACATATATTTTGAATTTACTTTTGATTTTAATACATCTAATTTTGGATATAACATTCTTTTCTCCTACATTTCTTCTAATTCTAACAATGCACGACGATATTTCATCTCTATACGTTCACGTTTTAAATGCTCACTTAGAATAATCGCTTTTATTCTTTCGACAGCTTTATCAACTTCATCGTTTTCGACTACGTAATCATATAAATGCATCATATTTATTTCTTTTTTAGCTTTAGCTACACGTGATTCTATTACATCATCACTTTCTGTTCCACGGCCTTTTAACCTATCTTTTAAATCTGCTATACTTGGTGGGGCTAAAAATATAAACAACGCATCAGGGATTTTACTTTTTACCTGACCTGCGCCTTGCACTTCTATTTCCAAAAAGATATCTTTCCCTTTATCCATAGTTTCCCTTACATATTTAACTGGTGTCCCATAATAATTATCTACATATTGTGCATATTCTAAAAGTTCTCCTTGTTCAATTAATTTTTCAAATTCTTCTTTTGTTTTGAAAAAATAATCAACACCTTCTTTTTCTCCTGGCCTCATACCTCTTGAAGTCATTGAAATAGAATATTCAAAGTCTACATCATTGCTCTCAAAAATTCTTTTTCTTACAGTACCTTTACCTACACCTGATGGTCCTGATAGAACTATTAATAATCCTTTCTCCATTTTTCGTATCCTTCTGCATCATTTATTATCTATTAATCATACCACAAAACTTATAAAATTTAAACTGTTATAACGTGTATTTACAAATTTTCATAGTAGATTATTTCTATAACTAAAATCTTTTAAAAATAAACATTAAAGAGATTTATCATTTATTAATTCATTAATAAACATCTTATCTATTTTTTGTTTAATTGTTTTTTGCCCAGTATAAGTTACCATGCCAGGTTTTGCTCCTGATACTTTTTTTACATTTTTTATAAGTGTCATATCTACAGCAACTCTATCTTCATTTTTAAATTTAGAAAAATATCCAGCTAACATCGCTGCTACTTCTTTTGTTTTTTCATCTGGGGCGTTATTAAAAATTACAACATGACTTCCTGGAATATCTTTTGCGTGAAACCAAAGATAATCACGACGTGCAAGTTTGTTTGTAATTGCATCATTTTGAATATTATTTTTCCCAACATAAATATCTATTCCATTATAGTTAATTACAAAATAATTATTCTTATTTTTTTTCTTTGAATTTGAAACTTTTTCCTTTAATAATCCTGAGTTTATTAACTCTTCTTTTATTTCTATCAAATCAGATTTATCGGCATTCTCTACTTGAAATTGTAGAGTTTCGAAATAAACTATATCTTCTTCTGTAATTTTTATTTGCTCATATAGATTTTCAATTGTTCTTTTATTTTTTTTATAAAGATTAAAATATCTGTCTGAATTTTTTTCTATAGTTAAGTTAGGATCTAATTCTATCTTTATATCCTCGAATTCTTCACTATAAAAATTTGGCAATGTCACAACTTCTGGAACACTCTTTTTAAACATATAAATATTTGAGATAAGCAATTGCCCTTTCAATTTATAGTCTTCTTTGCCTTCAGCTTCAATCAATTCCTTATTCAAAATTTCTAGTTTTTTACTTAAGCGATTCAACTTTGTTTTTATAAAATCAAATAGTCTTTTATCTGTACTTTTATTAATATTAGATTTAGCTATATCTAAATAATAAAAGTCAAGCAAATCACATAGTGAAGCAAATTTTATATTATTCTCACTGGTATCTACATCAAAAAAGTAAAAATCTTTTTTCCCATTTCTTTCTAGCAATATAGGACTATAATAAATTTCTAAATTACAACAAAAACTTTTGAACTCTTCCTCAAATTCTATTTGTTTAGCAATAAAGTAATTATTTAACAACGCTGATACTCCGTAAAAGTTTTTCATTAAAAATCTTTTGTCACTATAGTCAAATGTTAAATTTTTATAACTATCAAAGTCAAATGGATTATATTTTGACTCTGTTGGAGGAAGTATGTAATTCATATTAGCAATTGTTGAGCGTTTATAATCAATACTATAACTGTTTTTCAATGATTCTATTATTACCTTATTATCATCAGTTAAAATAATATTAGAATGTTTTCCCATAAGTTCAGTTATTAAATAATAATATTTTTCATACCCTAACTCATCAAAATTTTTAATTTTAAACACTATAATACGATCATTATTAATCTGCTCAATATTTTGAATAATTCCACCTATTAAATATTTTCTAAGAACTGTGCAAAAATTAGATGGTGTATTAGGATTTTCATAAGTATTTTTTGTCAACTGAAAACGAGATGAACTAGAACTTGCTGATAATAACAATTTAAAGTTTTTTCTTTTTCTAATAGTTAGAATAAATTCATCAGTCGAAATATTATTAATTTTATTAATATGTGCTCCTAGTATGTTTTCTTCTATTTCTTCTACTAATTTTCTTATAAAAAAACCATCAAATGCCATATATTTCATCTCCTTAAATATTTCCTAGTATCAATATAATTTAAAATTATAGCTTTTATCCGTAAATTAGTCAACTACCCAATTTAACACAACCTAAAAAGGTTTTTATACATATATTTACAACCTATTTTAGCATAAAATTTACCTGATAGAAAATATTTGTAAAATACTTGAAAATACCCAAAAATGTAATCCCCTAGACCCAAATTCGCCCCATGGGGTTGAGTATTTCCCAAACTATATTTTATTACCCTTAAGTGTATCAGAGGTAGTCCTCACTCTTATCTTTTCATTTTTAATTTAATACCCAAATCCTATTCTATTATAATAGAAGAAAAAATCCTCCATTAATTACCCAAACTCTATATACAACACCTCTTATTTTCAATCCTGTGAGGTTTCCTCAACAGAGGTGGATAATTATACCTTAACACATTTAAGGACGTTAAAATACCCCTTAAATTTTTGTTATTTTCTAAAATGTTAATCTAAACCACGTCCTCTATGTGTTCTTCACTTTTGAGGTTTTAAAGAAAATACCGTTGGGAAATATTGTTGGGAAATTTATCGACTTTACTCAATTAAAAAGGCTTCCTCCAACTACTTTTTTTAATATGTGAAAAGTTGTAAGTTGAGGTGACCTCAACTTATCCCATTTTAACGAAATTAACTTAATTTTGAAATTAATGTGGTTGGGAGTCCTTCTACTTATTATATAGAATTTATTAGGGTTCTCCAATAGTTAATTTAAAGATTCACCCATTCCCCCAGCCTGTAATCCTAAATTAAAACCCTTCATCTTATTATATAATCGCTTCGCTCTTTCTCATACATACAATCGCTAACTCACATCAGTAAACAAAAGTCTATTTAAATACCCAACCCTCGCTTTGAAACGTATTAAAAACAACAACTTCTAGCTTTTTATATCTTTATATATACAGAGAGTTACCTCACACTATCAAAAATAACTTACTATAGACCTCAAAACCTTGATATATCAACCTTTTGTATTTTTCGTGTTTAAACCCATAAAATTAAGAATGCTTTTAAATCAACGTTTTTCATCATCATACAATCAAAAAAGATAACTCTCATTTTATTTTTAAGATTGCTTTTATATCAAGGATAATTCACGTTTTAAAACTTTTTGTTCTCTTAAAAAAGATAACTCACGTTTTATTTTAAGAAATCCTTTAATACCAAGGCTAATTTAGATTTTTATATTTTCGTTAATACTAAAAAAGATAACTCACGTTTTTTGAACTGATTAAAGTGAAGTTTGGCTTTTAATATCAACGTTTATAAAAGTTTTAAAAAATAAAAAAGAACCCCTCGACAAAAGTCAAGGGGTTAATAGCGTCTTTATTATTTTATTTTATCTTTTTACATTTAATCTAAATAACGCCAATCTCCATAAGATGCTCCTGACTCTAATTCCATACTCGCAACATAACGTCTTGCTCCGCTATGAGAAATATACGATAACCATTCATACCCATTAGCGTAGCAGTATTCAGTATAATTGAACTCTTCTCCAGCTTCATAAGTTGCAACTATTTCAGCGTCTGTTGAAGGCTCTGACCTTACATTTAGAGCATCAACTGTAACTGTAAACACTCTAGGTTTATCTAGCGTTTGTAACCCGCTATTAGCGTTATTGTCTGCAGGTATGTCATCAGTTGGGAAATAGAACCAACCGACAATACCAGTGAAGTCTCTTGTCATATATCGAGCAGGTCCACCAACATATAGAGCATCAGCATTACCATCAACATTTTGTTCAACAGTACGCATTGTATACCCATCAGAATCAGCAATTACTACACCAGTATGCCCATAGGAATGCCCATATACGTAAGTTGTATCCATCACAAATACAGCACCCTCTCTTGGTTTACTATTTAAGTTTCCAACTTCGTTATATTCGACTTTGTAACCTAAACTAGCAGCGCTATTTAACAAATCAATAGCATTTCCCCAAAGTTGCTTTCCAAAGTACTTAACACTTAAATAGTTAGGTTCATCAACACATTGTGTTCCGTATACACCATCTTGGTCTACACCAACTCCTAAATCGGCTAATCTACATACTTCATTTACTATATCTTTTGTTCTTACCATATTATTTCTTCCTCCTAAATTTTCACATAATAAAAAAAGACCAAGAATAATCTTAGTCTTTTAAGCTAGACATAAATCACTAGCTTTTTCTTCTTCTTTTTCTTTTACCTTTTTACGTTTTTTCTCGGGAACTATTTTTATTAATAAATCTACTAAAAGGTACTTTTTAAAGTTTTTATAAAAATAAATCAATATACACAACTGACGATACAACAAGATAAATTCTATAACATCTTCTTTTTCTACCGCAAGTTTAATTTCATCATTTATTTTTTTACTTACCTGTTTGTCAACCTTTTTTATCGATTTTTCAATTTGTTCAAATTCTATAATCTCAAAATCTTTATTAAAGATACTTTTTATCACTTTATAGAACTCAGGATATTCTTTTTTATTTTTCTTTAAATTCCCTCTATCTAAACCATTTATAATATCAATAGTATGAATAATTTCATGCTTTAATTTTGTAAGTTTATAATCTTTATAACATTTATAAATAAATAAGGTTGGTATTAAAAATATAGTTAAATATACTAAGGTACTCATTTTCCTTTACCTCCTTTAAATTTATTATTATTATTATCTAATCTATTTTCTAAACTAATTATTCTTTTTTTCTGATCCTTAATAGTCTCTCGATGCTCTTTTACTATCATACCAAAGTCTTTTCTGCTCTCCTGCATTTGCTCTTTAAGCCCAGACTTTATTTCTTTATGCACGGAACGAAAAATAACTATAAGCGTTATAATTATTACTATAACTACACCTAAAGGAATCCCAAACTCAAAGTATTTCTTAAATAACTTTAACAGATCTCCCACATTCACTTTAAAACTCCTCCAAATATCAGTTAATCACTTCCTTAAGATTAGTCTATATGTTATTACCTAATTTGTCAAGAAATTAAGCATAAATTTATGCTTTTATTTATCTTTAGTTTCCTTAAAGCCTTTATAAACCTGATGCGCTCCAGTTGCACTCAAACCGCTCACGATACCAACAATAACGTTAGTACCACTAAAGCCATTTAATGTAACTGATAAAACCACACCTATTCCACTAAGTACCAAAGGGATATACTCATTTGGTAATTTAGGAATACTTGATTTAAGAGTATTTCCTATTAATAAGCATAATCCAATTACTATTGGATTTAAAAATTGTTGTATATTTTCCATATTTTTAATAATCCTTTCTCAAAGGTAAATTTTGACAACGTTCAAATAATTCAGTAACAACCGAATTACCACCTAAATCCTTATAGCTCTCATAAATTAAAGTTAATTCATTTAATTGTTTAAGCTCAATGAATCCTTGTTCTAAAAAGAAAGTCATATCCTTCAACAATCTGTACCTTGTTATCATCAAAGTACCGTTTGCGATTTTTTGAATTTTTTCATTAATCTCTTTTAACTTTTCATCTATAGACTCTAAATTTTTACTACTTCGTTTTAAGTACCACGCCAATACTGGTCCAATTATTGTTGTAATCAACAACCCCCAAATTTGCTCACTCAACTCACTAACTTCCTCCTATTCTAAACTTTAGAGGGGTTGAAAAACCCCTCTTTAAACAACAACTTACTTTTTGTTAGCTTGCTCGACTAACTCTGCATAACCCATCTTAATTAACTCTTTTTCAACTAATTTTCTTAATCTTTTATTTTTAAAGTCGTCTAAAGTATTAAGACCTTGTATTACGTTTAAAGCTAAAAACGTGTACGTCATAGTTCCACCCCCTTTCATTATTTCAGCAATAATTGCAGCTGAAATATTTAATCTTTGTAAGAGTTCCAAAAGTCTAGCCTTCATTTTTCGCATTTTCCTTTCCTCCTAAATCTTCACTTTTTGGGGGTTCAGTGCCATTTTCTGTTGGTTTTTCAGTTCTCTTTTCTGTTGGGGGTTCAGTACCTTCAGTACCCTTTTCATCATCACCCTCATCAGTGTTAGCTGTTGGTAATTCAACACCTAAATGGTTGGCTAAAAACTCGAATTTTACGCTAATATCCTCAAATAAAGCATCATTTTCAAAATCTTTAACCAATGTCTGAGCCAGCGTTTGACGTGTTGTTTCTAACGCTTTATTTGAATCTTTTATTAAAGCATCCATCTTTTCAAAGCGTTCATTTTCAGCCCTATTTGGATATGTGTCTTGGTAAAATTGTTCCAATACCAGCTCAACCAACTTATCATCTGTCAAAGCACCTAAATCACCTTTTAACACCTTTGTAATAGTTGTCATATCTTCTTGTATTTGAATTCTTGTAGTATTAACTTCTCCAGTTGGCTCGAATATTCGATCTCTAAAATTGACTTTATACATTCTTTTCAACCCCCTCTAATTGAGTTAATTTATCATTTAATTGTTTAATTATTTCATTGTAAGAATCAACCACCTGAACTAACTCCTTGCTTTTCCAATCGTTTAAAATATCAGCTAAAATACCAACTACCACAAACGGGGGTAGTTGGTATTCCCTAGCATTTATTTCAATAAATTTTATTAAATCACTTTTAAAAGTTGCAAATTTTCCTTCCATATTAATCACCTCTACTATCTTAACGCAAAACCATTTTCAAATCTTATAGTTAAAGACCGACCATCTGCTAACATAAAGTCATAAGAATCTGTTGTTACTCCACCTTCAACCCGAAATTCAGTTGGGTTAATATAACCATTTCTAAGGTTATGCCCGTGTAAATCTATATCACACCCAGCATTCAAACTATCTTTTTTATAATCCGCAAAAGCACCAGATGCATACACCCATTTCCACGTGTATGTATCGTTAGTTCTAGACTCTCGATATGCCCAGCCCATGAACCAACCGTCATACTCTAAATCAAACTGAATACCTTTTACACTATTATTATGTTTATAACTATTAGTTCCCATTGAGCCTAATTCATAACCATCACGCCAGAACTGATACCCCCGGTCAGTAACCCGCGCTGTTAATTTATTTTGATTGACAACCCCGCTTTCATAGAACGACATACCGCCACTTTCAAATTGAATAAACTTTGATATATTATTCCAAGCTAATCTCAAGTGATGGGCGTTTTGAGTTAACACAGTTCCAAAATTATTTTCCGTTACAGCAGACTTAATTTGATTTTTTGTTTGCTCTATTTCCGAATAAACATTGCTAATGTTTAATTCCAATTTTTGTCCTATTGAAAAATCTAAACTGAATAATTTCACGTCTGAAACAGTAACCCCATTAGGTATTTCAAAATAAATTTCATCTTGGTTACTAAAACTTCTAAATATCCAAGTGTTTACACCATTTTCTAATTTCTTAATAGCTTCTTTATTAGCATTAGTAGTATACTGCATTCTCCAAACTTGACCGCTTGAATACCCAACTTGCACCTTAAACTCAACTCTATAGATTTTATTACCCAACAATCTTTCTGTTGGTGTAATCGTAATGAAATTACCATTACCAATTTTAGCCGTTTTGTGAGTTTTGTATATATTTTCTCCTGTTGATTCAACTTCTGGAACTTCGTATATTTCAACATTTTTAACCTTTGTATTAGACCCTAAAGGGTATATATTTATATTTGGCTGTTCTGATGAATACTTAACTCTCCAAACGTTTAAACCATTTGAAATAGCTTTGTTGTCGCCTCCATTTAACGCGTTGTAAATACGCGTCATTTGATTAACAGGAACATCGTCCAGATCCGCTAAAATAAAGTATTCTTTATTCGCCTTCAAGGTTGGGTTGGCAGCAAAGTAAAGGTCATTACCCTTTTTCTCAAGGTTACTCTGACTACACTGATTAGGTATTCTGTAAGTCAATTTAAAAGTCTTTTTAGACTCTTCGCCAATTTTTGACTCAAATCTTTCAAGCGTACTTTCAAACGTCTTATATTTTGTAGTAATATCTTCAATTAACTTCGGATCTGGTAAGTTCTCTAACTTATCGCCACAAAGAACACTCTGAAATCGATAAGAAATTTCAGCCTCAACCCTTAAAGGTGTGCCATCAACCTTACCTTTTGGGGTTTTGTCAGTTGCGATATACCCCCCAATATCAGTTGATACAACCACATCAGAAAAGTTTAACCCAGCTCCTTTAGCTGTTAGTTTGACCTTATACCCCTCTTTCAACCATTTACCATCATAAAATACATTAACTTGATACCTAATACCATCTGCTACACCGCCCTCATAAGTTCCAAGGATTTTTAATGTAGCAGTTAACGGATGAGGTTTAAGTTCATCTAAACTAGGTAGCCAATCTTTAGGTAAAGACTCTCCGATATTCATATATGGCTCAGCAATCTTAAAATGTGCATTCTTTTTAGCTACTACATGAAATATTTCGCCCGTTCTACTAATTAAGTTGTTATTCGCAACAAAGTTAAATTCTTTAACAACCCATTTATCCCTAGGGGTACTCTCGTCTATTTTAAAACTTATTACATCCCCGCCATAATCATTTCTTATTTTCAAGTAAAGACCGGGGTCAGTATTTACATCACTAAATATGTAAATAGGTAATCTAACTACAAACTTCTCACCTTTTTTAATCGTATCCTTACTACTTACTAACTTAATACCTCTAAATTCCTCTTGTGTTTTATCCCTTATATCAACTTCAATAGAATTTTTATTATTGTAATCGACCCTAACTAATTTAGGGTTACAATCTCCCACTGTAGAAAAAGCTTCATATCCTCTAAAATCGGTGTACATAAGTAAGTTGAAATCAGCAATAGTTGCTCCATTCTCCCCTTTAATTTTGAACCAGTTGTAATCCGTTGGGTCATCGCTTGGCATTGGTTGATTACTTGTTAACATTCCCATATATTTTTTAGATTCACTATAGGTATGAGTAAACCCTTCAATACCATCGGCAGAATCTGCATACGCGATATACAACTTCATTGCATCCGCTTCATCACCTTTGATTTTAGACCATTTATATGCGTTATCATCAACTGGAGCTGTTGAGGAGTTAGTTATCGCTATTCCCATGTATACTGTATTTGGAGTTGGTGACTCAGTTATTTGACCGTTTACCGAATCCTTATATCTTATATGGGTATACTCTTTATCACCTTCAGCTATTCTAACCCAAGTATACATTTGGGTATTTCTTTCAGGGTTTGATACCCCCGCCTCATTATTGTCTATGTAATACCCAACATACGTTTTATTGACTGAATCTGTTGCACTCGTATCTAACTTGCCGTCTGGACTATTAGCAAACGCTAAATGCAATCTAGTAGCTCCATTGGTTAATCTAACCCATCTATATGCACTAGACTCCATAGGCTTATTTGCTCTGTTTGTAATTGCAAAACCGACCTCTTGCATCTTATCAGAATAATTAAAACCAAAAGCAGTTCTACCTCTATCATCCATCCCTTGATAAGCTATATGTACATAACGTTTAGCACCTTTTAATTCATCTTTCTTTTCGTCAAAAATCTTTGTTGTTTCTTCTTGCGTTATTTGTCTAATACCATCAGCGCTTATTGTTAAATCATTAATTAACCTTTTGGTTTCATCTTTAGTTAAAAATTCTTTCTTAATGCTTGTTTGGATAGTATCTTTTAACTTTGTGAAAATATTTTGAGTATCAACAGTACCCTCTTCAAACTCTTGCCTGAAAGTTTCATTTGAAATAATTTCATCAATAAACGCTTTATCAATAATAGCTGTCTTAATTTCAGCAAAATTCAAACGCGCTTGAATTGCTTTGATTAGTTCAGCCTCTGTTATTATTGTTTTTAATCTTCCAATTTCAGCCTCAATAGCATCAAGAATTTTAGTCCTTGTGATGTCGGAAACAGTACCATCTTCCTCCATCAAGGCTTTTTTGACTTCTAAACCAGCTTTAGCTTTTTCTTCTAAATCTTTAAACTTGTTTTCAATACCCTCTTTATCTTTTTTCAAAATTTCAGCCAAATTCTTTTGAATCTTAAAGGGGTCAAGTTTACTTTCAACTTTTTCTTCGACCGCTTCTTTAACCATACTAGATAAAGCACTTCCAAAGCTAGGTTGAATTGTACCAAAACCAATAGTTTTTAATTTTCTTCGCATTGGAGAAAATGTATATTTTGTAATTTTCTTCCTAATGTCTAAGTTATATTTCTCATGAAAAATAGTTACAGTATCAAAAATATTTACAGGCAAATCAGACCCAATAACATCAATTTCAATAGAATCTTCAATAACATCGCATAATGTATTTTTAAAATAATCTTTGGCATATTTTAGTAAACTAGCTTCATCAACTACATCCTGATCTTGAACTTCTAACGTTCCTTCATATATATTTTGATACTTGTTAATTAGTGGACTGTCTAAAGTCAATGTTAAAACTTTGTCTTGTTCACCCCCATTTTGAGCGCTAATAACCTTTTTAAAATGAATCCTAGTTCTTAAATCTTTAATTGATTTCTTTTGTTGATACTTAGTTAAATTTTTCTTGTACATGAAAAGTGCTTCATTCTCAATACCACCATTAGCAAGTAACTTTATAGCATATTTATCACGTATTAAATCTCCGCGCCATTGACCCATTATTGAGTGTCCATCTTTAAATAACGCCTCAGCAACCATTACATTACTTAAATTTAAATCATGCCTTGTAGCAATGTCTGAATAAAAAGTAAAATTGTGAGGTCTTCTAATACTACTTACAAGACTTCTCATGACCCTATTTCCATCAGCTTGTTTAACACTTAACTCGTTAATAGCGTAAGTATTTAATAGAGTAGCTACTTGATTGGCAAAAATGGTAATATACCCATTATGATTTTCGACCTCGAAAATGATAAATTCTTGCTCACCATGTAAATCATCTGCAATTAACAAAGTTTCTTCTATTAAATTAGCGCTTAATATATCATCTAAAGGATATTTGAAACTTAATTGATAAGTGCTATTAGCCTCTTGCAAAATATTATCGTCATAAGCTAAATTAAGAGGGGTTAACCCCTCTTTTAAATAAATCATACCCTAAACCTCCAATTTCCATAGATTTTAATACTTGTTACATTACCATTAGTAGCAACGCCTAATCGACCAGTTGGCAACTCAAAGAATCCACCCCTTACACGAATTGAATTTTTTACATTACCGTTTTTATCAAAAATATTCTGTTTGAGATGCCTGCAGTCTATTTTTGCTTTTGCGTCTAACTTCAATACCATGGTTTGACTACCAATAGTTAAACTAACTTCTCCAGATCCTTCAATCTCAATAATTGGCTCTGAATAAACATCACCTATATTGACTACAGTACCACTATTCCCAAGGGTAACAACCCCAGAATCATAAGCATACCTAAATGGGTCAAATCTAAAATTTAAGGATACCAACCAACGTCTATTGCCTTGTTTTGAATATTTAAACTCCAATAAATCAGCATAAAATTTTGAGTTTGATAAATAATCAAACTCAATCACATTTTCTTTGTCTTTTAAAATTTTATCTAAAAAGATAACATCGTTAAAATTAGATACTGAAATTTCCAATACCCTATCAGAACTTTCATAAGCGCCATCATACACTGTATAACTTCCGTTTGCACCATAAATAGTAACATCCTCAGTTATACGTTTTTTAGCAACTTGTATCTCTCCAGCGTTTGTCAGCACAAAATGAGGAGATTCTAAAATATTATTATTTATTTTTAACATTCTTAAATCCCCTCCCTTCTAACAAAAGTCATTTGTTTATCATAAGAATTTTTAGCCATAACAACACCATCAAGATAAGTGTTGTAGTCTTTATTTGAAATTTTTTCTAATAATTCTTGAACAATACCCAAGGCATTAACCACTTCATCATTTTTATCTTCTCCAAAATCAAAATCAAATTTAGATTTTGCAGCAACAGTTAAATCTTTTGAAATAGCATTATTTAACTCAAAATCAGTAATTTCACTTGTAAAACCTTTGTTAATTGCTCCAGCCATTCCTTTAACAGTTTGTTGAACAGTTTTAAATTTATCTTTCAAACTCTCATGTAAACCGCCCATAATAGCGTTACCTGCAGGTATTAAAAGTTTTCTATCGTATTCAATCGGACCTTTGTGGTCTCGGATCCAATTTGCAATACCGCTAACAAAAGATTTTACTTTTTCGTAAACCGATTTTAAACCATTTAAGAAACCACGAATAATAGCAGCTCCAGCCTCAAATAAGTTGATGTCACTTAACTTACTAAAGAACTCTTTAACTTTACCAACAGCTTCAGAAACGCTAGTTTTTAAAGTCTCCCAAGCTCTCTTTGCACCATCAACTAAACCGTTGATTATACCAACAACAGCACCTTTTAAAGTTTCCCAAGCTGTTACAGCTATTGTCTTAATTGACTCCCAAAGTCCGCTCAAGAACTCTTTAATACCATTCCAGATTTCTTCAACTTTAGTCTTGATTGAATCCCAAAGAGTTACAAAAAACTCCTTAATTCCATTCCAAACAGTTTCAACTGTTGTTTTTATAGCATCCCAAATAGTTGTGAAGAATGTTACAATACCAGTCCAAACAGTTTCAACTGTTAATTTAATTGCATCCCAAATAGTTGTGAAGAATGTTACAATACCAGTCCAAACAGTTGTTATTGTGGTTGTTATAGACTCCCAGATTCCTCCAAAAAAGGTAATAATACCCGTCCAAACAGTTGAAATAGTTGTGGAAATTGACTCCCAAATACCCCCGAAAAATGTTACAATCCCAGTCCAAACAGTTGTTATTATCGTTGTTATATTCGTCCAAAGGGTGCTAAAGAAAACAGTTAACCCAGCCCAAAGGGTTTTTAAAAAGGTTACAAACTCGCCCCAAAGCCTCTTACCAGTTTCTGTTTGGCTAAAAAACCACACTAACCCAGCTACTACTGCAGCAATGGCAGTAACTATAAACCCAAAAGGACTCAGTGAAAAAGCTACACTTAATACAGCCCAAGCAACCCTAACCGCTGTTATTGCTAATTTCAAACCATTAAATAAAGTAACAACTCCCGCTATTACTTTTAATCCAACAAGTTGAGCAATAAAAGTAGCTACTGCTATTTTTATTAAGTCAATCATACCTTTATTGTTTTTTAAGTATTCCGTAAAATTCTTAATCCACTCAGTTACTGTTTTAACCACAGAAGTAACTATCTCAAAGGCTTTAGCAATAGGATTTATACTGCTATCAGCACCATCTAACCCTAATATAGTAACAGCTATGTCTTTAATTACAGTTGCAACATTTTTAATTGCTTGCCAAATATTACTAAAAGCTATTTTAATGTTCTCAGCAATTTTTGTAATAATCGTAGCTGTTTTTTCATCAATGCCAATCTTTTTCATTAGGTCGATGCTTTCCTGTTTTGACAATGAACCAAAAAGAACCCCTAAAAAAGAGTTAACCGCAGTAGATATTTGACTCAATGTAGTTTGGATATTCTTTACTACTCCGTCACCTAAAATACCTTTTAACATTCCAGCTAACCCTGATAATGCACCAAAGATTAAAGTCGGTAGACCTTTTAGGATATTACCAACCATTGGTAGTAAGTTACCTTGTACAAAAGTTGCAGTTGTTTCGGCTAATTCTGCTAAAGATGGTCGAATGTCTTCACCCAAAGATAAGTTACCCAACACGTTACTAAAAGCTGCTTTCATGGATGCAAAAGAGCCTTGTAAGGTGGTTGCTGCCTCTTTGGCAGTTGTTCCAGTAATACCAAGCTCTTTTTGGATAACATGAATTGCTTCATAAACATCACTTAAATTGTTTATATCATATTTAACACCAGTTAATTTTTGAGCGTCTTTTAATAAGCGCTCCATTTCTTTTTTAGTCCCGCCGTATCCCAGCTTCAGATTATCCAGCATCGTATAATTCTGCTTTGCGAACCCTTGATAAGCAAATTGAATAGACTCCATGGAAGTACCCATTTTATTACTATTGTCAGCCATATCTCTCATAGCCATATCCGCTATTTTAGCAGCTTTCGCGGTATCGCCTCCTAAAGACTGCAGTAAACTAGCACTAAAGCCAGTTACATTCTCCATATAAGCGTTTGCTGATAATCCAGTAGTTTTATACGCTTCTTTAGCGTAGTTTTTTACTGTTTCAGCATTGTTTTTAAATAGGGTCTCAACACCCCCCAAAGATTGTTGGAGTTTACCGCCTTCCATTAAGGATGCCATAAAAAACTTACCAATAGCAGCAGCCGCTACAACACCTTTAAAGGCAGCTACTAATCCACCACCAGCACTTCTACCAGCTTCAGCAGCTTCGCCGTTGATTTCTTTTGAAATCATCCCTGATATTCCTTTGGCAGATGGCATTATCTGGACGTAGGCTTTACCTAAATTAGTTGCCATATTATCCTCCTCCCTCTATTATTTCATTTTTCATTTTTTCAAAGTCCTCACTAGACTCAAATACCATTGTTTCAGGCTCTTTAACTACATGATTTAAGCTATCCACTAAAGACCTAGGTTGATTTCTACCCTTTTGACCGTCTTTAGTTTTTGACCAAACCAAAAGACCTAACCTATCAACAGCTAATGCTAACAGTAAAGTATCAATTCCAACTCTTTGATTAGCCATCTTTAACTTAATTCGAGAATCTTCTTTTAAGCCTATACAAAAAACCGCCACCTTTAAAGGTGGCAGGTCTTTATAATCGTATATTCTATAAGTCTCAGCTAAATCACATGTTAAAGCATCTTCATCGATTTTTAAAAATCTAGCGAGGATTGTTATTTTTTTAATTTTTCTTGAGCTTTGAAGATATCCTCCAACTCAACACCCATTTTTTCAGTATCTATTACCCCATCAGAATCCCTTAAGTGATTCTTTAACTTTTCGGTTTGCTCTTTACCCAAAAGCAAATTAAAAACTTTTGGCAATAATAGAGGGTTTTCATCTACTTCCCCAAGTACTTCAACTAACTCATAGTTATTTAAGTTCTTTGCTGGAATTGAATATGTAAACCCACTCTTAGTTACTCCAACTAAATTCTCCATTTTTACCTCCCAGTTAAGCAGTTGCTTTTTTAATGTATTCATAGTGCGTATTTCCAGTCGCATCTGGGAACGCGTTTAAAGTTGTTTCATAGCCAACCATTTCAGCGTCCGCGTAAGTAATTTCCCCAACTTCCGTAACTTTTCCGCTTGGAATTACAATACGTTTTAATACCCCGCCTTTAAGTATCATTTCAAATACCACACAGTGTTGAGTTAACTCTTTACTGTTAGCTTTAATCGTAATACCAGTCGCAACATCCCCAGAGACATTATCAGCTCCGTAAATTTCTTTTAATACGTCAATATTTAAAGACTCAATTAAAGTGTACGTGAAAGTATCAGTTTTTTCTGTTTGAACAGTATCAACAATATCTCCGCCCCACGCTTTTAGGTTCTCCGTCGATGCAGTATTTTCATTGACTAACCCATCTTCTGAAATATACCCCAGCGCTTTGAACGCATTGTTTAATTTTGTTGTAGCATCTGTTGGGAGTGGAGTCCCAGCAGGCGCTGAATAAATTGCACCGCCAACCTTCGGTTTAGCGGCAGTCACATTTTGTACATCTGCCATTTGTTTTCCTCCTAATAATAATTTATATCAAAAACCGCTTGGTAACGATATTGTTTGGTTTCAGGGTCGGTAAAATTATAATCACTATTTAAATCTACCCGAGAAACCTCATCTACAGCTACCAAGTCGTACATTATATTTTTAATTTTTTCATTTAATTTTGCAGCCTCCAACAAGGATTCTGCATAACTCTGAATTGCTATTGTTGATGAATTTAAATAGTTATTTCTCTTTCCACTTGTTTTCTCAAGTAAAATATACCGTTTAGGTAAGTTTTTTTGATGTTCCAATACCACCGGAATTTCTAACTTTGAAACAAGGTATTTCCTTATAATTAATTCAATCATAATTTTAACCCCTTAATGCCTTTAATAAAGTATTGTTTTTATTGTTATCCTTTATAGCTTTTTTAGTTTTAGTCTTAACACTTACGTTAGCTCTATTTTTACCAACATAACTACTAATCTCATACCCAGATCCAGCTTTATTTTCTACTTTTTTAGCATGTTCCTTCAATATAGCAACCATTTCAGGACTTTTCATAAGAGCAGCAACCCCAGCTCTATTCAATTCAAATTTCTTACTCATAATGTTCAACCATCACTTTTTTGTGCCAATTTAAAGGTATTAAATCTTCAATACCCTCAACTGGAATTCCAATAGTTTTCCAACGCTTGCCGAAAAATACAACTTCTTTATTTTCCCAAACGTTAGTATCACCTTTTGGAATGCCTAAAGTATAAATAGCTTTTTTACCAGTTAGATTTACACTATTAGTAATATCATCTGTAGATGCAGGAGCAACTAAAACATTCTTAACAATAATTTCTTTTTCTTCAACTAAAGGACTTCCAAAATCATCAACTCCAGTTGGAGTAGTACTAATTAGAATAATATCAATACCGTTCATTAATACCATAGAAATCAATCACTCCAAACCTTTGTTTTTTAAACCCTAAACGTTTTAACTCATTATCTTTTATGAAAAGACCTCCTCCGGGTACTAAAAACGACCCAGAAACAGAATACCCAAGAGCTGACTCGGAATATTGAGTCATTGGCTCTTGGTCGGTAGATGTCATTAACGTTCTAGCAACGATATCAACTAACACAGATTTAACGACATAAGAATAACTTACATCCTCTTTTACCATTAAATCTAAGTCTCTTTTGACTTTTTTAGCCTCAACACGAAGAACGTGAGAAACTGTATTCAACAGTTCCTCAGCTCTAGGTAGTTCTGACTCTTTTAAGTCCCTCCATAAAATCTTTAAATCATCAACCGTAGCAAAAGGTTCTAAATTCGGCATTTTAAAACCCCCTTATTCTTCAGGCTCAGTTTCCTCAGTTTTTACACCATCTTCAACCTTACCTTGTTTTTTAGTTGGTTTTTTAGGAGCTTTTTTTAACTCCCAATCCCCAGTTAATTCACTATCTGTTTCAATTTCAAACCCAGTTTCTTTGTTTACGTAAATAGCCATAATCTACCTCCTATGCTTCAACTACACGAGCAAATGCTTTTTCATCAAGGATACCCCATCCGATAAATGCTTCAGCACGTAAACAAACTTCATTAAACGCCTTTAAATCTCGACCTCTTCCATCCGGATCCCCGTACTCAATTATCTCTAACGGGATATTTTCTGCATAACCCCATTTAAATGCATTAGCAAAATCTCCAACAATAGCATGGTCTGCTTTACCTGCAGTAGATTTAAGTTCTAAAGTCTTGTTAATGTCTAAAGGTGTCCCATAGAAGTGTTCAGGTGTCCCCGTAAATTTAAACTCAGGGTAAAGTGCTACACCATTTTTATCCTTAATCTTAGATAAAGCTATTTTGGCTGTTGGAGATAAAGCAATACCCGTAACTTCTTTATCAACTAAAGTTTGAATTGCTGTATCTAAATTATCATCAAAAGTAGCAGCAGCAAAATTAACTACATTTCCAGTTACTAAGCCATCAAATGAGTTTGTTGCTTTAAAACTAGCATCAGTCATTGAATGTGACTCTAAACCATGAAGTGCAGCAATGTCAAAAGCCTCAGCGATTTTTTTAGAGAACCCTTCAGCAAAAGTTTTTAAAAAATTAACTTTCTTTTCTTCACTAGCTCGTAAGAACTCATCTGTAACTCTGGCTTGATACATTATTTTTACAGGTGAGATTACTTTTGGAGTCAACACAGCCTTACCAGCTTTTTTCTGATTACCTTCACCAACTATTTGAGCATGTCCATCTAAACTGAACACAAATTCAGTTGTTCCCGTAAATGGAATAGGTTTTTGATCTGATAATTTAGCTAAAGTTGAATGACCCTTCACTAAACTCATAATTTCTGTTACTAATTCTGGACTAAACAATGTCCCTTTTTGTAGTGCATTTGTTTCTGACATATTTTATTTTCTCCTTTTATCTTTTTATTTTAAAATGTTCAACATACCCTTCCAAGCAGCGTCAGTACCATTTGTACTTTCAGGTTCAACGTTTGCTAATGGTTGAGTATACGTTTTATTATTGTTAACAGTCATAAGTGATGCCAGACGTTCAGCATCTTCTTCTAAACTTTCCTCACTATCACCTTGCAATCTATTTGCTAACTCAAAAGGTAGATTGTGCTTAATAGCCACTTTTTGTTTAAGAGCCTTAGACTCCCAACCACTTATTGTTTGTTCTAATTCAGCTATTTTACTTACATACCCTTTATCAGTTTCCTTTTGCGTTTTGATAGTTTCTTCTAACTTGATTTTTTCCGTCTCTAAAGTTTTTATCTTTTCACTAAGAGTATCATAATCAGCATATTTAGACTTTTCTCGTTCTAAACGTTTTTTGATGATTTCATTAAGTTCCTCTTGTGTTTCAATTACTTTAAATTCTGTCATTATTATTTCTCCTTTTCCCGGTTTCCCCATCCGTTCGGTAATTTATTAGTTAGTTAATAACTAACTTTTGATTTCTTTCTAGGCTTAACAGTATTGCAAGCCCAATACGCTAAAATTGCGCTATCCAATAGCGAAACGTCAATATCTTCAAATTGCGATTTATAGCCAAATCCACCATTGCTACCAATAGCACGTTTTTCACAATTAGTAGCAATCTTAGTTAACGATGGCTGGTTGTTATGGCATATAGTTTTTTCGTAAAGACCTTGCTCAAATACCGAATTTGCAGTTATTATTTCTTTAACTGTTGGTAGTTGCACTTTTCTAATTTTTTGGGCTTTTAACTCTTCTGCTAACATATTTTGTTTACCAGCCCCATCAATTACCACCTTTTTAAAATCAGCATTTTTTAAGAAATTAACGATCCAACCGACTCCTCTTCTAATGCTTTGACAATCGACTACCTCAACAAAAATCCTATTATCATCAGTTCTAACCGCCACACTTAAACTTACGTTTTTACCATCTGCACCATACTTAATACCAACGAATAATTTACCTTTAAATGTTGGAAGTTTATCAATTTTAACAGAGTTCCACTCTTTTTCGCTAATTACTGATTTTTGTGAGAAACTTGGCCAATATCCTAGACGTTGGACATTGTGGTCTAACTTATCATCCCCAAGCTCAGCCTCAAATTTTCTTTCAGTTAAATGGTAACCTAATGAAGGGTTTGTTGAATACCACGCCTCAACATCGTTAATATCACATTCGACCTCAACAGACCACTCAGCCCAACCTGAATACTTACTACCCCCAAACAAACATGCATCCCGATACTTTTTAAAAACTGTACCAACTGAAACAGGAGTTGGTGGAGTACCACACATTATCGTCATTGGATTTTTGCTGTCTGTTACTGTATATTTCAAGGCTGACTCTTGCTCTGTGGTATACTCTTGGGCTTCATCTATTATCAACAAATCAAACCCCTCACCTAAACCACCATTTTTGGTTCTTGTTCTAAATTGTATTACTCCACCAGTTTCGTAAAGTTCAATACGTTCTTGACCTTTAGCCTTTATTGAGTTGAAATCCTCGCCATTCTTATACCCCATTAACTCAAGGTATCTTTTAACTTTTTCAAAAGATGAATGGGATGTGTTTATTAGGTGGGCTGTATGAAGGATATTTAGCCCTTCATGCAAACCCCAAAGTTCCAATATGTAAATCACTTCGGTTTTACCGTTCCTTCGAGGAACTGAATACCCGAATTTCTGATGAACCCAAAGCTCATCTTCATCATCTTCATAAGCCATTATGGACTTTAACAGATCCTGCTGCCACACATACACCTTTAACTTGGTTTTTTCATATAAGCTAATCGCATCTTGATATTTACTCTCGCTATATTCTAAAATCACCGATTGCGTAGGAGATTGATTTCCAAATTTTTTCATTTTGAACGTTCTCCTCCATTAATCTACCCAGTTTTACGCCTTTTGGCAGGGCTAAGTTTTATTTTAAATCTTTTAAATTGTAATTTATCGTTTTATTATGCACATTTTGAACAATACCCTTCCTCGGAATGTACTCAACAGTACATCGACAATTTTCATGACGTTTATAAACGTCATTCGGAACTTGTGGGTAATTGTAAGTACCCACAAGGCTCTTGCACCATTTACAACAGTTCCCAACCTCTTTCCGTATTATCTTCGGATCCATGCCCGCCTTATAATGAAAATAAACATTTTTCTTAACTAAATCATCAACCACGGCTTGGCTGAAATTGACAATAGGTGAGCCTAAAAGCCATTTAGATTTTTCAAAATCATCATTAACTAAACGACCAACCAAACCATCAATTCTGCTTTGGTTAATTTCAGGAATTTGGGCAACTAAACCAATCTTTGCTTTTTTGTTCAAATTATTTTGAACAAGAATACCTTTGTTAGTGATGAGCCTGTGGTTCTCCCTCAATCTATCATTGAGAATCTCCTCAATAAACTCACTAGGATTCGTTAATATGTGCTTATTTAAAGCCCCTGATAGGTTTTCTCCTAAAAAGACCGCATATTCATTTAAATCTTGGTAAGTTAGGTTTTTTAGGGGTTTTAAAGTTAACCCTTCCTCGAAAGACTCAATTATTTTACCCAACAATTCATTACTCATTGTTATCACCTATTACCTCAGTATTATTAAGCATCGTCTCAGCCTCTTCATGACTTCGACCCATTGACATAAGTAATAAAATACCATTTTCCTTGGATACTACTCCCTTTTGATAATTACCTAAAAGTGAAGTAATCTCATAAGTCGATATTATTCGATTTTTTTGCTTATCACCTGAAATATCAGCTTTTTGTTCAAGTTCTGGTAATTTTGGAATTGCACTCATATCGCCTTTAATACCCGTTAAATCCCTAACTAATTCAGCAGTTCCAAATCCCGGTATTGCTTGATTTAATTTGATAATACCATCACCAATTAGTGTTAATGTGTTAGCATCTGCTTCAAATAATGGTTCCCATTTTGGCTTTGTATCAATAAATCGACTTCTGGCATATTTAAAATCATCCCTCAGACAAGCTGCTACATAAGCAACATTTAAAAGACCACTACCCAACGAACGTTGAGCTTTACGTCCAGCAAGCCTTAAATTTTCATGACTCGCCTTAATAGCCTCAACACTTGAAGGATTATCCGACACAAACCCTAAATCATCAAGGGTTAACCCGCATTCCCCAGCAAATAAAGCTGCTGCAGTTCTTAATTGCTCAGTGAAGGGCGACATTGAAGGAGTTGTGAATTGACCTACTGACGGCTTTTCGCCATCATCATTAGCTCCTAGTTGCAACATACTCGAAATAGTTGCCCTCCAAGTCTCAAGTGGCTCTGATTCCGGATCCATTCCTAACACGTATTTTTGCGGAAACGAATAAAATTCAGCAGTAACATCAGCTCTTTCTAATGTTCTCTTTGCCAATTTTTGTTGGTAAATAGCCGAATGTGTTATCCTTGACCTACCAAAAGGTCTCACACTGTCCGGTGCATGGATAACAGGTACTAACAATGGAATACCAGCAGTATTTTCAATAACTGTTTGAGAATTGCTTTTTGAATCAATTATTACTGTTTCAAATTCAGTAAAATAAGCCTCTAATAAAGGTTTACCCCAATTATCACGTTTCAAAACTGCATACCCCTCTGTTAAAAGCCCCGTAATTGGGTCAATTACTCCAGTTGCATTTGACGCCTCAATAACTTGCAATCTTGGGATACCCTCTTCACTTTTTGAGATGTAAACAAAGCTACAAGATGCTATTAAACTTGATAAAATGACACTATCAAAAAAGATATCAGGGTTATTTTGTTTGAAAATTTCATTAACATTAAAGTCATCGTCCTCAAACTCCCTAAATACCAACCTATCCGCTAAACTATCAACCGCCTTTGTACACCAACCTAGAACAGACCTGTATTGATTTCTCAAATGTGCTGGGATTGTTATCCCGAATTGCACGTCATTCTGGGTCATAGCGTAATACCGATATTTCAAATTAACATCAGAACTATACAGTTGTAGCTTGTTTCGGAGGTAGTTTAATCCTTTTTGTTCCAAATATATCACTCCTTCCTCTATCTCCTTAAAATCCCGCGAAAAAAAATGTACAGTGACGGCGTGAAGTCCGTTGTGCCGCAAGGGGTGGGGGTATCCCCCCATATCCTTAATAAATCAACATTTGTGAACTTCGACCTTTTGAAAACCTTGATAAATCAACGTTTTTCTTCAAATTCTGTACATTTTTTTGTATTTCTTAATTTTTTATTTATTTTTCTATTTTTCTTTGTACAATACCCAATCCACCGATTGTGGAAGATTCCTGTTGCCGACTACATCCTTCTTAACCTCTTGACCTCCAGCAAACAACTTATCCGATTTTTGCCGGTTGCAATAGAAGTGAGCTAACTGCATATTGTTAATATCAGAGGGATGTCCTCCTTTATTAATTGGGATAATGTGGTCAACCACTGGACTTAATGGCTCAGGATATTTTATCTTTTTATCAACGGGTTTTCCGCAAATACCGCAAGTGTTTTGGGTTTTCAAAATCCGTTTCTTATTCTTATCAGCTTCCGTCCTATGCGGCCCGGTCTTATCTGCTCTCATAGTCTTTTATCCTCCCACCCCCCTAGGTCTATCTTTAATTGGGTGGGGGGTATATTTTTTATTTCTACCTCAATTACTTTTACAAATTAAAACAAAAAGCGTTTAATGAACGCTTTAATTAATAGAATCATTAGACAAGGGAAAATCGAAAACTATAAGAAAGGTGACTTGATTTTCTATCTATCTATTTAAATGGAGATACGATGAACGAAACTAAAAATAATTAATAAGTTAATACTCTCCCCTGTCTAATTCTTCACATTAACATCATACCACGGTTCAGGTTATAAGTGTTTATATTGTTTTATAAATGTTTATAATAAGTTAAAAATGTTTATATTTAATTAAAAATGTTTATATAAAGTTATAAATGTTTATATAGCTTTATATAAAAAGAAAAAGGGTATATCAATACCCTCTTTAATCTTCTTCTGTGTAAGGAATTTTCAACTCATTCAACGCTTTTGAGTGGTATATATTCCTTGAATTAGTTGTTATTTCCATCTCCTTTTCTACTAAATACCAATCCAACCCTTCAATGTATCTTAAAGTTAGCAGCAAACTAGACCTAGGGTCTTTGACCTCGTTGATTGCACCTAATATTTCAAGCTTCCTTTCATTCAAGGCAATACAAGTGTTGATAATCTCTTGCTTGTATTTATCCGTAACATCTATTAAATACTCAATACCCTTACCACCAGATCCACCTTTAAATTGCTGCTTAGAGTAATCTAAAGCACTTACCCCAGCTTTTCTTGCCTCCTCGGCTTGCAAAGTACGCTCTAGGCTATTTATTCTATCAATGTATAGTTTAACGCTCTCCAACCAAGACCTCTTTTTATCATTTAGATTTCTACACATTACTAGAAGTTCCCCCTCTTAAATAGCCTTTTGACTTTAGGTATTAAAAAATGCTTAAAAACAGCTAGGTAAACAAATACCAATAACCCAACCAAAACTTGAAGTAATAACCCTCCAAGTACAATCCCAGCAATACCAACCAAGATCCAACCTAAAATTGTCCAAACCATTATTTTTGACCTCCTTCATCATACATCAATACAAAATCTGGGTACTCCCCTAAACCATCAATAATACCCGTAAGGCTCTCATTATTTAAAAGTAATATAGCCTTCAACACCTTCAGATCCTCGACCTTTAAAAATCCTATTTTTTGATAAAGTAAATCTAATACCCTAACCCTTGTCAATAAACTTCCAATTTTAAACTTAATAACGGAAAACCTTGACTCTATATTTAAAGCAAACCTTAAGGCTTTTTCAAGTGTTGGGCGTTCCTCTTTACTTATAGCATAATTTAAGTATTCTACATCGTTAAAGGTTTTAATACCAACATCTTTTGTTCTTTTGTATTCCTCAATAATTACATTATTTTTATTGAAAATTAATATTGAGGTTATACCTCCTAAACCTTCGACTAATTGAGTAGAATAATCTACTTCCTCAGTTTCTTCACTAAATGGTTGATATTGCAACATCCTCATTGAGCCTATACTGGCAGCAATACCACCGGAGCTTTCAACTCCATACAATAAACACAATCTTGAAATCAACCTATTACAAGTGTTTAAATCAGCAATAGTTAACTTGTCGGTTAATTTATAGAAATATAACAAATCTAATAAATAAGTAACTTCAAATTTATTCAACTTAACACCCAAAACAACTTTTCTACTTTCTGAAATTTCATTGAACAATCAAATCACCCTCCTTTATTTTCGGAGGTAGATTAAAATAATCTACCTCTTTTAATACCCTTTACTTTTCAATAATGTATACCGTCATAGCTTTTTCTAACCCACCCTCATAAAAATGGACAAACGCACCTACTTTAATCTCACTTAAACTAAAATAGTATCCTCGTTTAGAATAACAATCAATTAACATATCTAATTGACTTTTAAAAACCTCTAAAGTCCTATCTATAGAATAAGAAGTACTGTTTAATTCTTCAGCAATGCAAATACCCTCAGCGTTTTTTGCAAATAAATTTTGCAACCTAGCTACTAGTATCCTCGCTGTAACAGCATCAACTGGGTCTAACCCTAATTTCCTCGAATAACCTATTGAGACTAATTTTTCTGACACCTCTTTAAATCTAGAATCGGGCAACATTCGCATAAATTCAACATCATTTGCAAAAACATCACATAATTCCCAGATGGTTGTTGGAACATCTTTATCTACCTCAATACCTAAAACATAATCTTTTCCTAAAACAACATTTTTCATTTTATTTTACCTCTTTTCTTCTAATCTGATATTTCTATATTATAATCTTCATCTTTTGCATCATCTCCAAAAAAGATAATACCGTCCTCGAATTTAAACAATATCCTAATAACCTCACCATATTCGACCTCAACACATTCAACTACCTCATCCCGCCAATTTATTAAGTTGACAGGATAGACCTTGTTTTCCTTTGAATGATAGAACCTAGGTCTATTCTCTTTTAAATAACCCCAATTCACTATTTACACCTCCTAAACACTCCTAAACTTAATTAAATAGACCTCCGCCACCTGCACTTCTAAAATTAATACCCTCCATCTTACTGTTAAACCGCTCCGCTTTTTTCTTATATACTATATAAGTGCTAACTCACAACCTTTAAACAAAGTCACCTTTAAACTTATAAACCCTTTAATACCAATGGTTTCTTCATATTGTACAAATAATTTAATTAACTTTTCACTTTTAATTTATTTTTGAAAACCCACTTATATCAAGGGTTTTAATCGTTCAAAGATAACTCACATTTATTTAAAAGGTAACTCTCGTTTTTATTCTTTCAATAAATACTCTATTCTTTGATAATACAACAATTTAAACCTCTCAAAATCAATCAAATGTTGTGCCTTGACAGAATTGTCAGCAAGCATCAAATATTCAAAATACAATTCAGTTACATTTACTTCAAACCCCACTTGTAAGGTTCTATTAATTAATTCATTGGCTTGTGAGATACCCCAACTATAACGTTTTTCCTCATTTAACAAAGGGTATAATACCAATTCTTCCTTATTATCTTCTTTTCTACTTTTAATAAAAATATTCTTCAAAAATGTAAAAATCAACTGGCTCTAACCCTCTTTCTTCTACATAATTTACATACTTCTCATAGCGATCCTCAACTTCCTCATACTCTTTTAACTTTTTGGTAAATTTCTCTATTAACGACTCAGAGTCCATAAGGTCTTCATCTTCTTTTATTTCTTTATATTCACACTCAAGACCCATAAATTCACATTCATCATCGTTTAACTCTAAATCATAAAAATCCTTAAGTTCTTCATTTTCAAGGTCACCTTCTCCTACCTCATCATCCTCACTTAACAAACTTTTATTACCCCAGATTTCATCTATTGTGTAGACTCTTTTTTCAGTGTTGATAAGTTTTTCTTTTGGTTTTTCTTCTTTAATAACCTCTTTAACTTTATCATTATAAATATCCTCAAGTTTTAATACCTCCTCAGGCTCACTTAATTCAAGAACAAACAACTCTCGTTGCTCCTTCAAACGCTTCTCGATTCTATCTCCAGACACTTTATCTATTATAAATCCCAATGTATCAATTCTTCTTCTACTATACTCTTCAAAAACTGCTAATTCGACTCCTATATCCCTAAACACCAACACTATATCACCTTTTCTTAAATTTAAAATATCTGTGTAACAAGGCTTCTCAGGACTTAAAACGCCGTCAATACCCTTAATTCTTACTGTTGCTGTGTTCATCTACTTTTACCTCCATTCCGTTAAAAACACTTGACAAACCTTACAGTCTGTAGTATCCTTAACATATAAAATATATTTTATACACCAAAAAATTTTAAATACCCGAGGAATAACCCAATTCCTCAACAAACCCTAAATCTGAATGTTGAACTAAGCACCCACTTAAATCACTTTCAGGTTTTTCTTTATGCCTCAAATACCTCCAGTAATGTTGAGCGTTCTCTTTTAATGTACACCATTCGAGGTTGCTCAAGTCATTATTTAACCTATTACCGTCAATGTGATTGATGAAATTTTTACCCTCGATTTTTGGAATAAAAGCCTCAGCTAAAAGTCTATGCAAGTAAAACTTCTTACTCTTACCTTTAACACACAACTCAACCCTCTTATACATCGTTCCAGATCCTCCTAGAAATGTTTTTACTTTCTTACGTTTGCCGCTGTGATAAGACCACACATTACCGTTAGAATCAATTTTGTAATAACCCTCATACCCTTTAATCCAAGCTATTTTAACTACTTTATTTTCTACATCTTCTAACATTTTAAATACCCTCACTTATTCTTTTTCTAAGAAACCTGTTAACACTACAAAAATCAATGTTAACCCAAAAATAACATTTACTTCTATATTGAAAGTTAACCCAACCAAAAATCCAATTAAAATAATAACCCACCTAAGAAGTGCTATCTCCTTACTACCCATTTAAGCACCTCTTTCTTTTAACCTGTTAATATGATTAATGTAATTGTAAATTCTTACTTTGTTATATGTTTTATTCGTTTGTAAAGTACCCTGAATATATAGATAAGAATCTTCTAACCTCTCAATCTCTTTGATATACTCATTAAACTTATCTTTGCTTCCAGACATCCCAAGAAAATCCCTTAATTCAACCCTATTTACCCAACCTTCAGGATTTTTTAATTTGTCCTCAAAAGCATCAAAAATATCTTCCACCTCAAATACCCTCTCTTTCTTTTCTACATTGTCTCGAAAACTAACGCATAGCTTTCTTCCTTAGTCAAATTCAAATATTCAACCAACTTAACTACTTCTTTAATTTTGAAATCAGATCGCCCATTTATTTTGTGAGAAAATGTTGTTACAGTCATTTTCAAAACCTCTGCACAATCTAAATAGGTTTTTCGTCTTTCAAAAATTTTATTTTTTAAAAGCTCTAAATCCATAGTTTTTACCTCCTTTACTTTTTCTTGAATTAAAATACTTAATTTTATATCAATCAACCAATTTAATTCTTTATTTGTATTTTAATAATAACATGTTCTGTTTGAAAAAACAAGTAGTAAATTTAAAAAATTTTAAAAATTTTTAAAAAACTTTTTAACCTGAAAAACCACCTAAATCAATTATTTTTGTCAACAAAAATAAAAAGTATATGAAAATTAAGATTAAAACAAGATAACTCTCTTGATTTTATTTCCAGTTTAATGTATAATTTAATTACAAAATCAACAAAATAAAGGAGTTTAAACATGACAACAGCGGAAAGAATTAAAATCATGAGAAAAAAACTGAAACTAACTAAAAAAGCACTTGCTGAATTAATAGGGGTTCATGAATCATCAATCAGCAAATATGAAAGTGGTAATGTTGAAATACCCATTTCAAAAATTAAAAAGTTAGCAAAAGTCTTAGACGTATCAGAAGTATGGCTTTTATGTTTAGAGAACGAAGGTAAATCTGAAAATAATGAAATTGATTATCTGATTGAAAATTTAAAAGAAATGTTAAATACCCAAGAGGAAGTGACCTTCAAAGGAGAACCTATCGGAGAATACTATAAATGCTACTTCTATGAAGTTTTAAACACGCTAACCCAACTAATCGTTGATAGACAAGTATTTGTTAAAATGTTAGAAAAAATGAACAAAATAGAGCCTATCTATCAAGTAGTCGAAAGCGATCCAGAATACCAACATGTACAAGCAAAAAAAGACGTTGAAGAATTATTCAGAAAGACTTTTGAAGATAGAATAATTTAAAAAGGGGTGATTAAAAATGCATCATGTGTTGTTAGATAATGGGAAATGTCAATTTATCGAATCCTTCAAGGATTTAAACGGTAAACGTAAGAGGATTTCAGTCGTTAAACCAAAATATACAAAAGGTATCGAAAAGCAAGCTAGGGAAGAATTAAGAATCAGAAAAGAAGAAATATTAAATCCTAAAATTGAATACCAATCTTTAAAATTTTACAAAAAAGAATATTTAGATTATAAAAAAAGTGTATTAGCTGAAAAATCTTATATAACTTATGCAGCAGCTTTGAATTTAATCAGTGATGAGGAAAAGGTCGAAAACCTAACTAAAAGTAAATACCAGCAAGTTATTAATAAATTGAGGAACACACACTCAGCTAGGTCAATTAAGCTACACGTCAACGTTCTCAACAATTTCTTTAAATATTTGAAAGAATACTACATACCCTCACTAGAAATTAAGCTACAATTCACTTACTCTAAAGAAGATAAAGCCAAAGAAATTCAAACCATCAAATATATCGAACCAAGTGAGCTTACGGAGGTTCTCTCTAAAATAAAAAATACCCAAGTTAGAAATATTGCCAAGGTTCAAGTCTTAACAGGTCTAAGGATTGGAGAAATCCTCGCTTTAAAACCCCAAGATATTGACTTTAAAAATAAAACTTTAACAGTCAATCGCACCAAGACCCAATCAGGCAGACTTACACCTCCTAAGACGTTAACCAGTATAAGAACAATCGAAATACCGAAGGTAGTTGTTCAGATCCTTCAAGATTTTATATCAAACAAAGAGTTTATATTTAACGTTTGCTACAATACAGTCCACAAACAATTACAAAATGCTAACGTCGCTAGCCACATGTTCCGCCACACACACGTCGCTTTACTTATCGAGCAAGGGATACCCCCAAAGGTCATCTCAGAGAGGCTAGGACACGCTAATATTGATACTACGTTAAACATTTATACCCACGTCACAAACAACATGAAAAACCACCTTCGTAATAAGTTAGAAAACCTCGCCCCATTTTAGACCCATGATGCATTTTTAAAATAAAGAAAGTACTGTTAAATAAACCTTTAACAGTACTTTTGTTTTATAATTTAAAATTATATCATAGATACCTATATATTTCCATAATCAAAAAGGTCAGAGTACTTCTCTGACCTTTTTATACTATTTTTTCTCAAATCTTTTAGAAATAAGCACTCCCCATACCAAAAGACCTAAAAGGACTACCCAAAAAATTGCCGTCCATAATGTCGAATGTGGAAAATGTTCTGAAATAAGCGCTACTTTAGGATGGGCTGCAGCTATAACAAAAAGTTTTATACCAACCCAACCCACTATTAAAAATGCAGCTATCTCCAATCCTGGTTTCTTTTCTAATATTTTTATAAAGGCATTGGCCGCATATCTCATAATAATTACGCCAATAAATCCTCCAATTACCATAACAGAAAACTGTCCAAGATTAATTCCCCCTATTTTTGTTTCAGAAATATGAGGTAGCGTAATTGCAATAGCTACAGCTGCTAAAATAGAATCAATTGCAAAAGCTATGTCTGTTAATTCTACTTTTAAAACTGTCATCCAAAAACCACTTTGTTTTTTAGGCGTTTTTGTTTCTTCCGTTTCATCTGATTGTTTTCTATTATCAAAGAATTCTTTAATGTGATTTCCTGCCATGTATAGTAGATATAAACCACCTAAAACCTGAATTTGCCAATATTGAGCGAGTAATGTAATTAGAAAGATAGCTATAATTCTAAAGACAAGTGCTCCTATTAAACCATATATTAAGGCATTCTTCTGGTCTTTATAAGGTAAGTGTCTTACCATAACTGCCAGTACAATTGCGTTATCTGCTGAAAGCAAGCCTTCTAAAATAATTAAGCTTAATAAAACTATAACATATTGTATTAGTATTTGTGTATCCATAAAACTCTTCTTTCTAAATAACTTTCTTTATTAATTTTACTATAAAAATAACTATGATTAATCCTACTATATTTAATGATATTGGTAAAAAATTAGATAAATTAAATTCAATAAATTGATTTAGGCTATTAAACTCTTTATCAAAAATATTTAGTATGCTGTTTTCTATTCTTTCTGATAAAAATGAAATTCTATCTTCTAACATTTTTGCAATAACAGTTCCACCTATAAAGTACAACAATGATAGTGAAATAGCCAAATTTGTATTATTAAATAATGTTAGTGCAAATAAAAATATTAGATTAGCTAACAACAATAATAATAGAACCATAGATAAGTATGCTATTGAATTTTGTACATTTGAAAAAATAATATTTTTTATTTCTAAAAATTTATTTTTCTTAGTAAAAAATAATATTAAAATTATTCCACCTAGCATAATTAAATAATATGTAGCGAAGTATATTAAATTAGCTACTAATGCTGAAAAATCTCTTAAAGTTTTTTTCTTAGCTAATTCTAAAAAAATACTTACTTTTGATATGTAATCTTCACGATATGAATAGATATAGTTTATTCCCATAAGAAATATTATTAGTATTAATAATATTTTAAATGTAAATTTAAATATAAAATCTACTTCATCTAAATCATAGTATCCTGCTAAGCTACTTGTTTTATATATAAGGAGAAAGCTAATAAGTAAAATAATCATACCAAAAAGGTAATTAAACTTCCTTTTAAAAATTTTTCCAAATTCTAGCGAAAATATCATTATAGTACTCCCTCCCCTTCATATAATTTTATTCGCTCCCCAAGATTTCTTATTTGAGATATCTCTATATTATTTTTCAATAGTAGATAGACAACATCTTCAAGCACTTCTTCTCTTACTACAATTTCTTTATCATTATAAATTGTATATTGATAATCTTGTAGTATATTATCTAAATTTTTTTGTTGTGATACACTTATCGCTGCTAATTTTTTGATTATCAATAAATCATCTAACAATCCATAATACGATTTTTCTCCATCAGATATAACTAAAACATTATCAGCAATATTATTATACTGATTTAATATTGTATCTAAAATTATAACATTAGCATTATTAGAATGTTCTAAGATTAATTCTTTTAGAACCTGTTTATCATCTTTTGTTAAATTATCTTTTGAATAATCAAGTATTAGAATATTTTGGTTAATTAAAACAGAAAATAGAGTATGAAATTTTATTTTCTCATTTTCTAATAATTGTTGATATTTCTTATTCGGATCTAATTCTAGTAAATCTAACCCACCTATTATATCATCTTTTGAGACAGTAAGCCCTAAAATTTTTGATAAACTTAAAAGATTTTTTTCTAAAGACAAGTGGTTATAGAAACCAAAATCTTCAGAAAATATTAATTTTTCTTCATTTATATCAACATTATCAAAGGTAATTTCCCCTTTAAATTTAGTCCTTCTTTTAAAAGAATCTTTTAAACTGTCTAATTCTAAAGTATTATTACTGATAATAGTCAAAATTTCTCCAGTGTTAACTTTAAAATCTAATTCTAAAAAAATATTTTTTTTTATTTTCTTTTTATACTCTCTAAATTCCAGTGTCATTGTAACTCCTACTTTATTAAAATAAAATACTATCTAACATCTACTAACTTATTATTCTTAATTTTTATTAAACACAAGTAGTATTATACCTTATTATGATACCATTGCTTTTAATTATTGTCAAAAAAGATTTACTTAAAATAAA
>ERZ773099.395-NODE-395-length-38047-cov-29.103311_pt1 | contig 38047 bp, 33 predicted proteins | sample MGYA00511120_ERZ773099 | MGnify/ENA primary metagenome ERZ773099 (study PRJEB29015, sample SAMEA2738012) | human oral metagenome | biome: human oral; feature: human-associated habitat; material: dental | place: China | collected 2104 ... | reverse complement strand
AAAAGGCCCCTCGCGCACCCGGAAGAGCTCACTTACCCTTGCTGCCTTCCGGCCCTGGGGGAATTGGGCGAGGTACCGCCACGCGAGGAACCGCTGACGAGTGTACATGAGATCCACGCTAGGTGTCGTCTCGCTCAGATGCCCTAGACCAGGGGCAGCTCCACCAGGGCGGATGATGCACCAAGACAACCGAGCGAAACACCACCGGGCCGCACCGTGGGCGAGATGAGCCTCAGCCCAGGCACCGCGGATCCGGAGGGAAAACACCGGCTAAATTACGACGCACAGCGCTAGGCTCCTGCCGTCGATTGGAGAGGACCCGAATGAATGCCGTGGTGGCCGCCGTCCTGGTGATGCTGATACTCGCGACCCTCCGGGTGCATGTCGTCTTGTCGCTGTTCCTGGGCGCTGTGGTGGGTGGCCTGCTCTCGGGGATCGGACTGGAGGCGACGATGGTGGCCTTCCAGGAAGGCCTGGCGGGAGGTGCGCGAATCGCCCTGTCGTACGCGCTGCTCGGCGCTTTCGCGATGGCCGTCGCCCATTCCGGCCTGACGCAGTTGCTGGCCGACGTCCTCATCCGCCGTCTCGATGGCCAGGACGCCGGGCAGAGGACCACCTTCTGGGTGAAGTGGGGCATGCTGGGTGGCCTGGCCGCGATGGCTGTGATGAGCCAGAACCTGATCCCCGTCCACATCGCGTTCATTCCGCTGCTGATCCCGCCGCTGCTGGTGATCATGACCAAGTTGCGGCTCGATCGCCGCGCTGTGGCCTGCGTCCTCACCTTCGGCCTGGTGACCACCTACATGTACCTGCCGCTCGGTTTCGGGAAAATCTTCCTGGAGGACATCCTGCTGGGCAACATCGCCAATGCGGGACTCGACGTCCAGGGCGTCAACGTGATGGCGGCGATGGGCATCCCAGCCCTCGGCATGATTGCGGGCCTGCTGATCGCGGTCCTGGTGACCTACCGGGCACCACGCGACTACGACCCCAGCGCGAAGATCGATGTGAGCGCGCCAGCGGAGATCAGCCGTCCGAAAGTGATCGTCGCGGTGGTCGCGATCCTCGGCAGCTTCGCCATCCAGTCCTGGCTGACCGTCACCGGGTCCAAGGCAGATCCGCTGCTCGTCGGCGCCCTGGTGGGTCTTTTCATCTTCATCGCGACAGGAGTGGTGCGGCGCCTGGAGGCTGATGAGGTGTTCACCTCGGGCATGCGCATGATGGCTCTGATCGGTTTCATCATGATCACGGCGCAGGGGTTCGCGTCGGTGATGAAGGCATCCGGGCAGGTCGACCCGCTCGTCCAGGCAACCGCCGGGCTGTTCGGCGACAACAAAGCCATGGCCGCCTTCGCGATGCTCTTCGTCGGGCTGCTCGTGACGATGGGCATCGGGTCGTCGTTCTCCACCCTGCCAATCATCACGGCCATCTACGTCCCGTTGTGCGGTGCGCTGGGTTTCTCAACCCTGGCGACCGTCTCGATCATCGGCACGGCAGGCGCCCTGGGCGACGCGGGCTCTCCCGCCTCCGACTCGACCCTCGGCCCCACCGCCGGCCTCAATGCCGACGGCCAGCACGACCACATGCGCGACACCGTCATCCCCACCTTCCTGCACTTCAACCTGCCGCTGCTGGCCGCAGGCTGGGTGGCGGCCATGGTGCTCTGAAGTTCCCCGGTTCCCGGGACATTCCCGGCCTCTTGAGGCAAGATCGACTTAACACCCTCGCCCAGCGAATCGAGGTAGCTATGAGACCGCCACGCCCCCGCCCAACACCGTCCAACGCTCCCAGCCAGGTAAAGCTGAATCCGCTCTTCGCCCGCCCCGGTGAGGCCACCGAGCTACCGAGAACACGGCTTCCACAAGGCGAGTCGCTGCCGGAGACCGCGTACCAGATCGTCCACGACGAGGCGATGCTCGACGGCAACGCCCGTCTCAACCTGGCCACCTTCGTCGGCACCTGGATGGACGATCACGCGAGCCGGCTCCTCGTCGAGTCGGCGGACAAGAACATGATCGACAAGGACGAGTACCCGCGCACCGCCGAGATCGAGACCCGGTGCTGGCAGATGCTCGCCGATCTGTGGCATGCCCCCGACCCGGAACATGCGATCGGCACCTCGACGATCGGATCGTCGGAGGCGGCGATGCTCGGTGGGCTAGCCCTGAAGCGCCGCTGGCAGCAGGCCCGCCGCGCGGCTGAGAAACCCACAGACCGCCCGAACCTGGTGATGTCCAGCGCGGTGCAGGTGTGCTGGGAGAAGTTCTGCAACTACTGGGACGTCGAAGCGCGCTACGTGCCGGTCAGTGAGGAACACCCAGTGCTCGACGGGCACAGCCTGGAGAACTACGTCGACGAGAACACCATCGGCGTGGTGGCGATCCTGGGGGTCACCTACACGGGACGCTACGAGCCGGTGGCCGAGATAGCGGCCGCCCTGGACCGCATCCAGGCCACGACCGGGCTCGACGTCAAGATCCACGTCGACGGGGCGTCGGGCGCGATGGTGGCGCCGTTCCTGCAACCGGACCTGGTCTGGGACTTCCGGCTGGAGCGGGTGGCGTCCATCAACACGTCGGGGCACAAATATGGACTGGTCTACCCCGGGCTGGGCTGGGCGGTGTGGCGCACCACCGATGACCTGCCCGAGGACCTGGTGTTCCGCGTCAGCTACCTGGGCGGAGATATGCCGACCTTCGCGTTGAATTTCTCCCGGCCTGGGTCGCAGGTGCTGCTCCAGTACTACCTGTTCCTACGGCTGGGGGCCGACGGGTACCGGCGGGTGCACGAGACGTCGCAGGCGGTGGCGACGTTCCTGGCGGACCAGATCGGAGCGATGGATGACTTCGAGCTGTGCAGCGACGGCACCGGCATTCCCGTCTTCGCCTGGCGCCTCGCCCAGCGCCCGGGACGCTGCTGGGAACTGCACGACCTCTCTGACCGGCTACGCATGAAGGGCTGGCTGGTGCCCACCTATCCCCTGCCCGATGACCTGGCTGACGTCCTGGTGCAGCGCGTCGTGGTCCGCAACGGATTCAGCCACGACCTCGCGCAGGCCTTCCTGGAGGACCTGCGCACCGAGGTCGGCTATCTCAACGCCCTGACCGCCCCCATGCCCTCAGCCGCCAGGCAATCAGGCTTCCACCACTGACAACCACGGGATACCACCAGGTTTGCCCCAGCCCGCGACCTCGGGTATGGTTCCCGGCGGAGGATTCGCCTAGAGGCCTATGGCGCTCGCTTGGAAAGCGGGTTGGGTTCACGCCCTCACGAGTTCGAATCTCGTATCCTCCGCTGAGTAACTTGGGCTCCCGGCAGCAAAGCCGGGAGCCCAAGTTTTTCTTGCAGATCTCAGTCTCTTCGTCTCAGGAAAGGTCGGCGAACTCGGCCGGCACATCAGCCAGGGCCTCGGCGATGGGCACGTCGCCGTCGCAGAAGGGGATGACCTTGCCGATGGTCCTGTCATCGCTGAGGGCGGCTGCTATCACCGCGGCGACATTGGCGCGAGAAGTCGGGTAGTTCGCGCCCATCCCATCCACTGAACGCCCCAGCGTGATCCTCCCGGTGGGCTCGTCGAGAGTGAGGAGACCGGGACCGAGGATCGTCCAGTCCAAGTCCGTGGTCTGGAGGTGGCGATCGGCAGCGAGTTTGGCCAGCGCGTAGGCGAGAAGCGGGTGATCCTCGGCGATCTCCCCATGGGAGCCGATGAACGAGACCATCACATAGCGCCGGGCCCCCGCGGCCGCTGCCGCCTCCATGCTGCGAATGGCGGCGACCCGGTCGATGGCGTCGGTCCGCTCCGGTCCGCCCTTGCCGCCAGCACCCGCCGACCACACCACAGCATCAGCGCCCTCGAAGGCCTGGGTGAGCTCCCCCACCCCGGCCTCCTCAACGCTCAACACCAGGGGCTCGGCTCCCGCAGCGGTGACGTCGCCGCTCTGGGCTGGGTCGCGGATCAGGGAAACCACCTGGTCACCACGCCCCGCGAGAAGCGGCGCGAGCAGCAGGGCGACCTTCCCATGGCCACCGACGATGACGATGCGCGACATCAAAGGCTCCTTCCTCAAAACTTCATGCCCACCCCAGGCTATTGCCCTGATTCAACAGCCCGGCCTTCCAGATCACGCCGCCAGGTGAGGTGTACCTTCGGCCTCATGAGCGAAGGCGTGGGCCAGGTAACCGGGAATCCATCAGCCAGTTTCGACTTCCACGCCGTCAGATGGGCATATGCGGGACTTGTGGTGGGGATGTTCACCGCGTCGATCAGCCAGACCATCGTCTCCCCCGCCATCCCACGGATCGTCGCGGACCTCGGCGGTCTAGCCTGGTATTCCTGGCTCTCGACGATCGTGATGCTGGTCTCGGCGGTCATCACGCCGGTCAGCGGGAAGCTGTCCGACATCTTCGGGCGCCGGCGCTTCTACATCCTCGGGCTGGGACTGTTCCTCGCCGGGTCCGCGCTGTCCGGCATGGCGATGAACTTCCCCTTCCTGATCTTCTCCCGCGCCATCCAGGGAGCCGGGATGGGTATCCTGCTGCCGCTGTCACAGACCATTCTTGGGGCCATCATCCCGCCCAGGCAGCGTGGCAAATACCAGGGTTACATGGGTGCGGTGATGGGAGCCTCACAGGCCGCAGGACCGCTGATCGGTGGCTGGATCACCGACGCCTACAGCTGGCGGTGGCTGTTCTACATCTCCATGCCGGTCGGCCTGACCGCGCTGATCATCATCCTGCGACACCTCAAGGTGCCCGAGGCCGACGTGAACGGCACGATCGACCACGCCGGGATCTCGACGATGACGGTGGCCGTCACATCAGGCCTGCTCGGGATCTCACTCGGGGGATCCCTTGGCTGGCTACGGCCGGAGGTGCTGGTGCTGCTAGCCATCGGCGCGGCTTTCACCGTCGCCTTCGTGCTGGTGGAGCGGCGCGCCGCCGAGCCAATCATCCCGCTGCGCCTGCTGCGCAACAGTGTCTTCGTCACCGCCAGCGGCGGGGCCTTCTTCATGAATATGTCGATGTTCGTGGTGATGATCTACGTGCCGGTCTACGCGCAGGGTGTGCTGGGGGTCAGCGCCACCGAGTCGGGGCTGATCCTGATCCCGATGAATGTGGTGCTGTTCTCCACCGGCATCGTCATAGGCAACCTCGTCACCCGCACCGGCCACTACAAGGAGTTCGTGGCGGCAGGCAGCGCCATTCAGGTAGTGGGCGCCATCCTGGTGATGCGCCTCAGCTCCTCGTCCACCTCACTGGAAGCGTTGCTGACCACAGCCATCTACGGGCTCGGCTACGGCATGAGCTTCCAGCTGTATGTGCTCGCCATCCAGAACGCCGTGCAGCGCCGTGACCTCGGGGTCGCCACATCAGGCCTGCAGTTCTTCCGCAACATCGGCTCGACGCTGGGCACCGCCATCGCCGGGACGATCATGACCACCCACCTGATGGGCGGAATCGACAACCGTCTGACTCCTGAGCTGCGGGCGCTGACGCCACCGGAAGGCTTGGATCCAAACGTCGTGCTGACACCGGAGTCGCTGGCGGGTCTGCCGGCGCCGCTGGCCGATGTGCTGCGCTCCGCCCTGGCCGATGCGATGTCGTCGGTGTTCCTGCTGCTGCCGTTGCTGACGACGCTGTCGCTGGCTGCGACGTTGTGCATCAAGCCGCTGCGGCTGCGGGAGACCCTCGACGACCGGCCCGGAGAACTGCTCGACGCCACCGCCATGTCTAGCCCCGACCAGGAACGCCACCACCTCAGCTGCGAGGACGAACACACCCGCCACAAGGAGCGCATCATGGGAGCACATCTGGTGCTGCTGGCGGAGGAGGTCGGGGACAAGAACCCGATCCTGCGTGACGCCGTCGCCGAGTTCGGCGGCGGCGACCTGGCCCGTGGGCTGCAGCTGCTGCGCTCCACCGGCACCATGCTGCTGAGCGAGGACCCCAAGGTCATCGACGAGCACGAAGCATTCGCCGTCGAACTGTCGCAGCGAGGCCGCGCCAGGCACATGCTCAGCCGAGACATCACAGACCGACTGGACGCCGTCGCGACGCTGGTGGCGCAGCGCCCCACGGGGACTCCGACCAAGCCACGCATCGACACGGTCGAGGGCATCGACGGCGTCAGCATGCGGCGTGCCCTGATGATGCTGGACAGCGCACTGGTAGCCGACATCGCCACCCGCCGGATGACGACGAAACCAGGCTGAGCACGATCCGCGCCGAACCCGCGGCTCAGCGCTTTCCCAGGAGGTCTCACAGGGCCAGGAGCGAGATAGCCGCAGAGCCCTCAGCTGCTCACGAAACGCCGCTCAAACCCCGGATCGGGAATCATCACCAGCTCCTGCGGGTTCGCAAAGAAGGCCAACTGACTGATTGCGCCCTCTGGCGAGGCGTAATAGATGCTGTCGCTGACCACCCCGCCGGGATGGGTGTACCGGGGGTCGGAGATGTAGTCGCTCAACCGGTAGGCCAGTTCCCTGATCTGGTCCGCCCAGTCCGCGTAACGCAGGACCGAGTAGAACACGACCTCCCGGCTGGGCACCCCGAAGGCCACACCCAGCGGAGCCGGTCCGACGACCTCCGGCACCAGGCTGGCCCAGTTGGCGGCACGAGAGGCGACGAACAACGACTCCCCCGTGAATGCTGAGACATTCTCGGACAGGTCGAACCGGTCGTCGATGGGTTCGCAATCGGTGTTGGCCTGCCCGACGGCATACAGCTCGTCGAGCGGGAGCGCGATGCCCTCGATGTTCTGGTCGGTCAGGGTCACGACGGTCGTCGGGAAGTCGAGAGTCAACGCGAGGGCCAGGCCCTCGGCGATGACCCGCTCATACGAGCTGCGACCCGCCTCAGGCGGGTACAGGCGAGTCCTGATCTGAGCTCTCAGCTGCTCGGGCGTCAGATCCGATGGTTCGGGCGCTGACAGCGCATCGCTGACGGAGCCGATGCGGTATGCCACCAGCTGGGGCCATTCGTCAGGAGGGGTGCGGCGGGCCATGTCGAAGGTGTTCTTGAGCATGAACGTGTGGCTTTCCTGCCCAGCGGGATCGAGCAGGGTGAGCGCCGTGTCATCACCTGTTCCCTCGACCCGGGATTCAAAGCCGCGGGCCCGGAATTCCTGGACGGCCAGCTCCAGGACCTGGTCCTCCAGCGATAGCCCCCGCTTTCTCATGAACGGCATTGACCAATTCTGCCTAACGAAAGTTCATAGCACCATAGTCTGAGAGCCTTTCCACACCTGCAGTAAAGCGTCGGCAGCTATCCGTCACCGACGGTGCCGCCACCGGTCAGGGTTCCAACGAATCCGCCGCCCCACCCGTGGGAATCCCTACACGAGTGACCCTCATTAACTGACCTCCTTACGCAGCACCCGCAACACCCCTGCGATGGCGGGGACGACCAGCCAGATCGCGACCCCCGTGCCGGTCGTCGCCCATTCCACCGGAGTGTAGCTGCCCTGCCGGAGCATCGCCGACGGGGTAGTCGGATCGACCCAGGCCAGCGCCCCGGCATGCTGGGGCAGCGCGGTACGGATCATGCTGAAGACCATGGGCTGCACCAGGATCATGACGATGGCGGTGGGGCCGTTGAGCAGCAGCAGGCCCATGGCGTAGGCCTCCAGCACGTAGAGCACTGCGACGGGCACGACACCGGTCAGCAGCACACCGTCCACCGACCAGTCGGGAATGGTGTTCTTGAACGCGGCCGCGATGAAGTTCACCGGCACCGCGGCCAGGTAGATGAGCCCATAGGAAAAGAGCGTGACGACGACCAGCGCCAGCGCCCGGGCCGCTAGCACACGTCCGCGATGAGGTTCCAGGAGGTAGGTACCCATCACGCTGCGGTTGGCGTATTCGCTGGTGGTGGCCAGGATCGCCACCACCGTCAGCAAAGTCCCGGCGGGTGCGACAGCCAGGGTGGCGACGTCGGAAAACCCCTGGATGCGGGTCATGGCTCCACCGGCGGCGAAGGCCAGTGTCAGGGCGATAGCGGCCACCAGGTGACGCAGCCACACGATGCCCTGCGGGTCGAGTCCGTTGGCGGGCTCGTCGAGCACCAGGACCTCCGGTTCACCGAGCAGCGCCAGCGCGATGCCGAGCCGCTGCCGCATGCCCAGCGAGTAGGTGCCGACACGACGGCTGGCCTCGGGACGGGTCAGGCCGACCAGGTCGAGCAGCTCGGTGACCCGGTCACGGCCGGCCCCCATGGACATCGCGGCTAGGCGCAGTGTCTCGGTCCCGGTGCGGCCGGGATGGGTGGCGGAGGCGTCGAGTAGCGCGCCGACGGTGTGACCAGGGTTGGGGAGCTGGCGGTATGGGACGCCGCCGATGAGCGCCGAGCCGCTGGTGGCGTCCGCCAGTCCGCAGAGGATCCGCAGGGTGGTGGACTTCCCGGCCCCGTTCGACCCGAGAAAACCGGTGACGGTGCCCGGAGCGACGTCGAATGAGATGCGGTCGACGGCAACGACCTGGCGTGCCCCACTGCCGTACCGCTTGGTCAGTTCTGTGATCGTGATCATGACTCCAGCCCACCCAAGCCGACTGGGCCGCCTCCAGCTGCCAGGGGCTGGAGCTGCCTCGACCATGGGCTGGATCTGAGGTAGCCGAAGGTCGGTAAAGGACCGGCGACAGCCTTTCAGCGGCGTCATTCATGCTTTGCTGGACGAGTGAATCACCATCCCTCCGGCGCCCCCTTCCGACGAAGGCTTTCGCTCACCGTGTGGCCGCTCGCCGGACTGATGCAGCTCTACTACGTCTCTCCGCTGCTGTGGTCTACGCTGCGACAGGGCTGGGATGCCGCCATGCTCCTGCCGCTGGCCTGCAACGTCTTGTCCCTGGCCTTGATCGCAGAACGCCGGAGCCGCCACCTGGCAAAACTGCTGGTGGTCGCGGTGGTGCTGCGAACCATAGGGCCTGAGCTGAACCCAGCCCTGGTGATCCTGACGGCCTATCTCGCCAGGTGGCGTCCTCTGTCGCAGGCCCTGCTCTCCGGGACGGCAGCGTTGCTGGCTTGCGCGGGGGAGGGCTTCAGGGGGAACTGGAATCAGCCGGTCATCGTGCAAGCCACACTCCTGGCGCTGGGCATCGTCACCGCAACCGCCGTCGGCCATGGAATCCAGCAGCGGGAGAAGACCCTGGCCGCGGAGGCGGCACGGGAGGAGGCCGCCCGGCGGGCTGACGAGGCCCGCCTGGAGCAGGTGCGGCTGGCCGAACGTGAGCGCATCGCCCGCGAGATGCATGACGTGGTGGCCCACCGCATCTCACTGGTAGCGATGGCCTCCGGGGCGCTCGCCTACCGCGACAACATGACCCCCACCGAGATCCGCGAGGCCGCCCAGCTCATCAACGACAACGCAAAACGCTCTCTCAACGAACTGCGCCTGGTGCTCGGCACCCTGCGGGACTCCGGTTCCGCCCCAGCCCCACCCCAGCCGGGAATCGAGCAGGTGCCGATACTGGTCGCGGAGGCGCGGCAGGCCGGACAACACATCGGCCTCGACGTCCAGGCGGATCTGGCCGAGGTGCCCAGCCAGGTCGGCCGCCACGGCTTCCACATCGTGCAGGAGAGCCTGACCAACGCCCGCAAGCATGCGCCCGGCGCCCCCGTCGAGGTGCGAGTGACGGGATCGCGCGGCGAGGGACTGCTCATCCGGGTCACCAATCCCCTCACTGGCACGCCCCGTGGCCCGGGCTCCCGGCTGGGACTGGTTGGATTGGCGGAGCGGATGGAGCTGATCGGCGGCCGCTGGTCGGCTAGCGAGCGGGACGGCTGCTGTCCCAGCCCAATCCACCAGCGATCATCATGCTCACCACCTTCAACACCGATGACTACGTGTTGCGTGCTCTGAAGGCCGGGGCACGTGGTTTCCTCCTCAAGGACACCTCTCCCGCCGAGATGCTGGACGCCATCCGCCGCGCCGCCGCAGGGGAGCCGGTGCTGTCGCCACAGGTCGCGGGGCAGGTCATCGCGGCCGCCACCGCTCAGGAGCGGGTGGATACGGCCGCCAAGCAGAACCTGGACTCCCTGACCACCCGGGAACGCGACGTCGCCCGCCTGCTCGCGGAGGGCAAGTCGAACCAGGACATAGCCCACGAGCTCTACATGAGTCTGGCGACGGTGAAAGCCAACATCACCCGGATCTTCCTGAAACTGGAAGTCGACAACCGGGTGGCAGCAGCAATGCGGATCCGCGACGGCGGCGGAATCCCCAAAGACTGAGGGGTGGCGTGGTCACAACGTCATGCTGTCGCCGACCGGCAACCGGTCGACCGTCTCGGCGCCCTCACGCAGTAGGGACTGCAGGACAGCGTCGACGACCGTGAGACCATCGGGGTTGAGCACCTCTGGATTGATCAGGCCGTCGTGTACACCGAGCACCCGCCGGGGCTGTACCTGCCGGACGTAGCGGATCAGGTCAGTGGCACGCAGCCAAGGAGCGTCCACCGGAGTAGCCAGGACTTCCACAGGCCCCGGCGGGATCGCGTGCTCGTCGCCGGTGATGAAGAGCCGTCCACCCAGCAGATAGGCCCGGTTCAGCGGTCCTAGAACATCGGGATGCACCTCCGCATGCCGGTCACCTGCGACCAGGACGTCAAGGTCGCCGATCGTGAAGGCATCACCGGCCTGCGCCTCGTGCACGCTCTCCCCCTGGACCTCCAGGCGAACGATCGCATCTGACGGCGCCCAGATGGCTATCCCACGGTGAGCGGCCTCAGCCAGGACCTGCGGTTCCGCATGGTCGTAGTGGTCGTGGGTGACCAGGATGGCGTCAAGCCCGTCAAGATCAGGCCGGGGCCCAAGGCTCCCCGGGTCGATGAGCACCCGGGCCTGGACGGTCTCCACCAGCAGCGACGCATGATGCAGCTTGGTAATCCTCATCTCACTCATACCCCCAAAACTAGTCGCCACCATATAACCAGCAGTGCTCAAACCTCACACAACAGCAGTCATGCCCTGAACTGCTGCGGGACAACTATCAAAAGCAGCGTCACAAGCACCGAAAGTAGCATCGCGGGCGGAAAGACGACAATGGTCAGGGTTAACCCAACCAACTTGATCACGATATCAAGCATCATCCACCGGTTACGCCGCGACATTCTACTGGAGAAGGACTTCACATCCTGATTGTCTTCACGAAGTGAGGCATACATGAGGAAATTCATCAGGGTGATCAATAGCACAACTCCACCATAAAGAATCTGCGCCGTGGAGTTGAAGAAATTCGTTGACACCAGGAAGTTTATTCAGCAAAGCGGTCAAGCTTCCACCAACCTGCGGTTGACAAGGGGAGATGCCGCGAAGAGATGGCTCCTGAATAACCTTCCAGATCTGTGAAGCAAGGGAAGAAAGAAGCTGAGAACAACATGAGAACAGTCAACCAGACTGTTTTCTGGCTCACCCGTTTGACGTTATACCATTCGCTATGATTATTAATCCACATTGCCCCCAGCCAGAGGAAAGACACCGCATAGGCGAAAAAATGAGAACGCAGCTCCCACAACGCCTCCCAGGTGACTTCGGAGGGCTTTTTCAATTCTAATACCAGAATCGTCATCACGATCGCGATAACAGCATCAACAAAGGCAGACAGGCGTTCTCTGGGCACCTCAAAATCCTTTCAAGATCTTTCCCGATACCACTTAAATATGGCATCACAGCTCTACCCTACGACTAGCCTGCCAGCCATCTCGCTTCAAGATATCGCGAGAGAATAACGTCATTGAGGATCCCGGACATGTTGTAGCACAATGTGCTACAATTGGCTCATGAGTGAGGTCATTAGCCAACGAGAACTTCGCAATGACAGCGGCCGGATCATGCGTGCCTTGGACGAGGGGCAGAGCTTCATCGTGACCCGGCACAGCCAGCCTGTCGGAGAACTTCGTCCTATGCGCCGTCAAAGGCTCGTGGATGCTCACGCCGTGACTGAAGTCTTCAGAAACGCACCTCCTCTGGACCATGAGAAGTTCCAGGCCGACCTGGACGAGGCGATCGACCAGACCTGCGTGCCTCGTGCCTAGGCAGCGGCTCGCTGCGGGTTTGCTCGACACATCAGTGGTGATCGATCTGGAGCACATTCCCGCAGAACTACTTCCCGAACAGGTGGCGGTATCAGTGATTACAATGGCCGAACTCGCCGCCGGGCCAGCAGCTTGCAATGACCCGGGCGAACGCGCACGCCGCCAGGACAGGCTTCAACGTGCAGAAGCCGTCTTCGACCCAATTCCTTTCACCACCGAGGCCGCCCGCGCTTACGGCCGTGTCTACTCAGCGGTTCTGGCGATGGGGAGACAGCCGAGACGTCGTTTCGCTGATCTGCTGATCACCTCCGTGGCAATCGCAGAGAAGCTCCCACTCATTACAAGAAATGCCGCAGATTTCACCGGGCTTGAGGAAATGGTCGAGATCGTGTCGATCACCTGACCGGGCACACGGCTTGCCGGCACCTCGTTACCCTGGGGTGGTGCCGACCGATCCACACCCGCTAACAGGCGATGCTTTTGCGTCGCCTGTTCCGCCGGGGAGCGGCTGGCCTGGGGACCCGGCTACCGCGGCAACCCCCGTCGCCCAAACCGCAGAAGATGTCACCCGGCTAGCGGTGGCAGCAACAGATCTCACCGGGCTGGATGCCGCCGTCTCGGTGTGCCGGGCCTGCCCACGGCTGGTGGACTGGCGCGAGTCGGTAGCGACGACGAACCGCCGGGCCTCATTCAGGCATGAACCGTATTGGGGCCGGCCGGTACCGTCATTCGGCGACCCCCAGGCGAGGGCCCTGATCGTCGGACTCGCCCCAGCCGCGAATGGCGGTAACCGCACCGGGCGCGTCTTCACCGGTGACCGTTCCGGGGACTGGCTGTTCGCCGCACTCCACCGGACCGGGTTCGCCAGCCAGCCTGCCAGCGCCGCCGCAGGGGATGGGCTGCACCTGGCAAATCTGAGGATCACCGCCGCCGTGCACTGCGCCCCACCCCAGAACAAGCCAGCCACCGTGGAGAAGACCACCTGTTCTCCCTGGCTGGACCGTGAGCTGGAGCTGTCGCCGGATATCCGAGCGATCATGGCGCTCGGGGGAATCGGCTGGGACGCAGCCCTGGCGGCAGCCCGCCGCCTCGGCTGGAGGGTGCCGCGTCCCAAACCCCGGTTCGGCCACGGTGCCACAGCCAGCCTGGAAGCATCAGGGCGCGCGGTGACCCTGGTCGGCTGCTACCACGTCAGCCAGCAGAACACCTTCACCGGCCGCCTGACCGAGCAGATGCTCGACGACGTCCTGGCGCAGGTCCGGGACCTCATCGATTCCCGCGGCTAACTCGTGATCATTCACCTGCCCGAGCACCCCGAGCTTGGTCAGCTGTGGAGCATCTTCTGCCGGTAGGCCTCGGCCTCCCAGGTCTCGATGAACCGCCGTTCCCGCTCGTCGAGGGCCCGGACCCGGCCCAGCTTCGAGGCCGCCTGCGCCACGATGAGGGCATCGATGTAGACCGCCAGGGCGGTGCAGGCCTGCTCCTGGTTCCCGCCCACCGCGGCGACCCCACATCCTGGGAAGACCGCGACCTTCGGATCGGCGCCATGCCGGTCCCGGTATCTCGCGACCTCCTCAGCGATATCGCTCTCCTGGTCGATCACCACCGGGAACGCCCCGGCGTAGACGATCTGGTCCGGGATCAGCGGGCCCTGCTCCAGGAACCGCGCCCCCTCCCGGGTGAGGGGAAACTCCACCGCCACCCTGCTGTCCTCGAAAACCACCACCGCAGCCTCCACGGCGTTCCGGAAGACCTCGGCCATGGCGGACAGCCCAGTCGCCGCCTCATCCAGGGCCTGCTGGATCCGTCCCACGACCCGGTAGCTGGTCGCGCGGATCGCCTCGGGCGAGGCTCCCGCCACGATCAGCCCGTGATTCATCAGAAATATGACCTTCGGGGCAGACCGGCCGGTACGTTCCACATACTCCCGGCGCCGTGACGCGATCTCGCGGGCCAGCGGCAGCCCCGGATCAACGTAGGGCACCCATAGCACCTCGTCACCGAACAGTTCCCGGGTTAGCGTCTCTCCATCCTCGTTGCAGGTGACCGCATTGATCAGGAGCGGGTGGGTGTGCAGCACATAGGGGTCGTCGATGAGTGCGTGGAACAGGATCTCGACGCTTGGCCGGCGTGACCCTTCGTCGAGGCGGGCCAGCTGCGCCAGGTGCTGGACGGGGTCACCCAGCTCCGGGGCTGGGTCGGGCTCATCGAGGGCCGCTGTCAGTACGTCGATACGCAACGGCACCAGATCCTTAGGGGTGAGCGTCGCCATCGAGACCCCGCTCGGTTTGATCCACAACACCCCATCCGACGTGGCTGACGAGTTCCCGCCACCTGCGCGGGTGAATCTGGGATCGGCCCCGAACTCGTTGGACAGGTCGCAGATGGCCTCCAACAGCCCAGCAGGGGGTGTGGGCGCGGGCTGGTACTCGGTGATCTCGCAGGATTCCATGACGGTTTGCCTCGCATCACTCAAGGACCCGGTGATCAGGCCGACGGCGCGTGCCTGGACCAGGGCGTTGCCGATGGCGGTGGCCTCTTTGGGTCCGGCGAGTATGGGCAGGCCGGTGTGATCTGCGGCAAGCCGGCATAGGAGCGTATTGGCGGAGCCGCCGCCGACGATCACGATCTGGGCAGGATTTCTGTCCGTGAGCGACGCCAGCTCACGGACAGTACGATCGTATGCCACAGCCAGGGATTCCAGGACCGAACGGGTCAGCACCGCGGGATCGTCTAGCCGGGGATCGCCGGTGAGTGCCTTCAGCCGGGCCGGCATGTCGCCGGGTGCGACGAGGCCCGGGTCCATGGCGTCGAAGACCGGCGCGTCCTGCACCCCACGGGCGGCAGCGATGAGTTCCGGAATGGCGTGGTCGTGCCCCTGTCTCCCCCAGGTGCGGATGGACTCAGACAGCAGCCACAGCCCCGTGATGTTCTTCAGGTAGCGGACGCTGCCGTCCAGGCCGGCCTCGTTGGTGAAATTCGCCTGGCGGGAGGTCTCGGTCAGGATCGGGGCCGGCAGTTCCATGCCCAGCAGTGACCAGGTCCCCGACGATAGATAGACATCGTCGGGGCCTCGCAGGGGGGCACCGGCCACAGCCGACGCGGTGTCATGGGAGCCGACAGCCACCAGCGGAATACCGACGGCTGCGCCCGACCGGATGGGACCGACCACCGTCCCCGGTTCGATCACCTCGGGGAAGATCCGGCGGGGCAGCCCCAGCCAGTCGATCAGCTCCCAATCCCAGTCGCCAGTTACGGGACTCAGGAGGGCGGTGGTGGAGGCGTTGGTGCGCTCAGCGACCTGCTGTCCAGTCAGCCAGTAGCCGATCAGGTCGGGCAGCAACAGGAACCGGCTCGCCTCGCCGAGCCGGCCCGAGGCAAGGTCGTGGACCAGCTGGTTGACGGTGTTGAAGGGCTGGTCCTGGATTCCAGTACGAGCGTATAGTTCGGCCGGGGAGATCTTCTCAAGAACGGCTCGGCGGCCGTCCTCGCAGCGGGGGTCGCGATAGTTGTAGGGCTGGTCCAGCAGCTCATCACCCGCCAGGAGTCCGTAGTCCACCGCCCAGGAGTCGACGCCGACAGCCCTGACGGGGCCGGGTGCGGCCGCTATGGCATGGGCGATGCCCGCCTGGATCCGGCCAAACAGCGTCATCGCATCCAGCCGGAGCCCCATCTCGGTGGACTGTGCAGCGGTGCTGAACCGATGGATCTCGCGTAGCTCCAGTTTTCCGTCGAAGGTAGCCAGGATCACACGGCCGCTGGTGGCTCCCAGGTCGACCGCGACCACGCAGTCCACGTCACGCACCCCAGCTGGACTGCACGCCGCCGACCCGCTCTCCAGCGATACGGGCCAGGTAGCCGCTGTCCAGGAAGGCCTGCGCTGGGTCGGCGGGCAGGCCGCGTTCCTCGCGCCAGGCCGCCAGGGCCGGGCGGACGTCGGTGTAGAACGCGTCCATGAAGATGGCGTTCGCGCCCAGCACATCGCCTGCCTGCTGCGCCTGCTGCAGCGCGTCGAGATCCACCAGCAGGGCGCGGGCCGTCATCTCCTGGACGTTCAGCACCGACCGGATCTGCCCGGGGATCTTGTCCTCGATGTTGTGGCACTGGTCCAGCATGAATGCCACAGGTGAGTCCGGCTCGAAACCGCCGCCGCGCCGTACCTCGTAGAGGATCCGGAACAGCTGGAAGGGGTCGGCTGCACCGACGATGAGGTCGTCGTCGGCGTAGAACCGGGAGTTGAAGTCGAAGGAGCCGAGCCGTCCGAGGCGCAGCAGCTGCGCGACGATGAACTCGATGTTGGTCCCTGGGGCGTGGTGCCCGGTGTCGAGGCAGACGAAGGCGCGCTCCCCCAGCGCTGCGACCTGCGCGTAGGAGGTGCCCCAGTCGGGCACGTCGGTGTGGTAGAACGCCGGCTCGAAGAACTTATACTCCAGGACGAGCCGCTGCTGTGGGCTGAGCGCGGCGTAGATCTGCGCCAGGGACTCGGCCAGCCAGTCCTGGCGGCGGCGCAGGTCACCCTGGCCGGGGTAGTTGGTGCCGTCAGCGAGCCAGATCTTCAGGTCGCTGGAGCCGGTCTGGTTCATCACCTCGATGCATTCCAGGTGATGCTCAACGGCCTTGGACCGGACGGCGGGGTCGTGGTGGGCGAGGCTGCCCAGTTTGTAGGTCTCGTCCTGGAAGGTGTTGGAATTGATCGTGCCGATCCGGACTCCCAGGTCGTGGGCCTCCTGCACCAATCCCGGCCAGTCGCTGACCTTGTCCCACGGGTAGTGCAGGGCGACGATGGGCGCCAGTCCGGTGAAACGGTGCACCTGGGCGGCGTCGGCCAGTTTCTCGTGGATGGTGCGGGGCGCGCCGGGAGACCCGAAGACACGGAAACGTGTCCCGGAGTTCCCGTAGGCCCAGGATGGGACCTCGATCTCCTGCCGCGCGAGGACGGCGCTGGTGGTCTCGTCGAACATTCCGCCTCCTTGCGGGCTGGTGTTGCGAAAATGCTGAAACTTCAAACAGCGCCTAGAACCATACAACTCGCGTAGTCAGAGCGACAAGAGAAAGACCGGAATCACGAACCCAGATCGATCAGTGTGACTTCCGGGGCCCAGACCCACCAGCCGACTCAATGAACCAAAGATTATCGCGTCGCTATCGTCGCTCCGAGCTTGTGAAATAGACCAGAGCGTTCGGATCGATGCGATCAATATGTGCCGAAAGGTCCTCCTAGCCAGCGATGCGCTCCAGGTCTGTCCGATATGCGGTCTCATAGCGAAGCCACGAGTCGGCGGGGATGCCGACCACGCTCTCCAGCCGGGAAGCAGTGTCGCCTGTGATCGGGGCGTGTCCATTCACGATCTCGTTGACCTGCTTACGGCTGCATCCAAGGAGGCCGGCGACCTGCTGCTGGGACAGGCCCTGCTCAAGGATCCACTCCTCCAGATACTCCCCCGGGGCGACGGCGTAGTTGGTCCTAGTCATGGCTCCTCCTGGCAGTGGTAGTCGTCAATGTCGCTAATGGCCACAATTTTGGAACGTCTCAGGTCAGACACATCATCGGGCCGGATTATCGGCACCGACAATTCTGCTGGTCTTTGCCTGCGGCAGCTACAGCCTCGGATCGACGGGTTCAGACTCCAGGGCCAGGACTGCGAAGACGGCCTCGTGGATGCGCCACAGCGGCTCACCTGCAACCAGCCGGGAGACCGATTCCAGTCCCAGCGCGTATTCCCGTAGCGCCAGGGAACGTTTGCGTCCCAGGTTGCGGTTCCGTAGCCGGGCCAGGTTCTCGGGCGATGTGTAGTCGGGGCCGTAGATGATGCGCAGGTACTCGCGGCCACGCACCTTCAACCCGGGCTGGGCCAGGGAGCCGCGGCCGGTGCGGGTCAGGTTGGCGAGGGGCTTGACCACCATACCCTCGCCGCCGTCGGCCGTCAGCTCCTCCCACCAGCGCACGCCCTCGGCGCGGCTCGCTTCACCGGCGGTGTTGACCACCAGCCGCCGCGTCGTGCGGAACAGCCCGGGATCGGCCTCGACGAGCCGGTCCGCGACGCCCAGATGCCACAGGTGATCCCGGCCAGCAAACGACTCCCCCTCCGCAGCCAGCACCTGGAAAGGGGCGAGCTGCACTCCGTCGAGTCCGGACGTTGGCCAGGCGTAGCGCCGCCAGGCCTGGTCGTAGGCGTCGATGTTCTGCAGCCGGGTGCGGCTGCGCTCCAACAGCTTGGCGACGTCGAGGCCTCGCGCGGCCGCCTGGCCCAGCACCTCGACCGTCGGGGGCAGCGCCAGCCGGCCTGCCGCGCTAACGAGTGCGTACTGGCTGCGCAGCAGCTCTCCGGCCTTCAACGACCACGGAAGGAGTTCCGCGTCCAGCAGCAGCCAGTCGCTGCCCAGCTCGTCGAACAGCCCCGTCGTCTCGGCAGCGCGCCGCACCCGGCCCAGGAATTCGCGGGACAGCTCCGCACCGAAGAAGGTCCGCCCGGTACGGGTGTAGACGGCACCGTCGCCCCGCAGATACACCACGGCCCGCGACCCCATGTGCTTCTCCTCGCAGATCACCTCCCCGACGCCCCAGTCGGCGTACTGCGAGAAGGCCTCGTCGGGATGTTCGACGTAGTCGGGACGCGACGACGTGGCCACCGGCGACATGGTCGGCGGCAGGTACGGCAGGAGGCCCGGGTGCAGCGCAAACCGGCTCATCACCTCCAGAGCACCCGCCGCGCTCTCCGCCGGGATGGTCAGCCGCCCCAGCTCCGAGGTCTCGACGGTCCTGCGCCCGGTGACGTCGCTGATGCGCAGCTCGTCGCTGGGACGTCCTGGGGCGACGAGAGGCCTAGCGGGTTCGTAGTAGACCCGCCGTGCAGGCACCTGGACGGTCTCCCGTTCCGGGTAGCGCAGCGCCGACAGCCTCCCGCCGAACACGCATCCTGTGTCCAGGCACAGCGTGTTGTTGACCCAGTCGAGGGTCGGTGTGGGGGTGTGTCCGTAGACCACCATCGCCCGGCCACGGTAGTCCTCGGCCCACGGATAGCGCACCGGCAGGCCGTACTCGTCGCTCTCTCCGGTGGTGTCGCCGTACAACGCGAAGGACCGCACCCGGCCCGACGCCCGCCCGTGGTAGGCCTCCTTCAGGCCAGCGTGGGCAACGACGAGTCGTCCGTCATCCAGCACGAGGTGGGCGACCAGGTCATAGCACCAGTCGCGCACCTGCCTGCGGAACTCGGGAGTCTCCGCATCCAGCTCCGCGAGCGTGGTCTCCAAGCCATGTCCCACCTGGACGTTCTTGCCGTCGAGGGCGCGGATCAGCTTGGCCTCGTGATTGCCGGGCACCGCGATGGCGTGACCTGCCGCGGCCATGCCCATCGCCAGCCGCAACACACCCAACGATGAGGGGCCACGGTCGATGAGGTCACCGACGAAGAACGCGGTGCGTCCCTCCGGGTGGGCCGCGTCAACGGGGCGGCCCTGGTCATCGCGGGTGATGGTGTAGCCGAGTTCACCAAGAAGCTCGGCCAGCTCGTCGAGGCAGCCATGGACGTCGCCGATGATGTCGAAGGGACCGTGAAGGTCGCGGCGGTCGTTGAGGAGGCGCTCGCGGACGATGACCGCGGCATCCACGTCGGCGGGGCTGCCCAGACGGTGCACCTTGCGGAAGCCCTCCCGTCCGAGGCCGCGCAGCGAACGGCGCAGGGCCTGGGACTGTCGCTGGACCGGGCCGTCGCCGAAGCCGCGGCCGGGCCGGGCGCGGTTCCGGGCGATGGCTTCCTTGGCGTCGATGTCGAGGACGATCGCCACGGGCAGCACATCGTGGTCGCGGGCCAGTCTCACCAGCTCGGCGCGGGCCTCGCGTGTCACATTGGTGGCGTCGACGACGGTCAGCAGGCCGCGGTCCAGACGCTTGCCGACGATGTGGTTCAGCACGTCGAAGGCGTCCGCTGAGGCCGACTGGTCGTTCTCGTCGCCGGAGACCAGGCCACGGCAGAAGTCGGAGCTGACCACTTCGAAGGGCTCGAAGACGCGGGCGGCGAAGGTGGACTTCCCCGACCCGGAGACGCCGACGAGCACCACCAGCGATAGCTCCGGAACCGGCAGTTCGATGGGTTCAGTCATGCGAGACCTCCAGGGTGAGCAGCGCCAGTTGGGTGGGTGAGCCAAGCTCCGGGTCGGATGGCCCGGCCGGCCGGGTCTCCGCCCGGTAGCCGTATTCCCCGGCGACGCGCTCAGCCCACTGCCGGAACTGGCCGCGCGTGAACTCGAATCGGTGATCCGGATGGCGGAACTGCCCCTCGGGGATCTCGTAGCGCGCGTTGTACTCGGCATTGGGTGTTGTCACCACGACGTGACGCGGCCTTGCATGCCCGAAGACGTTGGCCTCCAGGGCACCCAGCCGGTCTGGGTCGAGGTGCTCGATCACCTCGACCAGCAGCATGGCGTCAAAGCCCGTCAGCTCATCGTCGCGGTAGGTGGCCGACGACTGGCGGAGCCGGATCCGTTCCCGCTGCCGGTCGGGCAGCCGGGCCAGGCGCTGCTCCGCACGTTCCAGCTCGCGCGCGGACACGTCGACGCCCAGGATCTCGGTGAACGTGGGGTCGTCGAGCAGCGCCCGCAGGTAGAAACCCTCGCCGCAGCCGAGATCGACGACGCGGTGCGCGCCCACCTCACGCAGCACGGTCAACACCGCATCGCGACGATCCAGCCGCAGCGGGCGAGCGTCATCAGCCGGGACAATCTCCTCCGGTGCTGCCGCCTCAGGAGCAGCATCGTCCAGGGCGTCGAGACGGGCGAGAGCATCCTCGCTCAGCTCCCGGGCCACGAGGTAGCGGCGGGTGATCAGGTCGCGCTCGGGGTGGGCCGCCAGCCAGCGCTCGCCACGGCGCAGCAGTTTGTCCACCTCATCACGGCTGACCCAGTAGTGCTTGACGCCATCCAGGGCGGGCAGCAGGACGTAGAGATGGCTCAGCGCATCGGCTAGGCAATGCTCACCGGTCAGGGTCAGGCCGATGTGCGGGGCTGTCTCCCAGCCGAGCCCCTCGGCCAGGGGGACCTCCTCGGTCTCGATCTGCCATCCCAGGGGTGCGAACAGGCGTCGCGCCAGCTCGGGTGAGGTCCGCAGCGCGGAAATCCGGACGCTGAGAGGCAGCGGCACCCCGACCAGGTCGGGACGAGCGTCGCAACGCCCATTCATTGCAGTTCCGAACAGTCGTCCGAGTGCGACCGCCAGCAATGACGCCGCAGCATAAGGCCGGTCGTTGACGTACTGGCCAAGCGCGAAGGAGTCCTTATGGGTGCCGCGCACCAAGGCGATGGGATCGACCTCGACCAGCAGCGCGACGGTGCAGCGCCTGGACCCCGATTCGGGGTAGAACACAGTGGCGACGCCGCCCGGCAGGTCGCGCTGCTGCACCCGGTCAGGGTGTTTGTGCAGCAGGTAGCCGAGGTCATCGGCGTCGTGAGCCGTCGAGGTGAGAGTCAGAAGCACCGCTTCATTGTTTCATCAGGCCTGTCCTGGTTTCATCAGGCCTGTCCTGCCGGAATCAGCACCGGGTGGCCAGGGACCCCATCAACTGAGCCGTTGCACGGCACACCGGTGTCGCAGCCCGATGCCAGCGGGAAAGTCGGAACCGCCCATCTCGTGGCCCACAGGTTACCCTTACCCATTGGCTTCTCTATGAAAGGCGCCCGAATGTCCGACAACCAGTCCAGCGCCAAGCCGGCTTCCAGCTCTGTCCTCACCCGGCTGGCCGAGGCGATAACCAGGCTCGACCGATTCGCCCTGCTGATGCTCCGCCTCGGTGTGGCCGTCGTTTTCCTGTGGATCGGCGGTCTGAAGTGGTTCAAGTACGAGGCTGACGGGATCGTGCCGTTCATTGCGAACTCGCCGTTCATGAGATGGATGATCGGCGACCCTGGGAACTACAAATCCCACATGAACGCCGAGGGCGCGCTCATCGAGGCCAACCGCTCCTGGCATGAGGCTAACGGCACCTATACGGTGGGGATCTTCATCGGCGTCACCATCTGCCTGATCGGTGTGCTGATCCTGGCGCACTACCTGCACCCGACCCTGGGGATGCTGGGGGCCATCGGGGTGATCGGCTTCACCATCGTGACCCTGTCCTTCCTGGTCACCACCCCGGAGGTGTGGGTTGCGGCCCCCAAGGACGGCATCGCTGACGCCGACCTCGGTTTCCCCTACCTGAACGGCCGCGGACGGCTGGTGATCAAGGACTGCATCCAGCTGGGTGCAGGTTTCGTCCTGCTGGTCGACTCCGCGCGCGCCTTCCTGAAGCGCAGGCAACTGAGCGCGAACTGAGCCACCGGCGTGCGTCCCGGTTCAGTACCCGATGCGCCAGTTCTCGACCAGGCCCCGGGCGTAGGCAGCCTGACCCAGGTGGGTGACGGCATCGTCGATGACACTGATGAGCCGGACTCCACGGGTCACCGGCGGATCCCAGCGGGTGTCGACGACGTCATCGAGGCTGGCGGCTGACAGGCTCCCAGCGTACCGGGTGAAGGCCTCGGTGACGGCGGTCAGGTAGTCGAGCAGTGCCGCCGGGGCCTTCACCCGAAGCCGGGCGACGTCGTCCGGGGAGTCGCCGAAGCCGATCTCCTTCGCGCCCCGGTCGATGCCGAGTCTGCCGCCCCACTCCCCTGTGACCCAGACCTGGTCTTCACCCGCAAGCTCGGCCAGCTGGTAGTCCCACTGCCGGGCCGCGTGCCAGATCAGCCAGGCAATCGAGTTCCCGTGCCCACCGGGCATGGCGTGGAGGGCCTCGTCGGAGATCCCATCGAGCACAGCTCGGGCCGTCTCGACGGGCCGGTGCGCAGCGTCCATGAGAAGAGCAGTTGCATCCATACCCTCGATATTGCCAGGCTGCCGGAAGACTCCGCAGTGCGCACGACCTATCATCGCCGCCCACACCGGACGGCTCGTCGTGAGTCACGACGCAGCAGCACGCTTCGGCGACCTGCCAGGCGTTGTTGCGGAAAGCCCGTGAGAGTCCACGCCAACGCCCGGAGAGGCCACGATGAGGCAAGCCACATCCAGGTGCTGCGGGGTTTATGGATAACCCGAATCAAGGTTCTGGGTAGCCCCCTGGGACCGCTCTGAGTCTCCCACTAGCGTATAGGGCATGACGGATTCTTCCCCGGCACCCAGGCCGACCAGACGGGGCGCCGGGACTCTACTGTTCACGGTCAGCCACCTCGCCCTGATGGGTGTGGTCGGCAACATCACCATGGCGCTGGTCACGGTGTTGCTCGTCGTCAGCATCGTGACCCTGCCTGTCTTCGGGCTCGGGCTTGTGTTTTTCGCGCTGCTGGCCTGTATCGCGATCGGCGCAGCCTATTTCGAGACTGTTCGGGTGCAGACTCTCTACGGCCTGCCCCGGATGAAGATGCGGCTGGCGCCTCGGTCCGGCAAGGGAGTCTGGGCAACACTGCGGTGGCTGCTGCGGCAGGTCATCTCGCCGCAGTTCTGGCGCCCGTTCAGCTCATTCATGCTGGCTTCTGTCTTTGGCCTTCTCGTGGTGGTCAGCATCCCGGCCTGCATCACACTGATCATGCAGGGCGCCATGGAATTTGATCAGGCGGGCCTGGGAGTTGGCGTGCTGTTCATCCTGGGAGGGGTCGCCGCGCTACTCCTCACCCCACTGGCGGCATACGCCCATACCGTGATCGCGGTGAACCTGGTGGGCCGCCCCAGCCGGAAGGAGCTGACCGCGGCGGCCGAGGCCAGCAGTCAGCAGCGCGAAGGCGCCGTCCGGGCCGCCAGCCTGGAGCGCACCCGCCTCGAACGCGACCTCCACGACGGCGTCCAGCCCCGGCTGGTCTCCATCGGAATGACGCTCGGCCTGGCCCAGCACAAGATCGAGACCGATCCGGCGAGCGCCCGCGAACTCGTCACCGAGGCCCACACATCAACGAAGGCAGCCATCACCGAGCTCAGGCAGCTCGCCCGCGGCATTCACGCCTCGGTGCTGGCTGATCGCGGGCTCGACGCCGCGCTCTCGGCGCTGGCCGCTCGCAGTCATGTGCCAGTGCAGCTGGATATGCGACTAGCTGACCGCGCTCTCATCGATAACTCCCGCTACCGCGAGGTGGAGGCTGCCGCCTATTTCATCATCGCCGAGGCCCTCACCAACGCCGCCAAGCACTCCCACGCCAGCGAATGCCAGGTGCTGGGACGGCTCCACGACGCCGGCACACCGGAGGCAAGGCTGTGGGTCCGCGTGGAGGACAACGGCGTGGGAGGCGCCGAGGTGCAGCCCGGCGGCGGGCTCGACGGAATCACCCAGCGGGTACGCGCCGCCGGCGGCACACTCCGCCTGGCAAGCCCGGCAGGCGGCCCCACCACCCTGGAGGTGAGCATCCCATGCGCATCCTGATCTGCGAGGACTCCGTCCTGCTGCGGGAGGGACTCATCAGGCTACTCACCGAGGTCGGCCACGAGGTGGTCGCGGCCCTGCCCGACGCCACCGACCTTCATGCCACCCTGGTCGTGGATGCGCCGGACTTCTGCATCCTCGACGTCCGGCTGCCGCCGACGTTCACCGACGAGGGGATCCGCGCCGCGCTCCAGGTCCGCGAACAGTATCCCGAGCTGCCCGTGCTCGTGCTGTCCCAGTACGTCGAGGAACGCTACGCCGGTGAGCTCATCGCCTCCAACGGCGGCGCGCTCGGCTACCTCCTCAAGGACCGGGTGACCGACGTCGTCGAATTCCTGGACGCGCTCGAACGCATCGCCTCCGGCGGCGTGGTGCTCGACCCGGAGGTGGTGGCGCAGCTCCTCACCAGGCGCTCCCACGACAGCCGCCTGGCCGCCCTGAGTGAGCGTGAACGCCAGGTGCTGGCCCTGATAGCCGAGGGGCGCTCCAACCAGGCCATCGCCGAGATGCTGTACCTCTCCGCAGCCAGCATCGAGAAACACGTCTCGGCCATCTTCCACAAACTCGACCTCCATGTCGACGAGAACAGCAACCGCCGCGTGCTAGCCGCCCTGGCGCACGTCGCCGACGAAAGGAACAAGCCATGACCGCATCACACAGGACCGACCGCCGGTCCCCGCTCAGTCGATTGCTCACCGTGCTCGGAGGAATCGTTATTCTGGGATTGGTGTTATCGGCGATCATGAGCGCCATCAGATCCTCACAGGTGCGTGACTACGACCCCGAGCACCTGTCCAGCGAGGGCATCACCCACGTGAAACTGGACGCTCCCGTCGGGGATGTCACCATCAATTGCAGCGGGACCAGCGACTTCACGCTGACCCAGCAAAAGGTGTCCGAGAAATGGAATCTGGAACGCGACGGCGACACCGTCAAGGTCAGTCGCAATTCACCATTCTGGCCTGTCCAGATCAACCTGTTCGGACTGTTCTCCCAGGAGAACGAGAAGGTGACGCTCTCCATTCCCGAGGCCGCCTGCCAGCAGAACCTAGACGCTGACCTCAAGCTGAGCGCGGGAAACCTGAACGCCGATGCCCGCTTCGGCGCCCTCAACATGGACATGAGCGCAGGGGACGCGACACTCAGCGGTACAGCCAGCAGCATCACGGCCCGGCTCTCTGCCGGCAACCTCACCATGAATCTGGACGGCACCAAACAGGCCGACCTGCACATGTCCGCCGGCAATATCAAAGGCAGCCTCAGCCAAGTGCCCGAGAAGCTGAAGATCGACTCGTCCGCCGGCAGTCTCGAACTAGCCCTCCCCGCCGGCAACTACAGCGTGAACTCAAATGTCAGTGCAGGTCACTTCGACAACCAGCTGACCACCGACTCGCAGGGCACCAAAAGCCAGGTCGACATTCGCATGAGCGCAGGCGATGCCAAACTGACCACCAAGTCCTGAACGCCCACCTGCGATCGGCGTCGTCGTGAAAGTCTCTGGGGCGAGCTATACGAAACACTCGTGAGCTCGCCCCAGAGACCGGCTCATTCGCCCATGCTGTGATCACCTGATGAATCCAGCAGCCGGCCACGAAATCGGTATTAACCACTGCCAAGCTCACACACTCACGCGCAGGCTCCCAGGACGCTCCACGATGACGCTGCCAAGAGTCGTGAGCGATACCATCTTGGTATCATCACCTTCATGGCAATGACTCTCCGGCTCACCCCCGCTGATGAGCAGATCCTGGCCGACCTCGCCGACTCTCAGGGGGTCAGCCGTCAGGAGGCCACCATCCGGGCAATCCGCGAGGCCGCCGCCCGGCAAGGGCATGAGCAGGCTGTCGACAGGTTGTCAGCCCAAGCCCGCTCACGCTATGCCTCCTTGCTGGATCGTCTCGGACGGTGACCAGCTACCTCACCCTTGAGGATCTCCTAGCCCTGGCTGACGACCTGGGTGTCGGCCCAGTTCGTGATGTGGGGCTGCTGGAGTCTGCGGTTCATCGTCCACAGACCGTAGTGTGGGGTCACGAGGCATACCCCAGCCTGACCGAGAAGGCAGCCGTCCTGCTGGAGGCCAGCATCCAGAATCACGGCCTGGTCGACGGCAATAAACGCCTGGGCTGGCTGGCAACTGTGGTGTTCCTCGGACTGAACAACATCACTCTCGACGCCCCTGACGACGAGGCCTTCGACCTGGTGATGGCGATAGCCAGCACCGGTCTGAACCGGGCTAGGATCGCAGCCGCCCTCGCCGACTGGCGATACCCCGACCCGGCGCAGAGGTCCAGTCGCTGACCCAAGATGGCCAGGACACCGCAACCAGCCTGGGCCTCTAAGCTGGCGGCCATGAGTGATTCCGCAGGTGAGACTTCCCTGCGTTCTGTTTTCCCCGTCACATTGCTGGTGGCCTTGGCAGCCTTGGCTGCTGTGGGCCCGCTGGCCACCGACACGTACCTTCCCGCCTTCGCGCAGATGGCCACCGACCTGAAGGCGAGCGCATCGGGCATCCAGCTGACCATGACGACGTTCCTGGTCGGCATCGCCGCTGGGCAGCTGCTGATCGGGATGCTCTCAGATCGTTTTGGCCGGCGTCCGCTGCTGGTGTGGGGAACGCTGCTGGCTTTGGCAGCTGGCATTGGCACGGTGGTGGCCCCTGGGCTAGTGACGTTGCTGGCCGCCCGGTTCCTCCAGGGCCTAGGCGGCGCGGCGGGCATGGTGCTGGGACGCGCCGTCATCTCCGACCGCGCCCGGGGTGCCACCGCCACCCAGGCGCTTAGCGTCGTGATGGCGATCCAGGGCGTCGCCCCCGTCGTGGCGCCGATCCTGGGCGGGGTGCTGATGGATTTCATCGGCTGGCGCGGGATCATGGCGGTGGTCGCGGGGTTCACCCTGGTGATGCTGCTGATGGTGCTTGCCTGGGTGCCCGAGTCTCTCCCATCGCAAGACCGTTCCTCCGGCGGGCTGAAGGAGCTGGCACGGGGTACCCGAGAGCTGATGCGCGATGGGATCTTCGTGCGCCTGGTGAGTGTCAATGCCCTCGTCTTCGCCCTGCTGATGTGTTTCCTGTCAGCGGCGCCATTCATCCTGAAGAACGTCCTGGGCATGGCGACAGGGCCCTACACCCTGGTGTTCGGCGCCTGTGGGCTGACGGTGACGGTGTCCGTTGGGATCGCAGGCTCCCTGGTGCGGCGGGTCCCGCCTGCCAGGCAGGTCCGCATCGGTTTGACGGCCCAGCTGGTGGTTGACCTGGTGTTCGCCGGGGTCTGCCTGGCCTGGCTGGGCTCACCGACCCGGTCCACGCCGCTCCTGGTCGCGGTGATCGCACTCGCCTTGGCGCATGTGGCCTGCCTGGGCCTGTGTTTCGGGAATCTGCCGGCCCTGGCTCTGGAACGCACCGGCCACCGGGCAGGGACAGGGTCAGCTCTGCTGGGTTTCATCCAGTTCGCCGCCGGCGGGCTGGCGAGTCCGCTCGTGGGGCTGAGCGGCGAGGAATCGGGGGCGGCCTTCGGGGTGGTGATCGTGATCGTCGCAGTCGCAGCGAATGCGGTCGCGCTGCTGGGGCTGCAAGACCGTGGAAGTTCCAGTTGACTCTGATGACCTGGAAGGTTTGAAAATGTCATTTCACTGCCAAGGCTGTCCGCCCTACGACTGGGTCCCCGTCGACGTGAGCTCGTTCAACATAGACGGCGACGAGCAAATGGGAACGAAGGAAAAGTTTTGGCTCCGTAGCCAAGAAAAAGACGAGCGATGGCTCTGGAAGCAGGCACGCAACAAAGATGGCTTCACCCGCGGAGAAGACTGGGCAGAATGCCTTGTGCATGTCGTTGCACAAAACCTCGGCTTGCCCTCTGTATGTACGTCTCTTGCGCTGCGAGACAATAAAAGAGGCGTTCTAATTCACACCTTCCTAAAAAATGGACAAGAGCTTGAACATGGCAACGAGCTACTGGCTAAAGCCATCAAGGGATATGACAGCTCCACGGAACGCGAATATAAGTTATACACGGTAGAAAATATTCAAATTGCTCTAAGGGAAATGACTGGGCCACCTCCTTATACCCGCTGGACTGCATTTGACGTGTTAGCTAGCTATTTAATGCTTGATGCACTGGTTTCCGGCTGCGACCATCACCATACGAATTGGGGTATTCTGAAGTCACCTGACCACGATTCGAGCGTATTGACACCAACCTTCGATCATGGAAACGCCCTCGGATTCGCTGAACCAGATAACCGCGTACAGGAATTATTAGAGGACACTGAACAATTGAAGAAATGGCTTATGAAAGGCCGGAATAAGTACTTTGCCGGCAAACCCCGCCTTATCGAGCTCGCTATCAAGGCGCTACGTCTTGCTTCCCAAGCCAGCCGAGAGTACTTCCGCTGCCGCCTCCTCGATTTCTGCCTTGAAGACGTCGTTGAGGCAGCAAGAGCCTTCCCAGCAGAGATCCTGTCAGCCAAGCGAGGTAGCCTTGCCTGCAAGATCGTTGAGATGAACCGAAGGAGGCTGCTCGATGCACTCAGCGCTCGCTGAAGCCCACTCGCCTGTAGCCACCACGAAGGACCGTAGGCTGCGCCTGATCTGGAAGGATCCAAAAACTGGCCGGTACAGCCATGTCGGCTGGCTCGAAGCCTTGGCCGATGGCCGGTACTGCTTCAGGTACACCCCGGAGGCAGTCGATATCGACGGTTTCACCTACGTCTCGCAGTATCCAGACCCTTCCCAGACCTATGTATCAGAGGTGCTGCCAGCCTTCTTTGCCAACCGAGTCATGAACCGTCGGCGCCCAAGCTACGACCAGTATGTCGGCTGGCTAGGACTCGACCCAGACGCCTTGCCAGTCGAGATCATGGCCCGCACCGGAGGAGGCCGGGCTACTGACTTTTACCAGCTCGTCGAGGATTTCAATCTTCGCGAGGGTCGTTGCGAAGGACGATTCTTCATCTCCGGCATGCGTCATGTCATTCCAGGACTGGAGCTGCTTGGTGCCCTCCGTCCAGGACAGGAACTGGCATTGAAAGACGAGCCACACAACCCGGTCAATGAACGCGCCATACTACTCAATGCAGACGGACACCCGGTCGGCTATCTGCCAGACTGGCTGGTCGACGATGCACACCGCCTCCGCCAAGAGGGATCAGTGAGCATCTACGTTGATCAGGTCAACCACGACGCCCCACCCCATCTGGCGGTGCTTTGCAAGCTTGAGGCTACTGTTGTTTAATTTCCTCGCGCGATGGCTCGGCGGTAAAACGACGCCGATATGATGTCGGCGTAGTCGAGTAGGCAGCCATGAAACCCTGACGGAACGTCACGACGCTGGCAAAGCCACAGGAACGGCCCACTTTCTCCACCGACCAAGACGTGACCTCCAGCAGTCGGCGGGCCTCATCGAGTCGGCGAGCCTGTACCCACCGCGCCGGAGGCAGTCCCGTCATCTCACGGAATCTACGACTGAAGTTCCGGACGCTCATAGCAGCACGAGCAGCAAGTTCAGGGACGGTCAGCGGATGGTCTAGGTTCGTCAGCACCCACGTCATAACTTCTGATATCGGCCCAGTTCTTTCCGCTGGGACCGGTCGCTCAATGTACTGGGCTTGATCGCCTTCGCGGTGTGGAGCCACAACGAGGTGCCGGGCAACTTCTGCTGCTGCCGCGGCCCCGAGCCGGTTCCTCACCAGGTGTAGACAGGCGTCAAGGGCAGAAGCAGTACCGGCAGAGGTCAAGACGTCACCATGGTCCAGATAGAGCGCAGTGTCACAGACCTTCACTCTCGGACATAGTTCTCTGAGTCGTGCAGCCGCAGCCCAGTGCGTGACAACACTCCTACGGTCCACAATCCCGCTGGCTGCTACCGGAAACGCACCCAAGCAAAGCCCAACAACGGTCGCACCACGCGTATGGGCGTCATTGATCAGCCGTATCAGCTCATCGCTGGGGACCATCCCGTCAGTTCGCCAGGATGGAAAAACCAGCACGTCGGCTGGCTCCACATCCTGAAGGGAAACGACATTGCTGACCCGTAGACCCTCAGCGCTAACGATTGGCTCTGAATCGTCGCTCCACACTACGGTGCTCCAGTCGTCGGCTAGACCTCGCCGGGTCACCTCGTTAAAGACCAGCAGCGGAGCGGCCAGGTGGAACATAGTGATGCCCTCGAAGGCATGGATCGCGATATGCATGGCCTAATCCCATCGAAAGTCTTCCTATCAGCCACTCACGATAGCACTATGACCGCATCGAGAATGGTTAACGCCTCAGGAAAGGAATAACCATGAAAGAACGAGCCTTAATCGTGATCGATGTACAGAACGAATACTTTGATGGCCCGCTGGCCATTCACTATCCATCACGAGAGCAATCACTGGCGCACATCATCGAGGCAGTCGAGGCAGCACAAGACCGATTGCCGACCGTCATAGTGCAGCACGAGAACCCAAAAAACGCGGCCGCTTTCGCTGCTGGATCACAAGGACAGCGACTGCATCCCGCACTCAAGGCATGCAGCTCGTCTTCATGGCATTGGGTGACTAAACAATATGCCAGCATATTCGCTGGCACGACTCTGACCGACTGGCTCCGGACACAGGATGTCAAAGTTGTCACCCTGGTGGGCTACATGAGCAACAACTGCGTGATAGCTACGGCCGCCGATGCGGAACGACTCGGGTTTGCCGTCGAGGTGTTGTCCGACGCCACCGGTTCTATCCACCTGGCTAATGAGGCTGGCGCTATTTCAGCCCGGCAAATCCACGAAACACTGATGGTGTTGTTGCAGTCCAACTTCGCAGCAGTCGCCACAACTAAAGACTGGCTGCGCACAATACAAAGCGGCAATCTTTTACCGAAAAGCAATCTAGTGGTCTCTGCGTTGCAAGGCTACGCAGCCTACCCATAAACATTTAAGATCTCTTCGACAAGCCGTCTCAGATTTTCCGGTCGCGATGCATCCGGCGTAGCCAGAACTCGTGGGGCAGGGCGATCCCGATGGCCATCGCCAGGATGATCAGCAGCGCTGAGGCAGCGTCTTGGGCTGTCGCCCCCAGGGTAACGAGACTGGTGTCACCGGCCGCAATCTGGAAGATCCCCGAGAAAGCGCGAAACAGGAACACCCCAGGCACGAGAGCCACCACAGCGGCGAACCCGACGCCCGCAAAGGGAAGGTGCTTGTGGAAGCAGACCGGGGCCAGGATTGCCGCCACCAGGAGGCAATCCACCAGGGCGGCCGCGGGTATGCTCCAGCCCAGCCCGGCGATGCACAGCCACCTCGCTCCGTGCCCGATCGCCCCTGCCAGCGCTGCCCAACCGATGGACCGGTGGGGCATGGAGAAGAAGACGGGGAAACAACAGGCGACCAGACCGGCGGCGGCAACATCGAGCCACCATGGGACGGACACCCCCGGAGCCGTGACGGGAAGAGTGGTCCCGCCGAGAAACAGGCCAACGAGCAGCCCCAGGCAGATCATCAGGATCGTCACCGACGCATCACAGAGCCTGGCCATGCCGAGCCGGTGCCGCCGGTCTGCGAAGTCGAGGCAGGCATTGACCAAAGCCGGGCCGGGAACCAGCACCATCGCGGGGCAGACGGCCACGAGCCGGGCGGCGCTGGTCAGGTCCAGGTACACCGACAATGATCCGGCAATCCCCGCGATGAGGGCAGCGGCCAGGGTCTGCGTCACGAAGGTGGTGTGTCCTGCGAGCAGTCTCCGGGTCACCGCCCCTACAGCAGCGGCGACGAAGATGAGGGCCAATGCGCCCGGGCGCTGGGAGCCGAAGATCAGCGCCAGGCAGACAGCGCCCAAGCCCGCTGCAAGCGCGAACAGCCACGTCGGCCTGAGGGGGACGGTGCGCGCCGATGTGACCGCCGACCACAGCTGCTCCGCAGTCGGTGGCTTGTCGGCGAAGATCGTCGACACCAGGGGAGCCACCCTGCCCATGTGCACTGTGGAGGGCATGGCAGCGTGCGTCCGCACTGTCTCACCTTCGGGGGTGAACAACACCACCAGGGTCCACGTAATGTCCACCTTGTACCGGGTGCCCAGGATCTCATTCAATCTGGCAACGGCGCGCATCGTGGCACTGGTGGTGTGTCCATGAGCATGGAGCACTGAAGCGGCCTCGACGATGATGTCAGCAGGCGGCGGCGTCGGGTTGTCTCCAGACAGCATTGCTGCGACACCGGCTGGCTTGCCACGGCTCTCACCTGGCTGCGAGGGAGGCCGTTGTGCGCTAGGGCGATCGGGCATCGGTCCTGCTTTCTGCTGCAGCTGAAGCCGCCTCGGTGGCACCCGAAGCGGGTACGAATGCATCGTAGTCGCCGCCCGCCCACAAGAGGGACTCCCTCCCAGAGTGGTGCACGCGCTCACGACTGGCGGCGCAGCAGCCGGGGCAGCGCATCCAGCCAGGAACCCCGGGCCAGGAGGAGAGCCGCCACGACGGCCAGGCACACCGCCCCCAGCGCCCAGGCCTCAGGACGGACCAGCTCCCAGACGAAGACAGCACCGAAGACAGGGGCCTTCTGTGTGACCGCAAGCACCACTGCCGCTCCCACGAATGCCAAGACCGTCACGTTGACGTCGAACCCCATCAGCTGCGCTCCACCCGCCAAGGCAGCGCCAGCGCTCGCGCCTAGACCGAAAGACGGCGCAAGGAGACCTCCTGTGGCTCCCGCGCCCAGCGTCAGGGCGGTGAGGGCCGGTTTGAGGACGACGACCCCCAGCAGCATGGCCAGCGCCGTCCCTTGGGCATCAGATGCGAGGGCGAACGCCATGGCGTCCCGGCCATTGCCCGGCACCATGACCAGCCACAGCGACACCAGGCCCGTCGCGAGGCCGGCTCCCCCGATCGCCACTGGCAGGGTCCAGCCGTTGCCCAGGCGATGTCTTTTGACCCACGCCCACAGCATCCGGGCACCCACCCCCAGGCCCGCGGCGACCGGGACCAGCAGGACCAGCCCCAGGATCGTGGCCGTCGCCGGTGTCTCCATCGTCACCTGGAAGGCCGGCTGGCCGCCGGAATGCAGCCAGGAGACCACCGTCGCCACACAGCTGACCGGCACCGCCAGCAGCACACCACGGCGGCGCATGCCTGGGATCATGACGATCTCGACGGCATAGGCCGCCCCACCCAGGGGTGTGTTGTACATCGCCCCCAGGCCGGCACCGGCCGCAGCCGCGATGAGCATGAGTGCCGTGGCCGCATCGAGACGCAGCCAGCTGCCTAGGCGGGCTGCCACCGCGCCGGCCGCCAGCCGCGGCGCGCCCTCACGCCCCACCGAGTTCCCCGACCCCACGGTTAGGACCTGGACGACGGCGTCGGCGAAGGGCCGCAGGATCCCCATCCGGGACGCGGTCCTGCCGGCGGGGTCCCTCAGGGCATCCTCCACGCCAGTGACCCCGCCGGTGGCGCGCAGCCACCACCACAGTGCCCCCGCCACAGCCCCGCCGGCGGCAGGGGCCAGGACACGCCGCCAGGACGGGGCCGCAGCCACCCGCTGCGGAAGACTGCCCTCGCTGACCCCATAGAACAGCGACTCGAAAACCTCCAGCAGCATCGCCATGGCGATGCCGATGAGCCCCGCCGCGACGCCCGCCAGGACAACGGCTGTCACGACCCGGCCGCGCCGTTCCCAGGCGGTCATCCCGGGGTGGGGCCGGGGGGCTGGCTCAGATGGCAAGGGCACCACCGCACGATATCCAACACGATCCGTTTCCCGCTCGGGCACCGCGGCAACCTGATCAGCGGCTGCCGCGCCTGGGGCAGAGAATCAGGCCAGCAACCCTGGCCGGCTTCCTGCTCACCCCGGGAGGGCCTGGTAGACCGGCTGCCACATGGCGTCCTGCACCGCCTGGATGAGGTCGTCGGGCTCCACGGTCGCCACCCCGTCGGCGGCCGCCTGCCTGGCCACCGCGACCGCGACGGTCGCCGACGAGGCCCGCAGGTTCTCCACCGGCGGCAGCAGCGCGGCACCGAGCTCGGTGGGATCGACCTGTCCCGCGACCGCCTGGGCAGCGGCCAGCAGCATGCCGTCGGTGACGGTGCTGGCGCCGGAGACAATGACCCCCAGCCCGAGTCCGGGGTACAGCAGCGCATTGTTGCCCTGCCCGATGGTGTAGGTCGTGCCGTCGTAGGTAAACGGGTCGACGGGGATGCCGACGGCCACCAGCGCGCGGCCCTTCGACCACGCGATGACGTCGCTGGGCATGGCCTCGATGCGCTCGGTGGGGTTCGACAGCGGCAACACGATGGGCCGCTCCACACCGGCGGACATGGTCTCGATGACCTCCCGGGTGAAGGCTCCGTGGTCGGTGGAGGTGCCGATCAGAATCGTCGGCTTCACCTGCTTCACAGTCTCCAACAGCCCGATCGTGCCGCCGTGCCGCTCCCAGTCCACGACCTCGGCGGCAGGGCGCGCGTAGGCAGCCTGGTACCCGGGCAGGCCCGGCATGTCATCGGTCACTAGGCCATTGCGGTCGATCAGCCACACCCGCCGGCGCGCCTCGTCCTCGCTGAGCCCGTCCCGCACCATGGCGGCGTGGATCTGGTCGGCCATGCCGGTGCCCGCGGTTCCGGCGCCGTAGACGACGAGCCGCTGGTCGGCGAACGTCTGTCCGGTCACCTTCAGTCCTGAGACGACGGCGGCCATGACGATGGCCCCAGTGCCCTGCATGTCGTCGTTGAAGATCCGGTACTTGTCGCGGTTCTCCACCAGGATGCGGCGGGCATTGGACGGTCCGAAGTCCTCGAAGTGGAGCAGTGCCTTCGGGTAGAGCTTGGCGGCGACGCGCAGATACTCGGCGATGAACTCGTCGTACCTCTCACCGCGGATGCGGGAATGCCGGTTGCCGAGGTAATCGGGATCGTTCAGTAGGAATTCGTTGTCGGTGCCGCAGTCGAGGTTGACTGCAACGGCCCGCTCCGGATGGATGCCAGCAGCAGCGGTGTAGACAGCGAGCTTGCCCACGCTGATGTCAGTGCCATTGACACCCCAGTCGCCGATCCCCAGGATCTCCTCGGCATCCGAGACGACCAGCAGGTCGACGTCCTCCGGTCCCATATCAAGGGTCGCGAAAGAGGCCTCGATGTCCTCGATCCGGTCGATCGACAGGTAGACGGCGCGGGAACGCCGGTAGTCGCGCGACCACATCTTGATAGCCTCCCCAACGGTGGGGTCGTAGACGATGGGCAGCATCTCCGGCAGGTGGTCGGTGAGGAGACGGTAGTAGAGCACCTCGTTGCGGCTGTGCAGCTGGTCGAGGTAGATGTACCTGTGCAGGTCGGTGGTGAGGCTCTTCAGCTGCCGGTAGCAGCGAGCAACTTGCTGGTCGAGGGTCTCGACGGCTGAGGGCAAGCGGCCCGTCAGCCCGAGCTTGGCTCGCTCCTCCAGGGTGAACGCGGTGCCGCGATTGGTGAGTGGGTTGGTCAGGGCAGCTGGGCGAGCAGGCATCAGAACCTCTTCCTGTAACAGCACTTTCCGGGGACATCGGCTTCACGGTAACTGTCCCCGCCGTTGATCCTATGCGAGGCAGCTGTGCACAGAGGGTTCACAAGCAGGCCAGCGGGACGCAGATACGCGCGTACTGCTGGTCGCGATTGCATGGCCGCAGGTGCGGTGGGGACGGCGTCCAGGTGCCATCCCGCAGAGCATCGGGAGGAAACCGCGGCGTGAGCCGGCTGTGAGTCGCGCGCCGGCAGCAACTCATCGCAAAGATAGTGCTGGACGTGTGCGACCAGCCGGTTCTTACCGCACGTTCACCTGGTGTGAGGGAGCAGGACCTCCTCATGCCTGAACGGGTGTGTCAGGTTAGTGGTAAGTCTGGCTTGGCGCATTTCAGTTGATTCGGCCTTCGAAGGCGTTGAGTGCGGGCTTTCCACCTCGTCACCCAAAGTGCCCCACTCCGGCTGGTGAGGTCAAGTGACCGGGTTACTAAGGGTGCTATTCACGACCCTAGGCAACTGGGTTCTAACAAGGGATCTCGCATTCTCGCAAGGTACTCGTGAATAGCCCCTTAAGTCCTAGCACTTCAATGCTGCTGCGTCGTTGGGAAAGTGCCCACAGGCACAGACTGCGCGACGACGATACCTCACGCTGAGGGACTCGATCGCGTTGGTGCTACAGATGATGCGGCGGATCTCGACGTCGTAATCCAGGAACGAGACGAACTCAGACCACGCGTTGCTCCCGCAGCATACGAATCACCGAGTGGGGTGCTGTGGGTTTTGTGGGCACTATTGAAAAATGGGATTTTTAGGCTGCTGTTTGGTTTTGACGCCTAATTTTTGGTGGATGTGGTTGGGGGGTTCGGTGCCCTAATGCCGAGTGGAGCCGCTGTGTGATTTGTAGCAGCTACTCGATCCAGGCTGTCACATCCTTTATAGGATGTCGCCGTGTCGGGGTAGGATTTTCCGGGTTACCACGCTCTCTTTCTTGCAGGAGGGTGTTGAATGGTTCTGCTGCGGAATTGTCGTAACACGGATCCGGTTCCACCCGATCGAGGCGCGGATGCCATACGTGTTCATGATTTCCGCGCAATTCAGGTGAGATGCAAGTGTGAACCACGCACCGGAATGGAAGACGGTTTCACCCCAGGTTACTGGACAATTTCTGACTGCCATGTGTAAAGGCCTCGGCAACAAGCCGGGTGCGCATACACCTCGGCGATCACCGTAACCGATGATCTTCATCTCGGGCAGCAGGTCTATTCATGGTCGCTAGATGAGTGAATCCTTCCCAGGCGGGGGATGAAGACTGACCTCGCCCACCTCGTTTCTACCCCTGGTTTGTTGGCGGTGACAGTCCTGCTTGACCAGATCCGGGCGGTGGAGACCCCTGGGCTGGGATAGTAGTGCGGGCCCGCTTTACAGGGGCGGGTAGGCCAACTAGGCCAGCCTGGTGCATGAGCTGACGCACCAGATCGGAGCTTGCGTGGACCCTCTCGTTCAACCAGAGCTGCGTGGATACGTCGACACACCTGTAGGTTTGCTCAGACTCGTGGAATGAAGACCTGTGATCACACTAGTGACTTCCTCCCTGGTGTTTCTGCGTCTCGGATAAACCCTGATTCCGTCACCTTGTGGTAGCCAGAACCGGGACACTCTGACCCAGCGGCACATCACATACACCAGATAGCTGCCTCCATCCGCAGAGGGATATAAACACACTCTTCGCTGCTACCCAGGGGTTCCTGCACGCACGAAAACCACCACCTTCACCCCCAACCCCCCTCTGTCGTCGCTTCACCCAGCCTCAGCCTGCAAGCACTTGATGTTCCGCCACCTGATCCCACGACACATCCGCCACACCCAGATCCGGGATGCTACCTCCACCATATCCTCACCCAACTGACCCACAGTTCACCGGAACCAGAGTGTAAGATGCTCGCCACCACCTGCTATCGGCCGAGACCCCTTCAAAAACCTCCACAACGATGTGTCCTCTAAACTCTCTACTAAACTTTCGAAGCCAGCAGGCTTATTCACGGGCGGTCGACGAGGTCGCGGAACCCTTTGTCGGCGGCGGGTTGCCATGAGCTATGAATAAGCTTTCGTGTATGTGCTATCGGCCTCCAGCGTCGCGTGCTGGGATTTTGCTGGCCTTATTCACGTTTGCCTGTGTTGTGAGGCCAGCAGACGCGAATAAG